>Ga0123356_10004270_pt1 | contig 14782 bp, 10 predicted proteins | sample TergutEmb28metaG_2_FD_92546 | JGI IMG/M metagenome (GOLD analysis project Ga0123356, IMG submission 92546) | Embiratermes neotenicus P3 segment gut microbial communities from Petit-Saut dam, French Guiana - Emb289 P3 | ecosystem: Host-associated > Arthropoda: Insects > Digestive system > Gut ... | reverse complement strand
ATGGTTAACCCGCGGGCCTTCGCCACACGCTGCAATTGGAACTCGGCGCCGGCTGGCGTAATGTGAGGATCAAAGCCCGAGGCCGAGGTCGTAACCAAGTCAATGGGCACCGGCACTCCCGGATTATCGCTTTCGAGGGTGGTGACGTCGCCCTGGACTCGATCGATCAATTTTCGATTGGTGGGGCCGAGATTGGATCCGTTGGAGTTGGCAGCGTCCCATCCATTGCCTGCAGCCGACGGCCGGGAGTGAAAATACCCGGGGCTGGAGAATCCCTGCCCGATGATCGACGAACCTACGACCACTCCATCCTTTGAGATTAGCTGCCCGTTCGCTTTTCCTGGAAACATCACCTGCGCAAGTGCGGTTACCACAAGCGGATAGATCAACCCCAGAAGAACGGTCGTCGCTATCGTCATCCAAACTGAGATCCACAAATTCTTCAACAAATTTTCCTTCATGAGAGCCTCACTTATGCCAGGCCGATGCGCGTAATCACCATATCGATCAGCTTGATGCCGATGAACGGGACCAGCACGCCCCCTATGCCGTAAACCCATAGATTATTGCGCAATAAAATTGCGGCTCCTACCGGACGGTATTTCACCCCGCGCAGTGCGAGCGGGATGAGCACAACGATGATGAGCGCATTAAAAATCACCGCCGAGAGAATCGCCGATTGCGGCGTCCGCAGCTGCATGATGTTGAGGGCATTGAGAACTGGAAAGGTGCCCGCGAACATCGCAGGAATAATGGCGAAGTATTTGGCAACGTCGTTGGCAATGGAGAATGTCGTCAGCGCGCCCCGCGTCATCAATAACTGCTTGCCGATTTCGACGATTTCAATCAGCTTCGTGGGGTTGGAGTCCAGGTCGACCATGTTGCCGGCCTCTTTTGCAGCTTGGGTGCCAGTGTTCATGGCGACGCCAACATCGGCTTGGGCAAGCGCAGGCGCGTCGTTGGTGCCGTCGCCGGTCATTGCCACCAGCTTGCCGTCGGCCTGCTCGCGCTTGATCAAATCCATCTTGTCTTTGGGCGTGGCTTGAGCCAGGAAGTCGTCCACGCCCGCCTCGCGGGCGATTGTGGCCGCAGTCAGCGGATTGTCGCCTGTGATCATCACCGTCTTGATACCCATGGCGCGAAGGTGATCGAAGCGCTCCCGCATACCCCCTTTGACGATATCCTTGAGTTCGACTACGCCCAGCGCCCCGCGACTCTTCTCTGCCACCACCAGGGGCGTGCCGCCGGAACGCGCAACCGCTTCCACAGTTTGTCTGACCTCGTTGGGCATGGGGCGCCCATTTTGCGAGAGATAGTTTGCCACCGCATCCACTGCGCCCTTGCGAATTTCGAATCCATTTAAGTCGACCCCCGACATGCGCGTCTGGGCGCTAAAGGGAATGAACCGCGACTCATGAGAACTCAACTCGCGGCCGCGCAAGCCATAACGCTCCTTGGCGAGCACCACGATCGACCGGCCTTCGGGCGTTTCGTCAGCCAGCGACGAAAGTTGCGCTGCATCCGCCAGTTCCTGTTCCGTGACCCCGGGAGCAGGAATAAAGCGCGATGCTTGGCGATTTCCCAGCGTGATCGTCCCCGTCTTGTCGAGCAGCAGTGTGTTGACATCGCCTGCAGCCTCGACGGCGCGGCCCGACATGGCAAGCACGTTGTGCTGGACCAGGCGATCCATTCCCGCGATCCCGATGGCGGAGAGAAGCCCTCCGATGGTCGTCGGGATCAGGCAGACCAGCAATGAGACCAAGACAAAAACCGTTTGCGGCGAGCCGGAATAAATCGCGAACGGCTGGAGGGAAACAACCGCAAGCAGAAAGATAATCGTCAAGCCGGCGAGAAGAATGTTCAGGGCGATCTCGTTCGGGGTCTTCTGCCGCTCGGCGCCTTCGACCAGAGAGATCATACGATCCAGGAAGGTCTCGCCCGGGTTCGAGGTGATCTTTACTTTGACTTGATCGGAAAGCACGCGTGTACCGCCGGTAACGGCCGAGCGGTCGCCACCGGCTTCGCGAATGACGGGAGCCGACTCCCCAGTGATAGCCGACTCATCCACCGATGCAACACCCTCGATAATATCCCCGTCCGAGGGAATGAATTCTCCCGCCGAAACAAACACCAGATCTCCAGCCCTGAGTTTCGAACTCGGAACCTTCTCCGTGCGACCATCGTTTCCCAGCAGCCGGTTCGCCATGGTTTCGGAGCGGGCGCGGCGCAGGGTATCGGCCTGCGCCTTACCGCGGCCCTCGGCCATGGCTTCTGCAAAGTTGGCAAACAGAACTGTGAACCACAGCCAGAGCGTGATCTGCAGGTTGAAGAAAAATCCGGCTCCGCCTTTGAAGAGCAAGAGGGTGGTGACCACACTCCCGATCTCGACCACAAACATCACGGGATTTCCCATCATCTTGCGCGGATCCAGTTTGAGAAGCGCGTCCCATGCGGCACGACGCACGATCTTCCATTCCCAAATGGCCTTCTTACCGCGCTTTTTGGGCGACTGCCCAATCCGCACCATGGGTGTTTGTGTCGGTGAGGGAATTTCCGTTTGCGTTTTCGTTGCCATTTTGAGTCCTCTAGAAGGTCTTGCCTGCAGCCATAAGGAGGTGCTCAAGTATCGGGCCCAAGCTCAAAGCTGGAAAGAACGTCAGTGCACCTACGATCAGGATCACGCCAATCAAAAGCACGGCGAACAGCGGCGTCGTGACCGGGAACGTACCTAAGGAAGGCGGAACATATTTTTTCTGCGCAAGGTTGCCCGCGATCGCCAGCATGGGAATGATCATCAAGAAGCGTCCGACAAGCATGGTGATTCCGCCGGCGGTGTTGTACCAGAGCGTATTCGCGGACAACCCGGCGAATGCAGAGCCATTATTGGCTGCTTGTGACACGAACGCATATAGAATCTCGCTCAGTCCATGCGGACCGGGGTTCAGGATTTGCGCCGTACCGAACGAGGACACGGTAGAGATGGCAGAGAAAACCAGGATGACAGTCGGAAAGATGAGCGTCACCAGCATTGCCATTTTCACGTCATAGGCTTCGATCTTTTTACCGAGATATTCGGGCGTGCGGCCCACCATCAACCCGGCGATAAATACTGAAAGCACGATGTAGATGAGCATGCCGTACATCCCGGCCCCGACCCCCCCGATGACAACCTCGCTCAACATCATGTTGGCGAGCGGAACCATGCCGCCGAGAGGAGTAAACGAATCATGCCACCCGTTAATCGCTCCGCAGCTCGCGTCGGTGGTGACCGTGGCCCACAGTGCGGTGTTCGCAATGCCGAAGCGGACTTCCTTGCCTTCCATATTGCCGCCCATCTGCATGGCCGTAGCTCTTTGGTCGGTTCCGGCCAGCATCGGATTGCCGCGAGCTTCCGCCCAATACGCAACCGACACGCCGGCCAGAAACAGAATTGCCATGGCTGACCACACCGCCCAGCCATGACGCTGCGAGCCGGTCATACGGCCTAGCGTGTACGTCAGGCCGCTGCCAATAGCGAAGATCGAGACCAGTTCAATGAAGTTTGAAAGTGGCGTCGGATTCTCGTAGGGATGAGCGCTGTTGGCGTTGAAGAAGCCGCCGCCGTTGGTTCCGAGCTCTTTGATGATTTCCTGCGAAGCCACCGGGCCTTGCGCAATGGTTTGCGTGGTCACGGTGTCCAGGACCGGCTTGCCCTGGGAATCAACCATCGGCTTGCCGTCGGGGCCGGTCTTTTGGACTTGCATGGGCTCAACCAGCTTGGCCGAGTCGTAAGGTTTCAAATTCTGGACTACTCCCTGGGAGACCAGCACCAGCGCCCCGATGATGCACACGGGAAGCAGCACCCAAAGCGAGCAGCGAACCAGGTCGACCCAAAAATTGCCGATCGTGTGCATCTGGCGCCGCGCAATGCCCCGGATGAAGGCAATCGACAGCACTATTCCCACTGCGGCCGAGATGAAGTTGTGATAAGCCATGCCTGCCATCTGAGTGAGGTAGCTCATCGTGGTTTCGCCGGCATAGTTCTGCCAATTGGTATTGGTGGTGAAAGATGCAGCCGTATTGAAAGCCAAGGCGGTTGGACTTACCCCTGCAAACTTCTGCGGATTTAGCGGCAGATAGCCCTGGAGGCGCTCGAGCAGATAGAGCACGATCATCGAAACCAAGCTGAACAGCAGCATGGCCCCGGCGTATTCCGTCCAGCGCATCTCCCGATTCTCGTCCACGCCTGTAACGCGATAGAGAAGGCGCTCAACCGGACGCAATACGGGATCCATAAACGTCTTCTCACGGTTGAAGACGCAGGTTATGAATATCCCGATGGGTTTCGTGACCAATAACACGACCGCGAGAAACAACAGAATTTGAAACCATCCATTCGCTGTCATATTAGAACTTCTCCGGACGCAAGAGCGCGAACACGAGATACACCGCCGTTAGCGCACTCACTGTAAGCATGACTATGGATTCCAGGCTCATATCGTTCCCACATCTTTCAGATCTTTAAGGTTTTTTGCCTTCCGTTTCCAATTCGTCTTCTCACCGCACGTGATCACAGAAGTAGACATAACCAATGGCTACCGCGAAGAACGCAATGGTCACTGCGATCCAAAGAATGTCCTGCATAAGTCTGCCTCCCAAAATCCATCCTGTGATCAGTTCAAGAGTTCAATCTCGCGCACTAAGCTCGTTCCGCGGTCTGGTCGCAATGGTCATGGGCGGAGGTTCGAGCGGAGCGGTAATCCGCGAAAAACGGAGCGCAAGCAGGCATTCTGGAGCTTTTCATCGTTTTCATCGTGGCGCCTACACCCGCTGACAGGACTAGCGTCATGATTAACCATCGCAGCTTCACCGCGTTTTCCGCTCTTTTGTCTGCGAGTCGTAAGACAGAAACTTGAGGCTGCGCAGGCCTTCGAGCCAGGGTGGCGCTTCGATCAAACAAACATCCCGAGGTCTCGAAACCCGCCGCTCCGCGCTGACATGCGGCCCATCCCGCCCTGACCGTCGCTTCTCCGAAAACCGTCTCGGATGAGGCAAGAGCACCATGGAGGAAGGCTAATCGTCGGCCGCGTTCTCTCTTCTCATCCCGTGCCAGGCGAACCAGGAACCACAGGAAAAAACCAACGCTTGGGATGCAAACCGCGGCCAGCGCGACATGGGGGAGAATGCCCATCTTTCGCCAACTCTGATTGAATCCAAAACCCCGTAAAGCACGAATAAAAATTTTCTAAAGAATGTCTAAAGAGCGCCCCCAGTCGATTGAGCCAAGCAGGATATCGTCCACACACCAGAGACGGCCCCTCAGTGCTTTGCCGCTCGCGGCCTTCCGCCGCCAGCGGTTCAGAACTTGCTTTCTGATGAATGCGCGGGCGCTCCTCCGCCGGTCAGGAGGCGGGGAAAAGTCGCCACCCCGAGCCAAACCATGGGTCACGCTTCGGGGGTTCGTGGGTCAGGTGGCAACGGCGAGCCGTTTCTTGGTGCTTACGGGAAAATTCCAGCCATCCCCGTCCGCGGATCCGTCGGGATCGATTTCCTGCTCTTCACCCATCTCGAAGGCCATCACCATCCCCTGGTCTGTAGCATCTGCGCCTCAGCCAACGCCGAGACTGCCAAGCCCTTCATCGAACTGGGCACGTCTTCAGAGACTTCGAGCAACACTTTAGGGTCGGCGTAGTGCGTGGTGGCGAGGACAATGGCGCGGGCGCGCTTCTCGGCCTCGTCAGGCGAAGCGAACTCCGTCGAGTTCTTCATGAAAATGCCGGAGCCGACGAACACCGCCTCGGCGCCAAGCTGCATCACGAGCGAGGCGTCGGCGGGCGTGGCAATTCCTCCGGCGGAAAAATTCGGCACCGGCAGCTTCCCTTCTTGCGCGACCAGCTTCACCAGTTCGTACGGCGCCTCGAGCTGCTTGGCTTTGGCGTAGAGTTCTGCCTCGCCAAGCACGGTGAGCATCTTCATGTCCTGCACGATCTGGCGGATGTGCTTGACTGCATGCACCACATCGCCGGTACCGGCCTCCCCTTTAGTCCGAATCATGGCCGCGCCTTCGTTAATTCGCCGCAGCGCCTCGCCCAGATTGCGCGCACCGCATACGAAAGGAACCTTAAAAGCATGCTTGTCCACATGGTGCGCTTCGTCAGCCGGCGTAAGCACTTCGGACTCATCGATATAGTCAACGCCCAGCGCTTCGAGAATCTGCGCCTCGGCGAAGTGGCCGATGCGGCACTTTGCCATCACCGGAATCGAAACGGCTTCGATGATCTCGCGAATCTTCTTGGGCGAGGCCATGCGGGCAACGCCGCCTTCGGCGCGGATCTGCGCCGGGACCCTTTCGAGGGCCATGACCGAAACTGCGCCGGCCTTTTCGGCGATCTCGGCTTGCCGCGCATCGGTCACGTCCATGATGACGCCGCCTTTAAGCATTTCGGCGAGGCCGGTTTTCAGGCGAAGGCCAGGGTTCGCATTTCCGTTATTTTGAGACATATCCTGTACTCTTTTCGGGTCGAGAATGAGCGCACCAGGCGCTTGCGGGCTACCCCCATTTTAGCGCACACCGCCAACCCGGCAGCTGCGGCCCGCTTTCCCTCCCCTCCCTCCCGCCTTCATCGCAATTGCGGCGTGGCGTCGACGGCAAAGAAGCGGTAGAAGTTCTGGGCCGTGCGCTCGCCGACCTCCTCCATCGACAAACCGCGCAGCTCGCCGATCCGTCGCGCGACCTCCTTAACGAAAACGGGCTCGTTGCGTTTGCCGCGATAAGGCACCGGGGCAAGAAACGGAGAATCGGTCTCGATCAGCAGCCGGTCGAGCGGCACCCTGGTCGCCGCATCCTGAATGGGCTGCGCCTTGGGAAAGGTCACGTTCCCCGCGAAGGAAATCATGAAGCCCATGTCGAGGGCGCGGCTCGCGTGTGACCAGTCGCCGGTGAAACAGTGAAGTACTCCGCCGAGACCGGAAGAGTGCCAGTGCTCTTCGATCAGGGCGAGACAATCCTCCCATGCATTGTCACTCTGATCCGACGGGCGGCAATGGATGACGATCGGCAGCTTGGCCGCACGGGCAAGCTCCATTTGGCGGAGGAAGACGTTTTTCTGGGTGTCGCGCGGGGACTGGTCGTAGTAATAGTCGAGACCAATCTCGCCCCATGCGATCACCTTGGGTTCTCGTGCGAGTTGACGCAATCGATCGAAGTCGCCATCGGTGGACAGGTTTGCCTCATGGGGATGAATCCCGATCGTGGCGTAGACGACATCATAGTTCTTCGCCAGCTTGACCGCGCAGTCGAGCGTAGGGGGGCCATCGCCGGTGCCGATGGCGAGCATGTTTCGCACCCCGGCTGCGCGGGCACGGGCGATCACTTGCTCGCGATCGGAGTCAAAGCGAGGGCCCTCGAGATGGCAATGGGAGTCGACGAACATTGCTGGTTAGAGTTGCAGGCCATCGCGGCTCGACCGCCAGCAACTGTGGACAACCAACTCCTCTCCGTTCTGGGGCCACCTCCGTAGAGCTGAGTGGCCGTGCATTCAGTGGAGGTTAGGCGAGAACCAGAGTCTCCTCTCGCCAGCTACTTCAGTCTGGCGCCCACCGGCACATCTTCCAAAAAACCCGCCAGCACGGGTTTTCCGCCTTGCAGAGAAGCCGCCACGATCATACCGTTCGATTCCAGCCCACGAAGTTTTCGTGGCTGAAGGTTGGCCACGATCACGACTTTTCGTCCAACCAGACTCTCGGGCGGGTAGGCTTCGGCAATTCCGGCAACGATCTGGCGGACTTCATCTCCCAAGTCCACTTCCAGCCGCAGCAGTTTGTCCGCGCCTTTCACCTTTTCGGCCACTTTCACCTGCGCGACACGAAGCTCGACCCGGGAGAAATCGTCGATAGTGATCCTGCCGTCCCCACTCGAACTCTGCCGCGACGACTCACTGCTTCCGCCGGGCGAGGCCGCCCGAACTCCCAGATCCTTTACCACCGCCGGCTGAGCCGTCGGGGCTTCGGTCGCGGCCGAGGCGGTTCGTTGTTGATCTTCCATACCCTGCATCCTCTCGATTACGCTCTTATCGGCCCGGGGAAACACCGGCTCGACCTTCCCTAACTTGGTGCCTAACTGGAGCTGGCCCCATTTCAAATCTGCAAGCGAGAATTTCGTAATGTCACCCAGCCCGAGTTGCGCCCAGATCTTCTTTGTCGCGTCCGGCACAACCGGATGCGACAGCGCGGTCACGATTCGCAGGGCCTCTGCCGAGGTGTAAAGCACTGTCGCCAGGCGGGCGCGGCTACTCTCATCTTGCTTTTCCGCGAGCGACCACGGTTCGTTTTCAACGATGTACTTATCGACGGCCGCCACCAGAGCCCACGCGAGTTCAAGCGCTCGGGAGAACTGATACTGCTCGAACAATTCGTGAAACTCGCGGATGGTGTGCTTGGCGAGCGCCGCAATCATGTCATCGGCGGACGTGTGGGCGGCGGCGAGCGAGGGATATGGGACCTCTGCCCGGAAATAACGGGTGATCATCGCCAAAGTCCGGCTGGCCAGATTCCCGAGCCCGTTCGCGAGATCGGAGTTGTAGCGCTGCACCAGGGCATCGAAGGAAAACGACCCATCCTGCCCAAACACGACTTCGCGCAGCAGGAAGTATCGCAGCGCATCGGCGCCCAGAACATCCAGGATGGTTTCTGCACGCACGACGTTGCCGCGCGACTTCGACATTTTGTTTTCTTCAAAGAGCAGCCAGCCATTGGCGACGATCGATTTGGGCAATGGCAAGCGCGCGGCCATGAGAAAGGCCGGCCAGTAAACGCAATGGAAGCGCACGATTTCCTTGCCAATCACATGAACGTCGGCCGGCCAGAACTTCTTGTACTTGCTGTCGTCCGGAGACCCGTATCCGAGCGCGGTAATGTAGTTTGCCAGCGCATCCAGCCAGACATAGATGACATGCTTCGGGTCATCGGGAACGGGAATGCCCCAGGAAAACGTCGAGCGGCTGATCGAGAGATCCCGCAGCCCGGAGCGCACAAACCCGATCACTTCGTTACGCCGTGTTTCAGGGCGAATGAAATCCGGCTGGCTCAGGTAAAGCTGGAGGAGGGGCTCGGCAAACGCCGAAAGCTTGAAAAAGTAATTTTCTTCTTTTACCGTCTCGGTCGGGCGGCCACACTCCGGGCATTTTTCCCCGGGAGCGACTTCCACGTACATTTCGTCGAAGACGCAATACTGCCCGGTGTAGCTGCCTTTGTAAATGTAGCCGTTATTGCTGATTCGCCGCCACAATTCTTGCACCCCGCGCTTATGGCGGCCCGACGTTGTCCGGATGTAGTCGTCATAGGTGAGCCCCATCCGGTCCCACAGGGAACGAAACTGAGCCGAAACCTCATCGGCAAACTGCTGCGGCGATTTACCTGCAGCTTCGGCCGCGCGCTGAATCTTCTGCCCGTGCTCGTCCGTACCAGTAAGGAAAAAAGTATCGTAGCCCGCCATGCGCTGGCGGCGCGCGACCGCATCGCAGACGATGGTGGTGTAGGCATGCCCAATGTGGGGCTGGGCGTTCACGTAATAAATAGGTGTTGTAATGTAGAATTTTTTCGACATTTTCGGTGGAACCGCAGGTTCGAGTGGCAATGGTCCTGTTTATTTTCGCAGATAGGCCTGCACCGCTTCCTGCATCACCACCTTCAATGGTACACGCTGTTCGGCGGCGATGCGGCGGCAGTCCTCGTACTCGGGGGCATAGCTGGTGACGGTTCCGCTCATGCTGGCGATTTTTATGCGCACGTCGCCAAACCGCGTCGGCACCGTTTCCCACCTGCGCGCCAGCGCCTGACGTTTTTCTTCGCGGCGGCGGACGCCTAAGGTGGTTGTTTCCGCGAATACGATTTGCGCAAGTTCGTCCGCATTCTCCGGTTTCGCAAGAACCGTGAGCAAACTGCCGGGACGATTCTTTTTCATGTGCACCGCGGTCCCGAAAACATCGAGTGCTCCGGCTTCGAGCAGTCGATCCATCACGTAGCCGAAGACCTGGGGGTTTAGATCGTCCAAACTCGCTTCGAGAACGGAGATTTTCTCTTCGCCGGAGGCGGTGGCGCGCACGCTCTCGTCGGTGCGGAGCCGAGCCTCGCCAATCGTGATCCGCAACACGTTGGCGTGGCCGGGAAAATCTCGCGTCCCAGCGCCGTATCCCGATTTCTCAATCTTGATCGCGGGAAACGGCGCGAATCGGGTTACCAGTGTGCTCACAATTGCCGCTCCGGTCGGGGTTACTAGTTCCGCCGCGAGGCCCGACGAATACACCGGAGCTCCTTTCAGCAGCTCAACCGTAGCCGGCGCAGGCACGGGAAATGCGCCGTGGGCGCATTCCACGATTCCACCGCCTACGTTTAAGGGTGAGCACACGAACTCGTCTACGCCCAAGGCCTCCGCGCCCAGGGCGGCGCAGGTAATGTCCACGAGCGCGTCCACCGCACCGACTTCGTGGAAGTGTATCTTCTCGATCGGAAGGTTATGAATTTTCGCTTCCGCGGCGCCCAGCTTCTCGAAAGCCTCAATTGCGGTCTTCTTGGCGGAGTCAGTGAGCGTGGCACTGCCGATCAGGCCGCGGATCTCCGCGAGTCCACGGCCATGTTTGTCCTGGGAATGCCCGCGCGAGGCCGGCTGGTCGTGAGCCAGCGGATGGGGGTGGGGGTGTTCACGCGAATGCCGGTTTACGTCCGCCGCGGTTCGCCGCTCTGCTGGCATCTCTTTGCCGCCATCCACCACCACATCAACTTTTGTCGCGCTGATCCCGCTGCGATTTACCCGCGAAATTTCCAGGCGCGCGCCGGCTCCCAGCGAGGCGACTGTTTGTTCGAAGCGAGTGGGCGAGACCCCGGCATCAACCAGCGCACCGAGGAACATGTCACCACTGATGCCGGAGAAGCAATCGAGATAAGCAATGCGCATCGAATTCGTCGTTGAAAAACCGCGCCCCGGGCCACTCCGTTACCGGCCGCGGAGCCCAAAAACTCCATGTCAGCCGGCGTGCGCCCCTGGCGGGCAGGTTTTCGAGATCTTGATTTTAAAGGTTTTCCGCTCGAGACGCTCCGGCGGCGCAAGAACCGGGGATAGCATGGCCGGGAGCGCCTTTGCCAACCACCAGCGGCGGGTTTGTTAAAATCACATACTTCTCCACCCGTCACCCAGAGGACCCTTGTATCGTTACCTGCAACGTTTATTAGGCGAGCACATCCGCGATTTTTTGCGGCGCAATTACCGGCTGGAGCCGGAACGAATTGTGATCGACGAGCCTCCGAATGTCCAATTCGGAGAATACGCCCTGCCGCTCGCCTTTGAGTTAGCCAAACAACTTCGCAAGGCACCCAGGAAGATTGCGCAAGAAATCGTCAGCGGGGTGGGGTCGATTGAAGGCTTCGAGAAGCTCGAAGTTGCAGGCGCCGGGTACATCAATGCGCGCGTGAATCGCGCCTCGGTTGCCTTGGCGGTTGCGAACGCGGAGGCGCCGCGGGGACAAGTTCCCGCCGGAAAAATTCTGGTTGAGCACTCGAGCATCAATCCCAACAAGGCCGCACATATCGGACATTTGCGCAATGCGATTCTGGGCGACACCTTCGTCCATCTGCTCGAGTACGCTGGCCGCCAGGTGGACGTGCAGAACTACATCGACAATACCGGCGTGCAGGTGGCGGATGTTGTTGTTGGATTCGAGCATCTTGAGAAAAAATCGCGCGACCAGATTGAGCAGCTCGCACGGCGGCCGGGTTTTGACTACTACTGTTGGGATTTGTATGCGCGCGTCTCGCAGTGGTACGAACACAATGCCGCGGGCAAAAAGGTCCGCCTGGATACGCTCCATGCCATCGAGCAGGGGGGGAATGAGACCGCGGCCATTGCCGATCTGATTTCAACCGCGGTGCTGCGGCGGCATCTTGAAACCATGGATCGCCTGGCCATCGAATACGACTTCCTGCCTCGAGAGAGCGAAATCCTTCATCTCGACTTCTGGAATGCGGCCTTTGAAAAGCTCAAAGCCGCCGGCGTCCTTTACCTCGAGAGCGAAGGAAAAAACCAGGGCTGCTGGGTAATGCGGCGTGCGGGAACGACAAAAGCTTCAACCAGCGAGGGCCCGGACACCTCGGAGGACACCCTGGACGATTTGCTGACGAAGATCGGGATGCAGGGCCTGGACGCAAACGGGGACGCAATCCTTTCTGATCGGGTTTCAGAGGAAGACCAGAAGGTCATCGTTCGCTCAAACGGCACGGTAGGTTACGTAGGCAAGGACATCGCGTATCACATGTGGAAGTTTGGGCTACTCGGAAAGGATTTTGGGTATCGCAAGTTTTTCCTCTACCCGAACGCGCACCAGTGCTGGGTTTCGGCAGAGCATGGCGAAGCCGAACACCCCCATTTTGGCGATGTGGCTGAAATTTATAACGTCATCGATGCGCGGCAATCCGAAGCGCAAAGCACCGTCATCGAAGCGCTGCGGGGGCTGGGACACAATGAGGCCGCAGATCATTACACGCATTTTTCCTATGAAATGGTTGCGCTCACGCCGCGCTGCGCGGCCGAACTTGGGTATGAACTTTCCGAAGATGAGCGGGCCCGGCCTTACATCGAGGTTTCCGGACGCAAAGGGTTTGGCGTCAAGGCCGACGATCTGATCGACCGGCTTGTTCTTTCGGCGAAGGGCGAAGTTGATTCGCGTCACCCGGAGCTACCAGATCCGGAACGGCGGGCGATCGCGCGGCAAATCGCGGTCGGTGCGCTGCGATATTTCATGCTGAAGTACACCAAGCCTTCGGTGATCGCATTTGATTTCAGAGATGCACTCAGCTTTGAAGGCGAAACCGGGCCTTATGCGCAGTATGCAGTTGTGCGCGCGACAAACATCTTTCGTAAAGGCGGACTCGATCCCGACGTCTTCTCTCGGGAGGTTGCACCCAGGCTTTCTCTCGAAGAACTATCGCGATTTCTCACCGCCGACGGCGCCGAAGAACTCTGGGAACTGTGGCTGGCGGCTTCCAAGACTGCTTATGTCGTCGACCAGTGCATCGCGACGACAGAACCGGCGTACCTGGCGAAGCATGTGTTTCAGGTGGCCCAACTATTCAACGCGTTTTATCACCGATATCCGATTCTGACGGAGCCGGATGAGGCGCGAAAGAAGTTTCTGCTGACGACTGCAGCCGTGGTCCGGCGGGAGTTGATTCGAGCGCTGCGGGTGATGGGAATCGAAGTACCGCCCGTCATGTGAGCATGAACGCCAGGGAGAGCGATGGTTCGTTTCCTTCTGGAATGACTCTGGCCGGGAACTAGATGGAAGCGAATTCCCGCGCGAACTCGATCAGGCTTCTGACCGCGATCCCCGAAGGTCCTTTTGCCATCCAGGGCTTATTGTCTTCGATCCATGCGGTGCCCGCGATATCCAGGTGGATCCAGGGCGTGTCTTCGGCAAATTCCTTTAAGAACATAGCCGCGGTGATGGCTCCGCCCCAGCGCCCACCGGTGTTCATGATGTCGGCGATGTTTGATTTGATCTCTTCTTTGTATTCGTCGTCGAGCGGCAGGCGCCACATTTTTTCGCCGGCTTCACCGAGTGCCTTGGCGAATTTCTGATACAAGGCGTCGTTGTTTGAGAACACACCGGCATTGGCATATCCAAGCGCGACCACAACTGCGCCCGTGAGCGTGGCCGCGTCAACCAAGTGCGTGCAGCCGAGCTGGCGAGCGTAGCAGAGACCGTCGGCCAGCACCAACCGGCCCTCAGCATCGGTGTTGATGATTTCAATCGTCTTGCCCGACATGGCGGTCTGAATGTCGCCCGGCTTCTGCGCCTTGCCGGACGGCATGTTTTCGGTCGCGCAAACGATGCCGATTACCTTGACTTTGGGCTGGAGTAGTGCGATCGCGCGCATCACGCCGATCATGGTTGCACCACCGGCCATGTCATATTTCATCTTCTCCATGCCGGCCGCCGGCTTGATCGAGATGCCGCCGGTGTCGAAGGTAATCCCTTTCCCCACCAGGCCAAGCACGGGTTTCTCCGCGGCGCCCGCGGGTTCATGTCGCATTACGATCAATGCAGGGGGTTCGTCGGATCCCTGCGCCACTCCCCAGAAAGCTCCCATCTTCAGTTCTTTGATTTTGTCGGCCCCGTACACTTCGCACTTCAAGCCAACTTCTTTCGACATCTCCTGTGCACGCTTCGCCAATATGGTTGGCGTCATTCGATTGGAAGGCTCGTTGGCCAATTCGCGAGCGAAGTTCTGCGATTCCCCGACCATGCGGGCCTCGTCGAGCGCACGCGGCAATTTCTCCCGATCGCCGGACGCAACCACGAACAGCGAATCCACGCTCTGATTCTTGCGATCGCTCCTGTAGATATCGGGATCGAAGTCGCCGATCAATGCGCCTTCAACAATCGCCTTGACTGCATCTTCCGGAGCCATTGGCTCGGGCGCAGCGAATGCGAGCTTTTTGAGATTACGCGGCTTTATCGCACGCACTGCCGCACCTGCGACCTTGCGCAGCTCGGCGGGGGAGAAACTCTTCGCTTTCCCTCCTCCGAGGAGAAGCAAACGCTTCGCCTTGAGCCCGGCAGGTTTGTGTAGCCAGCAAACTTCAAACATCTTGGCGGTAACATCGCCTGAAGCAATCAACTCCCCGGCGGCCTGCTGGACGCCTCTGTCGGAAGCAGACACAAACGCTTCCGTCTGGTCTTTCTCGCCACGGTCCAAAACAACCGCCGCGAGGCAATCGGTTTCAACTTGAGAAGCGGGGGAAACAGACAGT
>Ga0123356_10004269_pt1 | contig 14782 bp, 13 predicted proteins | sample TergutEmb28metaG_2_FD_92546 | JGI IMG/M metagenome (GOLD analysis project Ga0123356, IMG submission 92546) | Embiratermes neotenicus P3 segment gut microbial communities from Petit-Saut dam, French Guiana - Emb289 P3 | ecosystem: Host-associated > Arthropoda: Insects > Digestive system > Gut ... | reverse complement strand
GATGTAGTGCGTGAAGACAAGGTAAAAATTGACGGTTCGCAAAAAGCCCCCGATTACAGTTTCCGCATTGGCGGTGTGCGTAAGTTCTTCGTAGAAGCGAAAAAACCTTCGGTCAGTATAAAAGACACCGCCGACGCAGCTTATCAGGTACGGCGCTACGGCTACTCGGCAGGGTTGTCAATTTCGATATTAACTAACTTTGCAGAATTTGCTGTTTACAATACTCGTATCAAACCAGATATGAATGATAAAGCAGGCACAGCTCGCATTGCGTACTTTACTTTTGACCAGTATGAAGAAAACTTTGAATTTTTCCGTGATACTTTTTCGCAAGACGCCATCTTTAAGGGTAGTTTTGACAAATACATTGAAACAAATAAAGGCAAAAAGGGTACATCAGAAGTTGATGAAGATCTTTTAGCCCTAATCGAAGAATGGCGTGTTGAATTAGCAAAAAATATTGCCAAAAATAATGAATTGCTTAATATCTACGATCTTAACACAGTTGTACAAAAAATAATCGACCGTATTATATTCCTGCGTATCGCAGAAGACAAAGGTATTGAAGATGAAGATTTGCTTCTAACTGTAGCCCAAACAGAAAATATCTATGAAAAACTTATTCAACTTTTTACTAATGCAAACATAAAGTACAATGCAGGGCTTTTTGCGCAAATAAATTGGATCGATAAAATTAACGTCGAAGATAAAATACTAAAAAACATCATTGTTAATTTATATTATCCAAAATGCCCTTATGAGTTTTCTGTATTGCCGATAGAGATTCTTGGCAGTATCTACGAAAGATTTCTTGGCAAGACGATTCGTTTCCGCGGTGTTAAAGGCGACACTCGTACTGCCATTATCGAAGAAAAGCCCGAAGTAAAAAAAGCAGGCGGTGTTTATTACACTCCGCAGTATATTGTCGATTATATCGTGCAAAACACAGTCGGCGAAAAAATTAAAAATAAATCGCCGAACGAAATCGCCCAAATTAAAATCTGCGATCCTGCCTGCGGTTCTGGTTCGTTCCTTGTTGGCGCCTACCAGTATTTATTGAATTATCATCTTGATTATTATACTCAGGAAAAAAATCTGGAAACTTCTTTAAAGAAAAATAAAATATACAAAGCCGGCATTGATTCTTACAAACTTACGATTGAGGAAAAACAACGTATACTAACCGCTACTATTTTTGGCGTTGATATTGATAGTCAAGCGGTAGAGGTTACCAAGTTATCCCTGTATCTTAAGCTTTTGGAAAACGAAGGCAAGCAGCATAAGGACTGGCTTTTTAAGTATTCTTCTACCCTGCTTCCTTCTCTTGAGAATAACATCAAATGCGGGAATAGTCTTATTGGAAATGATTTTTATACGCAAGGGGATCTTGATTTTAACGAGGATGATCGGATTAGGGTTAATTGTTTTGATTGGGGGGAGGAGTTCAAAGAGGTTCTCGCAGAGGCGCAGGATTTAACGAAAAGACCTCTCGCAGAGACGCGGAGGCGCGGAGAACGCAGAGGGGAAGAAGAGGGCGGCAAGGATGCCGCTGTCAAAGAAACTGGAGAGTTTGCGAAGCAAACTCTAAATATCAAAAATACCAAGGATGGTATTTTTGATATAGTGATTGGGAATCCGCCGTGGGTTGATATCAAGGGGCTTCCTCCTAATGAGGTAGATTATTATTTTAAACATTATCGTTCTGCTGAAAATCGTATTAACCTTTATGCTCTTTTTTATGAGAAAGCGTTATCACTACTTAAACAGAATGGATTTCATGGGTTTATTACACCTAGTTCTGTTTTATTTCAGAGTTCTTACAGTACATTACGAAATATAATGCTTTCTGATTTTTCAATTCGTAATATAGTTAAATTACCTGATAACGTTTTTCAAAATGTAACAGCGGAATCTTGTATTCTTATTATTGAAAGTAATAAAAATACTGTTAAAACTAAAGTATTAATCTATGATGCAGAAATAAAGCTAGAAATGATAGATGCTAATCTGGCTTCAGTAAATAAAATGTCATCTTCATTTGGATGGAAAAATACTAATACATTTGTTTTTGATATCTATTCAAGTGATGAAATCATTAAAGTGCTTTCTAAAATAGAGAAGGATAAAGAATGTCTAGAAAAACACTGCGATTTTTCTTTAGGGATTACGCCATATGATAAATATCGCGGACACAGCCAAAAACAGATCAAAGATAAAGTTTTTCATTCAACAAAAAAGATAAACAATGAATATAAAAAATTGCTTCGAGGCGCTGATGTTGAGCGTTATAATGTAACATGGAACGGCGGAGAATATATCAGATATGGAAGTTTTCTTGGAGCACCAAGAGAAGAACGATTTTTTAATAAAGACCACATCGCTATTCGCCAAATTGTAAGCGGTAATCCATTGCGTATTTATGCGGGATATGCAAAAGCAGGATTGTATAATACCCAATCTATTTTTAATATTCTATCTGGTTCTTTAGATTTAAAGTATTTGTTAGGGTTACTCAACTCAAAATTGATAAATTTCTATCATAAATATAAATACCTGGATATTACCAAAAACACATTCCAAAAAATATTAATTCTAAATTGCAAACAATTTCCTATACCAATCCTTGATTTATCCAAAAAAGCAGACAAGACCAAACACGATAACATTGTTTCTCTGGTAGACAAAATGCTAGAGCTAAGGAAAGAGGAGGCTTCAGAGCAAAATGACAAACTAAAAACAATGATTTCCAGACAGATTGACGGGATTGATAAAGGGATAGATAAAGCTGTTTATGAGTTGTACAATTTAACTGTGGACGAGATTAAGGTTGTGGAGGGGGGATGAGGTATGCTAAATAAAGAAATTGACGGATATAAAATAATCGAATTCATTGGAAAAGGAACTTTTGGTTCTGTATATAAATGCGAAAAAAACGGTGAAACTCATGCTATGAAGGTTTTTTCTGCCGATTTTATCTATCAAGAGTTTACAAAAGGCAGTGACAATAGAATTACGAGAGAAATTGAAGCTCTTAAAGCGGTGAATTCAAAAAATGTTGCAAAATACATAGATGATGGTAATTTCGAAGAAAATAATTGGACATATTTTTATGTTGTAATGGACTACATTGATGGTTCTGATTTGGAAAAGGTCTTAAAGGATAAAACTTTCTCTATAGATGAGAGTATTAATATCTTTCAATCTATACTAAATGGTATTTCTGCTATTCATGAAGCTAATATTTATCATAGAGATTTAAAGCCTGGTAATATATATTTGCTAAAAAATGGTGATATTAAAATACTTGATTTTGGACTTTCAAAACTAATTGATTTTACTTCTATTACAAATACTGGAGATAAACTTGGTTCTCCTTTGTATATGTCACCTGAACAAATAAGCGACAGTAAGAATATCGACCATCGTTCAGATTTTTATGCTTTAGGGGTTATATTATATGAATTACTAACAAATTTGACCCCATATGGAAATATTACATCTCGAGAAGAGCTTTATCATAAAATCATAGCTGAACCGCCTATATCTATAAGAACATATATTCCAACTATAGATAATTCCATCGATAACTTAATAAATGCGCTTCTTGAAAAAGTAAATTATAAAAGACCAAACTCTATACATGATATTCAATTATATTTGGAAAGAATTGGAAAAATAAAAAGCGATGACGTTAAAATTGAAATTACACCTTCATTTTTTGTAAGATTATGGAATGAAAAAACTGTTCTCGAAAGTTTTTATACTGATGGGTATTCAATTGAGAATGCGATTTTTCCTATTAATCATCAGGAGGGGCAGAAAAACCTTTTCAGTTTTATAAAAAATAAAAATATTAATTATATAATTGACCCTGCCACGATGAGATTGGCATATGATACATATGCCGATGTTAAGGGATTAACATCATTGCCTTATGCACCAGATGATTTTAGCAGATTAGAACTTGATGCTTTAAAAACCCATGAACAGAAAAAGGAATATGTTAAAAATGTTGTAAACGAGCAATTAAAACATAAACCTTCTTATATTGTCTCACCATTTCATGTCAGCAATAATACTAATCTTGTTAAAATAAAAATGGATACAAATGAAAATTGGTTTAGTTTAGATGTTAAGCTTCTTAATGAAACAAGAGACTACCTTGATAGTATTAATTATTCTGGTAATTTAGTAGGCGGTTTTTGTATAAAGACAGATATATTAACTTCTAAAACAGAAAAAGAATATTTTTTAAATGTTTTAACCGCATTGAAATGCGATGTTTATTGGATCTATATAGATTGCATTGATAGTGATTCAAATGCTTTACAACTTTATAATTATGCAAACACCTTATTAGAATTACAAAAGATAACTGGAAAACTAGTAATTGCTGGTCGTATTAATTCTTTTGGACTTGTTTTATTGTCTTTTGGACTATATGGCTTTGAATCAGGAACATCAAGATTTGAGTCTTTTTATGAAGATTTATACAAAGAGAAAACTGATAGCTATAATATGTATGTAAGATATTATTTCCCAGAACTACTAAACAATGTAGCAATTGAACGAAAAAATCCAGCAAAAATTATACAGTTACTAACAACTCAAACTGGCAAAGATATTAGTTGTAAATGCCCATATTGTAATGGTAAAAACCCTGCTGTTTTAGTGGAAGATTCATTAACAAAAAGACATTTTCTTTATAGGCGAAACGAAGAAATAAATGAACTCAGAAAATTAACAAACTTGCAGGAACGTGTTAGTTATATTGAGCTCAGAATAAAAAATGCTATTCAATATTATAAAAATTTAAAGCCTGTTTTTCAAGATGATGATTCTAGATTTTTAAAAGTTTGGTTAGATGTTATTGAAAAATTAAAAAAGGATTGGTTGTAATAAAATGCTAGAAATAGAAATTGTGAATACTATAAATAGCTATTTGTTTCAAAAAGGCGTTCGTTACACAAACGAATCTCGTATGGGGATCGGAATACCTGATGTATCTTTAAATATAGGTGCTAACAATAGATTAACACCTATTAATGATTATTTTATGTTATCTATGTTAGATTATATTAATAAAAATCATATTGTGTCATTTATGGAAATAAAAGACGAAATCTTGCTTTCCTTTGACAAAGTTAAACAATATATAATTGCCTTAGAAAAATTAAATTTGGTTAAGATTAAGCATGATTCTGTGCAGATTATAAAAGATGTTTTTTTATCCAAGTTAGGCACAACCTTTTCTATTGAAGTAAAAATAAAAGATTGGAAAACTGCAAATTTACAGGCGCAAAGGTATTTGTGTTTTTCTGATTATTCATATATAGCAATGCCAAATAAATATATACAAAATATAAATACTGATCAGTTTAAAGATTCTGGAATAGGTATCTTATCGGTAAGTGATGGCAGGGTAGACGAAGTCTTATCTGCAAAAAAATCAAAAACATGTGAATTAATATTAAAATATATGATTACTTCAAAAATAATACAGAACCAGAATGTAATAGAAAAAAGACATCTAAGAAAAAATATTTTCACATCCTATGTAAATCAGGAAATTTAATATGATAAAAAATATCTCTCTCCCTCTGCGTCCTCCGCGTCTCCGCGCCTCTGCGAGAAAAAAATTAAAGAACCTCGCCAATGACTGACACTCAATTCAAAGCAACACTGGAAATGCTAATCCCCCTTGTTGTAAGAGAAATAATGAAAATCCGTAATATTACCGAGCAAGAAGCTTTTGAGTTATTGTATTCCTCGTTTTTATATAGTAAACTGGAAATAGAAGATACAAAGTTATGGCATCTAAGCCAGTTAACTCTGGCAAACCTGCTGAACGAAGAACTTGAAACGGGGAGAATTGAATTCCCGGAGGAAGCTTGTTAAATGAGCGATAATGCTGATTCTAATGACAAGCGAAGTGAGTGTCGCGACCGAGCTTGCTCGGGCATGACCGAACGAGCGCAGTCATCGAAGGGTATCAATACCAGAGGTATTGATACCCTTCATTGCCTATTGCATAGAAGAATACAAATCCGCAAAAAGAATAACTGGAAAAGAAGCTATCTCTCTATTTAGGAAATACGATATTATCGATTACATTGTTACTTGCTATGGCGCTCTGCATACAATGGGCGGCCTTGCAATTACAGAAGATATAGATTCGCTGATTGAGGGTATGGAGAGAAAGGGCAATTTAGCTTTGACATAATGGAAAAATCATTATATATTCTATCTTATGAGAAGAACCAAATTAATTTACCTGATAGGAAAAAGTGAAACGGAACTACTGGCATATGATGAATACGACAGTGAAGGTTCTGGTAAATGGTTTACTGATAATCCAATAATGGCTAATGAATATTACTGCCAAGAAGCATGTGAAGAGGCAGAAAAAGAAGGATTAGATGTATACATGTGGGAAGCAATTTACGATACTGACGAAAATAAGATAATTAAAGAAAAAATATGGCTTCAATTTACAAATGAGGAAGCAATTGAATGTAAAAACGAGCGGTTTTAATTCTTAACCCCATGACCAAAACCTGCACTTTTGAAGCGATAATCCAAAAATCACCAGATCAGGACGCAGCGTACGTAGCCGTTCCTATCAATATAAAAAAAGAGTTTGGCAAAGGGCGGCTTGCAGTTCATGCCACTTTTGACGGCACACAATATGACGGCAGCATTGTCAACATGGGAGTAAAAAACCCGGACGGCTCAATTTGTTATATTATTGGTATACGTAAAGACATCCGCGTTAAAATCGGTAAACAGTCTGGGGATAAAATAAAAGTTACAATACAAGAGAGAGTAAAATGACCGGCTCTATTATTTGTTTCTGAAATTCCTAACACCCTGAACAACCGATTTAGCCAACAGAATCTTGCGTACAAAAAAAGCAGCAATGTTGGTAAGAAACACACCAAGTATGGCTATTACAAAAATGACAATAAGAACTGTGCCAATTGTATCGCCGCTTGAAAGTTCGCCGTTTCGCAGCATTATTGTTCCTATTGCGACAGCAAACATCAGAACACCAAATATAATGTTCAGTATCATTACTACACGCTTAAAACGTATAATACGGCAATCAACATCAACTGTTTCGATAATATCGTCATCGGTTGATTGTCCGCCAATCCATGTAACTATTGAATATTTGCCCTGAAACTTAATTGGGAAAGTACCCATTTGCTCTAATTCCTGAATTTCGTGTTCACTGTAGATATAACGTGTTTTAGCATAATGCTGATCATTGTTTTCATTATTAAATGAATATTTTATCCTGTAGTACGGCTGATTGTTAACCAATATTTCTTCGCGGGCTATAAATGTTCCCTTGCCATCCTTGCCGCTTTTAAGCAAATATCCGCACTTTATGTATTTTTTAATTTGAAATATTACCGCACAAAGCAAACCAATGCCTATTATGCCGAAAATAAGAAACGCGATTAATAACGCGGCATCGAAGCTGTCAATGCCTTGAATAACCGGAACAATCCCAAACACAAAAGTTGCGGCTGCTCCTGCTGTAAAACCTGTTCCAATTGCCAGCATAATAAAAGTGAATTTGGAAAAGGAGTTGTTTTGTTTGCGTATAACTGATATTGCTTTTTGATTCATACTGATATTATATACTCGGTTTGCCTTTTTTAACAAGGCGGTGTCCGAAGAAGTTTTACAAACTTTTCAGACACCGCCAGTTTCCTTCATCACAAAATTTTTGCAGAAATTTCCAAAAACCTTTCCTGCGACTGTGTTTTAAACTTTTCTTTTACGGGGAACCCTTTATCAAACTCTGCGGCTTCTTCTGCATTAATTTGATACGCTGGTCCTTCATCAAAAACTCCATGTATACCATCCAGCGCATTGGGATATAATTCCAAAACCAATAATGCAGCAGGAAATTTTCCTTCTTTATTGGTTATGTTATATTCTTTAGAAGCTTTAAATCCAAATCTGTTATAATAATCAGGATGACCGTAAATCAATATTGCCCTGTAACCCATTTGTTTTGCCAGTGGAATTGTGTGGTTTATCAATTTTGAGCCGAGACCTTTATTTTGATACTCGGGCAATACGCTGAGAGGGCCAAAAGTTAAAACCGTATGTTCTTTATCAGTATCAATAATCTTTGACTCTGCATACATAATATTTCCGGCAATCTTATTATCAATACAGACAACAAAATCAAGTTCTTTTACAAATTCTTTAGCCTTGCGTAAAACATGAACAAGATAATGTTCGTCAGCGCCGGGAAAATGTATATTCCAGAATGCTTCTCTGGTTAATTCCTCGACAGCTCTATAATCTTTTTCTTCTTCCAGCCTAATTATAATATCCATATTTTATCCTCTATAAGATGCAGAATAAATTCAGAACTTTTTGGTTATTAATGACAAAAATAATTAAGCTCTAAAATCTTTAACACTCTGAACAGCTGATTTAACAATCACTATCTTGCGGACAATAAAACCAATAATATTGGTTAAAAATACGCCAAGTATAGCAATTATAAAAATAACTGCCAGGACTGTATCAATCGTTTCGCCGCTTGAAAGCTCACCGCCTCTCAGCATTATTGTTCCGATTGCAACAGCAAACATCATAACGCCGAATATAATGTTCAGTATCAGTACAATACGGTTTAAACGGGTAATACGGCAGCTTTCACCGGTTGTTTCGATAATATAATCATTGCTATTGTCCGCTTGTTCACCAGTCCATATAACTACAGAATATTTGCCTTGAGATTTAATTGGGAAAACACCCATTTGCTGTAATTCCTGAATCTCATGTTCACTGTATATGTAACGGGTTTTTGCATTATATTGTTCATTATTTTCGCTGTTAAAGGAATATTTCATTCTGTAATAAGGCTGATTATTAATCAATATTTGATCACTGGAAACAAATGTTCCATTACCGCTGTTTCCGCTTTTCAGCAAATATCTGCATTTAAAATATTTTAAAGCCTGAAATATTACAACGTAAAGGAGGCCAATACCTGCCAAACCAAAAATTAGGAATGAGACCAATAATGCGGCATCAAAGCTGTCAATGCCTTGAATAACCGGAATTATCCCAAACACAAAAATTGCAGCTGCTCCGGCTGTAAAACCTGCTCCGATTATTGACATAATAATAGTGAAGCTGGAAAAAGGATTGTTTTGTTTAAGTATAACTGACATTATTCTTTGATTCATATTGATTATTATACACTTAAATTATTACTTTGGCAAGATAATAAATAATATTTGTAAAACATCTTTACAAAAAAGGAAAATAATGTTAAGATGTTACATATTGGATTTTTATGCCACATTTGCTATATTGGTTATTCTCGTTGTCCTGCTTTTAATAGCATGTACTGTTTATTTTACCGCAAAAATCATTATCAAAATTGTCAATGATTTAAAAAGAAGAAATGGAGAGCTGGCAATTTTAAATATTGCTGATATACTAAATAAACATTTACAGGAAAATACAAATATCGATATAGAAGAAGTATTAAAAATTACTCCTTTACCAAAGAAAATGATACTGACAAAAGAAGAAAACGATATATTAATTAAATATAGAAAATTGATTTACAGTGTTTCCGCCGGAAGATTTAAACTTGAAAATAATTTTTAGTATTTTTAAAATAATAAAGGAAAGTATTGTCTTATTATAAGCTATGGAAAAGCAAGATATCGGTATAAACGAAAAAAATGCTCCGCAGAATGCGACGCAGGCTGCGACAACGCTTGTCCGCCACGGATCAATATTATCGCTTCTTACTTTAGTTTCCCGCGTTCTTGGTCTTTTACGCGAAATGGTAAAAGCAAGATTCCTTGGCACCACTGCTCTATCCGATGCTTTTTCCGTTGCATTTTTATTGCCGAATTTATTCCGCCGCCTCTTTGCCGAAGGTTCAATCTCGGTCGCATTTATTCCTACATTTAAGGAACATCTGCTAGAAAGCAATCGGGAAAAAACCCGGGAATTTTTATCCAACATGTTCACCTTTTTAACTTTTTTTGTAACACTCGCTGTATGCGCAGGTATTCTGACCGCTCCTTTCCTTGTGCGTATTTTTGGCATAGAAGAATTCGATGAAACCGTTTTGCTTACAAGAATTATGTTTCCGTTTCTTGGATTTATTTCTTTAGCGGCATTGTTTCAGGGAGTATTAAACAGCCTTCATATTTTTACACCATCGGGGCTCGCACCTATTCTCTTAAATATTGTTACCATTGCTGCAGCATATTTTTTAAGTCCTTATACCGATAACCCTGCACGTGCTATGGCAATTGGCGTTCTTGCCGGCGGTTTTTTGGAAGCAGCAATTCAATTGCCGTTCATTTTAAAAAAAGGACAGACATTTTTTATAACAGGATTAAAGCGAGCGTTTAATAATCCCGGCGTAAAAAAAGTTCTTCGCCTGATTGCTCCTACTATAATTGGAATGGCAGCTTATCAAGTTAACGATCTTGTTTCTACCGCTTTGGCAGGAAGAGCAGGCGAAGGTGTTGTATCCAGTTTGCAGTATTCATTACGCTTGCAGGAATTATTTCTTGGTGTTTTTGCAGTTTCTATCGGCACTGTACTATTGCCGAACCTTACCGAATATGCAAAAACATCTCAATGGGAGATTTACAACAAACGATTAGTTTCTTCTATAAATATAATCGCATTAATAACAATTCCTGTTACTTTCTTTTCGTTAATGGAAGGGCAGAATTTAATCCGCCTGCTTTTTCAAAGCCACAGTTTTGATGAAACCTCTGTCGCTCTTACTTTAGCGGCATTCACATTCCATATGCCGGGTCTTTTATTTATTGCGCTTAACAGAATTATTGCTCCTGCTTTTTATGCACAAAGCGATACAAAATCGCCGACAATCGCAGGAATAATTTCGTTTGCTGTAAACATTACTCTTGCCGCTGTATTGGTAGGACCGTATCGGGGAGCTGGAATCGCATTTGCTTTAACAATAGCAAGCGCAATAAATACAATAACACTTCTTGTCTTTTTAAAGAAAAACCCTAATATCGATTTAAAAGCAGTAATTACACCATCTTTAACATATATAGTAAAAATGATTATTTTATCTGCGCTTGCAATTATTCCAATTTACTTTTTATCACCTGTATTACTGGAAACTTTTGCAGGTCATAGCCGTATTATCAGCCATGGAGCGCCGTTAATAATTAACGCTTTTGTCTATTTACTTCTTGGAGTAACCATGCTTTCATTAGTTAAAGATCAATATTTATTGGGCTTATTTAATATGATCAAAAAAAGGGGAAAGTTAAATGATAACTAATGTCAGGTATAAAAACCTCCCCACTGTTGTTATTGCAGGCCGCCCGAATGTAGGAAAGTCTACCCTATTTAACCGCCTGCTTCGTAAACGACGAGCAATCACAGATCCCACACCCGGCGTAACACGTGACCCTGTAGAAGCTGATTGTTTAATCGAAGGAAAACCGTTTCGCCTTATCGACACAGGCGGTTTTAAATTAGCAGACTTGGAAAGTATTGATAAACTTGTTGTAGAAAAAACGCTAGAGACAATAAAAAAAAGCGACCTAGTCATTTTACTTTTAGAGGCGGGAGAGATAACAAGCGAAGACGAAGAATTAATCGATCGCCTGCGTCCGTTTCGCAAAAAATTGATTGCCGCTGTAAACAAAACAGAAGGCGGAAGAATGCAGGCAGATTCTTGGAATGTTCTTCAGTTTGGATTTGAAAAAGTTTTTATGATTTCTGCAGAACACGGAGACAATGTCGGAGAACTTCAGCAGGAAATTTTAAATCGTATTGATTTTTCCAAAGTGCAGGAAGATACGGAAGAACAAGCTATACGAATTGCGCTTTTAGGAAAACCAAATACAGGAAAATCAACATTATCCAACAGATTAACAGGAGCAAATGCATCTATTGTTACAGATATTCCCGGGACAACAAGAGATACTGTCGAAGGCCGTTTTAAATGGAAAGCAAAAAACTTTATCATTTTAGATACTGCAGGAATTCGCCGCAAAGCAAAAGTAACAGAGAACATCGAATATTATTCTGTTAACCGTGCAATAAAAACAATTAATGATGCTGATATTGTTGTATTAATGATCGATGCAGAAGAAGGATTATCGGAACAGGATAAAAAAATTGCAGCTTTAGCTCATGATAAAGGCAGAGGCATTATTTTGGCGCTTAACAAGTGGGATATGATGCCTCAGGAAAAATATACATTTAAAAATGCAGAAGATCGCATTCATTTTCAGTTTGGGCAGATGGAATATGCTCCGATAATCCCTGTAAGCGCAAAAGACGGAACAGGCGTAGATAAAATTTTAAATACTGCAATAAAAATGTATAACCAGTTAAACACTCAAATTGGTACGTCGCAGTTAAATCAAGCTTTAGAAAAATGGCTGCAGGAAAATCCGCCGCCTTCCGGCCCTCGTACCCGCTTTAAAGTTAAGTATGCTGTGCAAAAATCCGTTAATCCTGTGCATTTTATCTTTTTTACTTCCCGGACAAGGTCTGTAAGCGATTCATATATTTCGTATATAAAAAATAAAATTCGCAAAGATTTAGGGTTTTCTCTTATCCCGATTATACTGGAAATAAAAGATTCTTCCGGAAGCAGGCAAAAAAGTAATTGACATAATCCTGCTTTCGAGCCAAAATAAACTATGAACCTGGCAAACAAACTTACTTTATTAAGGATTATTCTTGCTCCTGTTTTTTTTGTAATATATTTGTTACCGCGCCTTTTTCCGTCATTGTTTAATAATAATGAAATACACATAGCTTACTTTTATTGGACAATACCTGTGCTTTGGGTCATTTTCATTGTTTCCGAAATAACCGATTATTTAGACGGCTTGGCTGCGCGAAAACTTAACCAGACAAGCGATTTTGGAAAACTTTTTGATCCTTTTGCAGATACTCTAGTACAAATTACATGCTTCCTTTGTTTTATAATCGACGGTATTTTTCCGGCATGGGCAGTTATTCTTTTTCTTCTGGTGATATACCGCGAATTTTCCATTCTTTTCCTGCGTAATCTAATGCTGAAAAAAGGCACTACACTTGGCGCAAGCATTTACGGTAAACTAAAAACTGTCGTTTATATTACAGCGGTGGGTGCGGCGCTTCTTGCTGCCAGCCTTGAACGGCTTGCCAAACTGGAATCACTTCTGCCGTATTTTAAAACAGGCGCACTCGTTATATTTATTATTTCTGTAATTCTTGCAGTTGTTTCATTCTTTGATTATTTAATACAATATAAGAAGAAATAAAACCTGAAAGGAAAAACATGTTAGAAAGTAACATTAGAAAATTCAGCGCTCCCGGAAGAACAGAACTTGCAGGGAATCATACAGATCATAACCGCGGAAAAGTATTAGCGGCTTCTGTTCAGCTGGAAAATGCCGCCGATGTTCAGGAACGAGATGATAATATTGTATTTTTCCGTTCTGCAGGTTTTTCTGATGTTCAAATCCGGTTAACAGATTCATCTGGAAAATTTGATTTAGAACCCAAACCGGAGGAAACCGGAAAAACTGAATCGCTTATAAGAGGAATTGCAGCAGAGTTTAACCGCCGCGGCTATCCTATAGGCGGATTTTCAGCTAACGCTGTTTCAACAGTGCTTCCCGGTTCAGGACTTTCTTCTTCTGCGGCGCTGGAAGTATTAATTGGACGCATTTTTGATTCTCTTTACAACGCCGGTAAAAATAATAAACAAGGTTTGAGTTTTCTGGAAATAGCGCAGATTGGTCAAATAGCAGAAAATACATATTTTGGAAAACCCTGCGGACTTATGGATCAGATTGCCTGCGCTTCCGGCGGCGCGGCAGCTGTAGATTTTGAGTGCCCGGATAACCCTATTGTAAAGCAGTTCAATTTTGATCTAAAAACTTTTGGTTACGTTCTTTGCGTGGTGAATACAGGCGGCAGCCATGCGGATTTAACCGCAGATTATGCATCGATTCCAGCAGAGATGAAAGCAGTTGCGGCTTTTTTCGGCAAATCTGTTCTTAGAGAACTTGATAAGGAAACTGTTCTATCCAACGCCGCCGGTATACGAAAAGCGCTTGGAGACAGAGCGTTGCTTCGCTCTATTCATTTCTTTGAAGAAAACGTTAGAGTCGATGCAATGTTCGAAGCTATAAGCCGCGGAGAGTTAAACAAGTATTTAGATTTGGTAAACGAATCCGGCGATTCTTCCTGGAAAATTTTACAAAATGTATATTCGCCAAATAATCCGGCAAGTCAGGGTATCACTGCCGCGCTTACGCTTACACAGGATTTTTTCCGCAGGCAAAAACTTAATGGCGTTTGCAGGGTTCACGGCGGCGGCTTTGCCGGCACTATTCAAGTTTATATTCCCATTGATGTTATGAACGCTTATCGAACTTACATCGAATCAGTATTCGGCGCCGGCTCTGTGACAGAACTGCAAATAAGACCTGAGGGCGCTGTAGAACATTTTTAATGCCAGGTTATAAATCAAATAACCTTAGTTGAATATACAGCTATTCATTGTTATAATCGGTTTACACAGAGGTTAACGCCTATTGCTTTAATCTTGCCAAGATGGCTCAGTTGGCAGCGCAGTTCACTCGTAATGAACAGGTCAGGGGTTCGATTCCCCTTCTTGGCTAAAAATCTATCACAGAAATTATAATATCAGATAATTATATAAGTAACATTGACCAATTATTGGGGAATCGAAGGGTTTAGCCCGCCGTAAGGAAAAGGCGCCATG
>Ga0123356_10004268_pt1 | contig 14784 bp, 15 predicted proteins | sample TergutEmb28metaG_2_FD_92546 | JGI IMG/M metagenome (GOLD analysis project Ga0123356, IMG submission 92546) | Embiratermes neotenicus P3 segment gut microbial communities from Petit-Saut dam, French Guiana - Emb289 P3 | ecosystem: Host-associated > Arthropoda: Insects > Digestive system > Gut ... | reverse complement strand
CGCGCCCCGACGGTGCCGGGAACTGGTTCGCGCCCACCGTGTTGGCGCCGGTGGCGCCCGACGCCCGGGCCGCGGTCGAGGAGATCTTCGGACCGGTGGTCGTGGTGATCCCGTTCGACGACGAGCACGACGCCATCCGGCTCGCCAACGACACCCCCTACGGGCTGTCCGGTTCGCTGTGGACCCGCGACATCGGGCGCGCGCTGCGCGTGGCCCGGGCCGTCGACACGGGCACGCTGTCGGTGAACTCGCACTCGTCGGTCCGTTACTGGACGCCGTTCGGCGGCATGAAGCAGTCGGGCCTCGGCCGCGAGCTCGGTCCGGACGCCCTCGAGGCGTTCAGCGACATAAAGAACGTCTTCATCTCGTCGGAGTGATGGGCCGAGTCACGACCTGCTCGTTTCGGCCAGAATGACGGTCGGTGAGGGGGAAAAGCGTGGGCCGGGCGGCACGGCGAGCGGCGGCACTCGGGGTGATGGCGTTCGTGGTGCTGGGCGTCCTCGGCGTCGGTCGGCTCCCGTCGGCCTCGGCGGTCGGAAACCAGGCGAGCAGCACGAAGGCCTACCAGGCCACCATCGCGTCGGATTCGGCCGTCATCGTTGCCACGTACAGCCTGACCTACCGAGGGGGCAAGCGATCGTTCTCCATGACCACCATGGGGCCCTTCTCTTGGTCGCAAGACCGGGGCGACTTCAGTGTCAACGTAGTGGGTTCGGGCTCGACCATCACCACCGAAGAGATCGTCGATGGCAACGAGACCTATTCGGCGACGTCGACGACCGGCCTGCCCGCCGGCGACAACTCGTCCGCAGGGTGGACGGAGACCACGTGGCGTGGTCACGGTGCCGGCGGTGGGTTGAACTTCTTCGACCTGTTCTTCGGCTACGTGCCCGGGAGCGGGACGAACCCCAAGGCCATCCTCGCGCTGCTTCGTGGCAGGGCGACCAGCGAAGAAAGGATGGGCCGCGCGGTGCTGAACGGCGTCGACACGTCACGCTTCCGCTCCTCAATTCCCTTCTCGAGCCTCGGGGTCACGGGAGCGAGCACGGCTCAGATTGAGCGGGCCGTCGGGTCGAAGGCCTTGATGGTCGACTACTGGACCGATTCGTCCGACCGGCTGCGCCTCATGCGGTTCAGTTTGAAGATTGCGCACCCACCAAAGCTGAAGACGACTCACCCGGGCTCCGGGCTGTCGGCGGCCCTCGTTCCGATCACTGAATCGGTCCAGCTTCAACTATCGGATTACGGGACGTACGTGAATGTCACGCCTCCTCCGCCCAACGAGATCACGTCGCGGACGACTTGTGAGGTGACAACCAGCGGATTCTCGTGCTAGCGCAGGGAGCGACATGAGCGACCCGATCCCCTATGCCCACCGGCTCGCCGGCAAGGTGGCCGTCGTCACCGGAGGCGCCAGCGGCATCGGGCGCGCCATGTGCGAGCGCTTCGCGGCCGAGGGCGCCGTCGTCACCGTGGTGGACCTCGACGAGGGAGCGGGAGGCGCCGCCGCGGCGGCGGTGGGCGGCACCTTCGTGCGGGCCGACGTGACGTCCTCGGACGAGGTCGAGGCGCTGTACGGCGAGGTGGCCGCACGGGAGGGCGGCATCGATATCTGCTGCAACAACGCGGGGATCAGCCCACCCGACGACGACTCCATTCTCGAGACCGGTCTCGACGCGTGGGAGCGCGTGCAGCGGGTGAACCTGACGTCGGTGTACCTGTGCTGCAAGCACGCGCTGCCGCACTTGCTGGCGCGGGGGAGGGGGTCCATCGTCAACACGGCGTCGTTCGTGGCGGTGATGGGCGCGGCGACGAGCCAGATCAGCTACACCGCGAGCAAGGGCGGCGTGCTTGCGCTGTCGCGGGAGCTCGGCGTGCAGTTCGCGCGCCAGGGGGTGCGGGTCAATGCGCTGTGCCCCGGGCCGGTGAACACCCCGCTGCTGTCGGAGCTGTTCGCCAAGGACCCCGAGCGCGCGGCGAGACGGCTCGTGCACATCCCGATGGGGCGCTTCGCCGAGTCGTCGGAGATCGCGGCGGCGGCCGCCTTCCTGGCCAGCGACGACGCCTCGTTCGTGACCGCGTCGACGTTCCTCGTCGACGGCGGGATCTCGGGGGCCTACGTCACGCCTCTCTAAGGGCGGCGCGGGCGCCGGCGTCCGGCGCTTGGACCGAGACGACGGCAGCGAGCCAGAGCGTCGCTGCAATCTCAGTGGCCGCTACCCCCGTGACAACGGTCCGGCGTCGGCGTGGCGCGCCGTGAGCTCAGCGGCTCAGCATGGGGAAGAGCTGGGGACGGCGGCAGGGGCCCTTGGGGACGAACGGAAGAAAGATGGGGAGAACGTCTGGATTTCGCGAATCTCCATTGACCTTGCGTGACGAGAAGCGCAACCTTTTCATCAGTTCGGAGACAAAAGCCCGCCGAACCTCAAGCGACCATCGCAAGGTGGAAGCGAGGGAAGCCCAAAGAGACGCCGCAAGGCGGAACGGCGGGAAGCCGAGAGAACACCGCAAGGTGGGATCGAGGGATGGGAGCGAACCCCGCAAGGGGAGCGTGACCGGAGTGGGTTGGAAGCTCCGCACGGAGATGGTCCGTGGTGCGCCACGGCGGCTTCCCTGGAGTCGTCAGGGTCGGCACGGGCGGGGGTTGTCCGACACGACCACCGTCTGCTGCCAGCGGGCCATCGAGGACGCGGCCCCGAGGAGCACGGGAGGCTTAGGCCGAACGGTTACTCGGGGTTGCGTCGCGTCCAGGCGCCCTCTTCCTGCTCCGTTCCCCGTACCGCCGCGAGCGCGCAGGCCGATTCGGTGCGCCGGCGGGCCGCCCGGCGCTGCGGTGAGGGTGCGCCCACGCTCTCCTCGGTTGAGCGGAAGGGGCGGCAGGCGGAACTTCAAAGTGCATCGCGATTGCCCTTATGGCTCGGGAGTTGAGGGTGCTCCCTATAAGGGCTCGCTCCATGCACTTTGAACAAGGGCTCCCTGCAGAGGCGTAGAGGCGTAGCCGGGGTCCTGGGCGCACCCGCCATGTATCCGATGACGACAGAGGCCGGTGTAGTGCCCCGCCGGAGCCGCCCGGCGCTGCGGGATCAGTGCCGCGAGGGCCAGAGCCCGGCCGGCCGCTCTCCCGCTGCGATCTGGCGGTTCAGCTCGGCCTGCACGAGGGCGAGGTCGTCCGGATGGGTCACCCCGACGCACCGGCCCTCGGCCGGCAGCACCGAGAAGGGGCTCGTTCCGAGGGACTGGGCGACGACCTCGGGCAACAGGACCTCCCTCTCCTCGGAGGCGTCCACGGCGGCGCCGAGGGCCGCCTGAAGGACCTTGTGGAACTCGGGGGTGAAGCCCCAGAGGTTCATCGACACCCGGGCGTCACCGGGCAGCGACGCCGGCTCCCGCCCGTCGCCGGCGACGAAGCCGCCTCCGGGGAGGGCCCGGACCTGGCGCCGCTCGTCCACCCCGAGCAGCCGGCCGGACCCGTCGATGCGGCAGATCCCGCGCGTCACGGGGGAGAAACCGATGAGGGCGTCGGCCAGGCGGTAGCCCACCAGGGCGTTGGCGTCGCCGAGATCCCGGAGGTGCTGGGCCAGGAGCCTGCACCCCGCGACGCCGTAGACGTCGTCCGCGTTGCACACGCCGTAGGGGGCGTCGCCCACGAACTCCGCCGCGCTCAGCACGGCGTCGACCGTGCCGCGGGGCTCGGGCTGGAGGGCGAAGCGCACGTCGACCACGTCGGGCCAGGTGTGCTCGACGTGGTACCGGATGGCCGGCCCCGTGCCCGGACCGAGCACGAGCACGATGGTCCCGAACCCGGCCTCCGTTGCGTCGGAGGCCACGAGGTCGAGCACCGCCTCGCCGTGCGGGCCGACCGGCGCCAACGGCTTGCAGCCGCCGTACCGCTTGGCGCGCCCCGCGGCCAGGACGACCAGGGTGGGGCCGGCGCCGTCCTGCCCGCTCATGTGGTCCAGCGCAGGACCGCGCTGGCCCACGTCATGCCGCCACCGAAACCGGTGAGCAGGACGTGGTCGCCCTCGCGGACGCGCCCGTGCTCGAGGGCGTCGTTGAGGGCGAGGGGAATCGAGGCCGACGACGTGTTCCCGTAGCGGTCGATCACCACCGCCGTGCGCGCTTCGGGGATGCCGAGGCGCTGGCAGGCGGCCTGGATGATGCGGAGGTTCGCCTGGTGCGGCACCATCAGCGCGACGTCCCCGGGGGCGAGGCCCGCATCGGCCATGGCGCGCTCGGCCGAGTCGACGACGACGCGCACCGCGCGGCGGAAGACCTCCTTGCCGTCCATGTACAAGGTGGCGCCGTGGTCGCACTTGAGGAGGTGCCGGAGCGAGCCGTCCGAGTTGAGGTTCCAGCTCAGCAGGGCCCCCGGCCCGTCCACCGGCTCGACGACGACCGCCCCGGCGCCGTCACCGACCAGGATGGCGATGCGGCGGTCATCCATGTCGGTGATACGGGTGAGCGTCTCGGAGCCGACGAGCAGGACCGGCCCCGAGCCCACGGCGACCAGCCCGGCCACCGACACGAGGCCGTAGACGAAGCCCGAGCACGCGGCGTTGAGGTCGACGGCGCCCCCGCGCATGCCGATGCCGTTCTGCACGGTCGTCGCCGTGCCCGGGACGATGCCGTCGGGTGTCGTGGTGGCCAGCACGAGGTTGTCGATGTCGTCGGCGGTCCTCCCGGCCCGCGCCAACGCCGCTTGCGCGGCTTCGATGGCCAGGCCGCTCGTGGTCCCGCCGACGCGCCGCTCGCGGATACCCGTGCGCTCCATGATCCACTCGTCGCTGGTGTCGAGGCGGACGGCGAGATCGTCGTTGGTGACCACCTTGTCAGGAACCGCGACGCCCCAGCCAGTGATCCGGATCCCCTTCACGCTGCGGTCCCGGCGCGGACACCGTGGATGGCGACGAAGCCAGCGTCGCCGTAGATGATCCCGCCCGTGTTGACCGCGACGCCCAGCCGGGGGCCGGACACCTGGCGGTCGCCGGCGCGGCCGCGGAACTGGTCGGCCAACTCGACGACCTGGGCCAGCCCGGTGGCGCCGAGGGGGTGGCCGCGTCCTACGAGGCCACCGCTCGGGTTCACGACGAGCCCCGGCGTGTCGCACCGGGTGCCGCCGGCCTCGGTGGCGGGGCCCGCCTCGCCGCGGGCGTAGAAGCCGAGCGACTCGAGGGCGAAGATCTCCTCGGGCGCCGTGGCGTCGTGCAGCTCGACGATGTCCACGTCGCCCGGGCCCCAGCCGAAGGCCTCCCAGGCCGCCTCGGCCGTGAGGGTAAGGCGGTCGTGGTAGTCGATGAGGCCGTTGCCCGAGCGCGTGACCGATCCGACGACACGGGGCGCCGACGCCGGGGCCGGCACATCCGGTCCGGCGAGGACGACGGCGGCGGCGCCGTCGGTGAACGAGCTGCACATCAGCCTCGTGAGCACGCCAGCCACCTGGGGCGACTCGAGGACCTCCTCGGCGGTGACGGTGCGCTGGCACTGGGCGAGCGGGTTGCGCGCGGCGTGGTCGAAGGCCTTGACCGACACGGCGGCCATCTGCGGGAGGGTCGTCCCGGTCTCGTCCATGAGTTGGGTGGCCCAGCGGCTGTTCAGGCCCATCAGGATGCTCCCCGCGGGGTTGCCCTCGCCGGACGTCAGCTTGGCGTGCAGGTCGAGGCGGTACTCGGCGGGAAGGCCGTCCTCGATGCCCGCGATGGTCTCGGCGCGGTCGCCGGTCCACATCTTCTCGACGCCGAGCGCGAGGACGGGCCGGTCCTGGACGCTGGCGGCCATGGTCGCGAGGTGCAGCGCCGAGCTCCCTCCAGCGCACGAGTTGTCGACGTTGATGACGGCGGCCTCGCTGAGGCCGAGCTTGCGGAGCCACGCCTGGCCGCGCACGCAGCCCTGATTGCTCAGCCGCCCGCCCATTGCGTTGCCCATGATGACAAGGCCGACGTCGGTAGGGGCGAGGCCGGCATCGTCGAGCGCCGCGCCGACGGCCTGGTCGGTCATCATCTCGGGTTCGAGGTCGCGGCGGCCCATGTCGGTCATGCCCGTGCCCAGGATCGCGACCTCGGCCGTGTGCCGGCTCATGCCGGTGCACCCGCGAGCACGCGGTCCTCGGGGGCGAAGGCGGCGCGGACGTGACAGAAGTGCTCGACCGCGGGCGAGCCAGCCACCATCACGACGATGTGGCGGGCGCCGGCCTCGGCGTAGCAGCGAAGGCGCTCGGCGATCGCATCGGGTGAGCCGGCCGCGAGGTGGCGGGCGAACGCCCTCGGCGGCAGCCGGTACAACTCGGACAACCAGCGCGCGCCGCGCTCGGTTGCGTCGTCGTCGCCCACACGAGAGAACACGACAACGCCCGGAAGAACGTCGTCGGGATCGCGCCCCGCCTGCTCGGTCTCGTCCCGGAGCCGCGGCAGTGCGGCCGCGTAGTCGTCGGGCGTCAGGAAGAGCGGGATCCACCCGTCGCCCCGGGCGGCCGCTCGCCGGCGCGCCGCGTCGCTGTTCCCGCCGAACCAGAGGGGCACGGGGGCCGACCTCGGCTGCATCCGGTAGTCGGAGGGCCCCTCCGAGGCCCACGCCACGCGCACCGCCGCCACGGCCTCGTCCATGAGGCGACCGCGGCGGTGGTAGTCCGTCCCGGCCCGCTCGTACTCGCCCTCGTGGATCCCGACGCCCACGCCCAGGACGAAGCGACCACCCGAGAGCAGCTGGAGCCCGACGGCCTGCTTGGCCACGACCGAGGGCCGACGGAGGGGGAGCTGCAGCACACACGTCCCCAGCAGGGGGCGTGTCGTCGCCGTGGCGGCCACGGCGAGGGTGGTCAGCGGCTCCGCGATGGGATGGGGCCAGTAGAGGTGGTCCACCGCCCACAGGGAATCGGCCCCGGTGGCCTCGGCGCGCCGGCACAGCTCGGCAACTTCGGCGGCGCTGTCGGTAGTACCTGTGGTACTACCATCCATCCGGAGGAGTTCTCCCTGCGTAGTGGGAGGGAGGATGAGCCCCAAGGATGGGCGAAGCGCTCGACTTCCCACCTGGGTCACACCGACATAGTACGCCGGTGCGAACCCCGTGCCTATTCCATCGGGTCCGGTTGCTGCACCCGGCTGACGCCGCCGCCGGGCCCGTCGAGCACGGCCAGGCTGCAACGGGACTCGCAGATGGGGCGCTCGTCGTCGTCGGTCAGGACGATGCGCCACACCTGGATCGTGCGGCCCACCCGCACCGGTGTCGCCTCGGCGGTGAGGTGGCCGTCGCGCAGCCCGCGCAGGTGGCTGGCGCTCAGCTCGATCCCGACCACGCTCCGCTCGGGCCCGGCGGCCAGGGCGCCGCCGAGGCTGGCGGCGGACTCGGCGAGGAGCGCGGAGACGCCGCCGTGGAGAATCCCGAAGGGCTGGTGGACCCGCCAGTCGACCGGGAGCCGGAGCACGACCCGTTCGGGCCCCGCCTCGAGGACCTCGACGTCCAGCAGGTCGTTGATGCCCCGCTGTCCGCCGGGGATGGTGAACGCGTCGGGGCCGGGCGAAGTCGGAGGCGTGGTCATCGCCGCAGCGTAACGGGGCGCCGTTAACCTGCACCCCGTGCCGGACGGCAACGTGGTGGACCTACGGAGCGACACCGTGACGCGCCCGACCGAGGCCATGCGGCGCGCCATGGCCGAGGCCGTGGTGGGGGACGACGACTACGGCGAGGACCCCACGGTGCGGGCCCTCGAAGAGGTCTTCGCGGCACGGGTCGGCAAGCCGGCGGCGCTGTTCGTGCCCTCCGGGGTGATGGCGAACCAGATCGCGCTGCGCGTCCTGACCCGGCCCGGGACGGCCGTCGTGGCGGGCCGGCGCCAGCACGTCGTGGCCTACGAGTACGGCGCGGCTGCGATGAACGCGGGGGTCCAGTTCATCGAGCTGGACGACGGCGACGGCATGCTCGACGCAGCAGCGGTGCGCCGCGCGCGCGAGGCGGCGGAACACCACCAGCCCGCGGTGTCGCTGGTCGCGATCGAGAACACCCATATGGCCGCGTCCGGCGCGCCGTGGACCGAGTCGGGTCTGCGCGCCCTCGCGGAGGCAGCAGCGGGCGTCCCCATCCACATGGACGGGGCGCGGTTGTTCAACGCGGAAGCGGCAACCGGCGTCCCGGCGGCCGACTGGGCCGCCGCCGCGACGACGGTCATGTGCTGCCTCTCCAAGGGTCTGTGCGCGCCGGTCGGCTCGCTGCTCGCCGGGCCCGAGGACGTGCTGGCCGAGGGACGTCTCGCCCGCAAGCGCCTCGGCGGGGGCATGCGCCAGGCCGGCGTGCTCGCCGCGCCCGGGCTCCTGGCGCTGCGCGACATGACGGGACGTCTCGCCGAGGACCACGCACGGGCGGCCCGGCTGGCCGAGGCGGTGGCGCGGCGCTGGCCCGGTGCGCTCGAGCCCGAACGGGTCCGCACGAACATCGTGACGTTCACCCACAACGACGCCGACAAGCTGTTGGCCCACCTCGAGGGCAACGGCGTGCTCGCGCATGCGATCGCGCCCGGCACGGTCCGCTTCGTCACGCACCGCGACGTCGACGACGCCGGCATCGGCCGCGCCATCGACGCGCTGGCGGACGCACCGGGGGCGGCGGCGTGAAGGTGCGCATCGGCATCAGCGGCGGCGGTGACAGCGCGGGGCCGGAGGCACTGGTCGGGTTGGCGCGCGCGGTCGGGGAGACGGGTTTCGACTCGCTGTGGCTGCCCGAGGTGCTCACGCGGCCGGGGCCCGACCCGCTGGTCGGCTTGGGCTGGGTGGCCGGCGCGTGCCCTGGCCTCAAGCTCGGCACCACGATGCTGCTGCCGGGGCGCAACCTCGTCTGGCTGGCCAAGGCGGTGGGAACGCTGGACCAGTTGTCGGGCGGACGCTTCCTGCTCACGTTCGTGCCCGGGCTGGCCATCGGCGGCGAGCGCTCCGCCATCGGCATCCCGACGGCGGCGCGCGCCGAGCTGATGGAGGACGCCCTCCCCGTGCTGCGCCGCCTGTGGGCCGGCGAGGTGGTGAGCCACGAGGGCATCGCGGGGTCCTTCACCGACGTCTCGGTGTCACCGCGCCCGGTGCAGGACCCCTTCGACGTGTGGCTCGGAGGCAACGTGCCGTCCGCGCTCGAGCGGTGCGGCCGCCTGGCCGACGGCTGGATCCCCGCCTTCTGCACGCCGGCCGACGCGGCGGCGGGCAAGGAGGTGATCGACCGGGTCGCCTCCGAGCACGGGCGCGCGCTCAGCCCCGAGCACTTCGGGGTGAGCCTGGCGTATGCGCCCGCTGGCTTCGACGTCGCGTCGCTGGCGGAGACGCCGTTCGCACGGCGCGCCCGGGGGCGGCCCCTCGAGGACATCATCCCGGTCGGCATGGCGGGCCTGCGCGCCCTCATCGAGCGGTTCCTCGACGTCGGCTTCTCCAAGTTCATCGTGCGCCCCCTCGGGCCGCCAGAGGACTGGCGGGCCGAGCTCGACGTGCTGGCGGCCGAGGTGGGGCACCTGCAGACGTGACGGCGGGGAGGCGGCGCCCCATACGCTGCCAGGATGCCTGCGGAACCTCTCACGCTCATGGCCGTGCACGCCCATCCCGACGACGAGTCGATCGGGACGGGGGGGATCCTGGCCCATTACGCGGCCGAGGGCGTGCAGACGGTGCTGGTCACCTGCACGAACGGGGAGCTCGGTGACGCGCCGGGCGGGGTGAAGCCCGGCGAGCCGGGTCACGACGAGGCGGTCGTGGTCCCGCTGCGCCGGGCCGAGCTCGAGGCGAGCTGCGAGGTGCTCGGGGTTTCCCATCTCGAACTGCTGGGGTACCACGACTCGGGCATGGACGGCTGGCCGCAGAACGACGCACCCGGCTCGTTCTGGCGGACACCCGTCGAGGAGCCGGCGGCCCGGCTGGCCGATCTGATGCGCAAGTACCGGCCGCAGGTCGTGGTGACCTACGACGAGAACGGCTTCTACGGACACCCCGACCACATTCAGGCCAACCGGATCACCCGGGCCGCGGTCAAGGAGTCGGGCATCCCCGCCAAGCTCTATTACACGGCGCTGCCCCGCTCGGCGTTGAAGGGCTTCAGCGAGCTGCTCGAAGAGGCAGGCCTCGAACGGCCGCAGGAAGCCGAGGAGAATCCGGACTTCGGGACGCCCGACGAGCTCGTCACGACGAGGATCGACGTCAGCGCGGTGACGGGGCGCAAGTACGCGTCACTCGCCGCCCACGCCAGCCAGAGCGACAACATCTTCTTCCTCGAGATGGGCGAGGATCTCTTCGCGCGGGTCGGCGGTGCGGAGTTCTTCGTGCGCGCCTATGACTCGACGGACGCGCCGGTGCCAGAGGAGGACCTGTTCGCCGGGATCCGCTGAGCGGAGCCGGACCAGGCCGGCGCTTATCCGGGAGCAGGAGCGCCGACCCGGTCCGTCCCACGCTCGTCCCTGCGCGCAGGGACACGACCTGGGCCGTGCAAGGGTCTACGGGGCACAGGGCCCGAGGGATTGCGCCGTCTCCCGGGCCGGGGAATCCGGGCGGCGCGATTCCCCGTACACCCTGGTGATGAGAGAATCGCGTGTGGCCGAGGGCGAGTTGTCCGACGACGGCCTGCTGGCAGGCATGGCGGTCGGCGAACAGGCCGCGGCCGTCGCGTTCGTGCGCCGGTACCAGCGCCGGGTCTTCGGGCTTGCCTACGCCATGACCGGTGATGCCGGCGTCGCCGAGGACGTGGCCCAGGAGGCGATGATCCGGATCTGGAAGCACGCGCCGGTGTTCGACCCCAGGCGGGGCTCGGTGGCGTCCTGGGTCCTCACCATCACGCGCAACCTGGCCATCGACGCTCTGCGGTTGCGCCGGGCCGTGCCGACCGATCCCGACGACTTCTCCGCAGCTGCGCTCCGGAGCAACGAGCACAACCCCGAGGACGCAGCGCAGCGCGGGGACGTCCGCCAGATCGTGCGCGAGGCTCTCGGGGTCCTGCCGGCCGAACAGCGGCGCGCCGTGGTCCTGGCCGCCGTGTACGGGCGCACCGCACTCGAGATCAGCGAGTCCGAGGGCATCCCACTCGGAACGGCGAAGACGCGCATCCGCACGGCCCTGATCCGCTTGCGGTCGGCGATCGAACGCCCGGAGGAGGTGAGTGATGAACGATGACATGAGCAATTCCGCGTGCGAACAACACCACCAAGCGCTCCCGGAGCTCGCGCTCGGCGTGCTGACGGGGCGCGACCGCGTCCGGGAGCTCGCCCATGTGGAGTCCTGCCCGCGCTGCGCCGAGGAGCTCGAGCAGCTCTCCCGCGCCGCCGACGCCGTCGTGGAGGCGGCACCGGAGGCGGAGCCGCCGGTGGGGTTCGAGGTCCGGCTCTTCGAGCGGATGGGCGTGGCTGACGTGCGTCGCAGGCATCGGCGACGCCCGCCGCGTTGGGCCTTGGGGGCGCTGTCCGCTGCGGCGGCGGTCGTCGCGTTGGCGGTCGGGCTCGGTCTCGGCCTGTCGTCGCCCACTCCCCCGAGCCAGAACGCCGCACCGGCGCACGGCGTCGTCACGGCCGACCTGGTCAAGCACGGCACGGTGGTGGGCCTGGTCGCAACCCACGGCGGCGCGCAACCCTGGATGTCGATGATGCTGGTCGACTCGAGCGCGCACGGCACGGTGAACTGCTTCGTCGTGACCTCCGACGGCGTCAGCCACGAGGTCGGGTGGTTCGTGGCCCGGAAGGGCTACGGCGCGTGGGTAGCGCCGCTCCACCATGTCGACCCGAAGGACATCCGCAGTGCAAAGGTCGTCGCGCCCAGCGGGACGGTGATCGCCACCGCCACGCTGGGCTGACGCCTCCTCGTCCCTAGTACCGGTAGGTGTCGGGCTTGTAGGGGCCCTCGACCGGCACACCGATGTAGTCGGCCTGCTCCTGGCTCAGGGTGGTGAGCTTCACGCCCAGCGCGTCGAGGTGCAGCCGCGCCACCTTCTCGTCGAGGTGCTTGGGGAGCACGTAGACGTCGTTGACGTACTGCCCGGTCTGGGTGAACAGCTCGATCTGCGCCATGGTCTGGTTCGTGAATGAGTTCGACATCACGAAGCTCGGGTGCCCGGTGGCGTTGCCCAGGTTCAGCAGGCGTCCCTCCGACAGGACGATGATGGCGTGGCCGTCGGGGAAGACCCACTTGTCGACCTGAGGCTTGATGTTCACCCGCTCGACGCCGGGCGTCCTGGCCAGCCCGGCCATGTCGATCTCGTTGTCGAAGTGGCCGATGTTGCCGACGATGGCCTGGTGCTTCATGGCCGCCATGTGCGCGGCGGTGATGATGTCCTTGTTCCCGGTCGTGGTGATGATGAGGTCCGCGATCGGCAGGACGTCCTCGAGCGTCGTGACCTGGAAGCCCTCCATGGCCGCCTGCAGCGCGCAGATCGGGTCGACCTCGGTGACCACGACGCGGGCGCCCTGGCCCGCGAGGGACTGGGCGCAGCCCTTGCCGACGTCGCCGTAGCCGCAGACCACGGCCACCTTGCCGCCGATGAGCACGTCGGTGGCGCGGTTGATCCCGTCGACCAGCGAGTGGCGGCAGCCGTACTTGTTGTCGAACTTCGACTTCGTCACCGAGTCGTTGACGTTGATCGCCGGGAAGAGGAGCTCGCCCTTCTTGGCCATGTCGGCGAGGCGGTGCACCCCGGTCGTGGTCTCCTCGGTCACGCCTCTGATGCCGTTGGCGATCGAGGTCCAGCGGCCCGCGTCGTCGGCCAGGCTACGGCCCAGCAGGGCGAGCACGACGGCGAACTCCTCGGACTCGGCGGTCGACGGGTCGGGGACGCTGCCCGCCTTCTCGAACTCGACGCCCTTGTGCACGAGGAGCGTGGCGTCGCCGCCGTCGTCGAGGATCATGTTGGGGCCGCCCTCGCCCGGCCACGACAGGGCCTGCTCGGTGCACCACCAGTACTCCTCGAGTGTCTCGCCCTTCCAGGCGAACACGGGCACGCCGGCGGGGGCGTCGACCGTGCCCTCCGGGCCCACCGCCACGGCGGCCGCGGCGTGGTCCTGCGTGGAGAAGATGTTGCAGCTCGCCCAGCGGACCCGGGCGCCGAGGGCGGTGAGGGTCTCGATGAGGACGGCCGTCTGCACAGTCATGTGCAGCGAGCCGGTGATGCGGGCGCCGGCCAGGGGCTGGCTGGCGCCGTACTCCGCCCGCATGGCCATGAGGCCGGGCATCTCGTGTTCAGCCAGCACGATCTCCTTACGGCCGAAGTCGGCCAGGGAGAGGTCGGCCACCTTGTGGGGCGGGGCAGTGGCGGGTGTCGTCATGACGCTCCTTCTCGATTGGACGCGCGCAGGCGCGTACAGACTCTGCGGCGGGTCGGACGGCGGAGGCGCAACGCACGTGCTCCGACATCTGTCGGAGGCCGGTACCCGCCCACCAGGATACGCCGCCCGGAGTGTCGTGGCCACAATCCCCTGAACAGAGGCTCACAGAATTCCTCACACGGCGTCCGGCGGCGGCGAAGGCCGCCGGGTACGTGCCGGTGACGCCGAGCGGGGCGAGGATCGTGCACTCCATCAACCTCGCCTCCTACCGCCCGGGCGGTGTGCTCGATCCGAACGAGATCCCGTCCCTGGTGTACGTCAACACCGCCCATGGAGCCGTGCTGTACGCGGCCATGTACTTGGTTCGTCGCGGGACGACGCCGCCACAGCCTGGCGGCTGCCTGACCCAATGGCACATCCGCGAAGACCTGTGCTTCAGCTCCGGTCGAGTCGTCGGGACGAACAACAACGGCTCCTGTGCCATCGGCAGCACGAACCACCTGACGCAGCCGATGATGCACGTGTGGATGACCCCGGTGTCGGGTGATCCGCTGACGCCCGACCACCCGGCGCGCTCGGAGGTGGAGGCGGCGGCGCAGATGCCGGTGCTGAACCCGCAGAACGGCACGACCGAGTAACGCGACGGGGCGTCGGCCGCGCCGGCTCAGTACGTCCCATTAGTCTGATCGAGCGCTGTGCGCCGAGGCTGCGCAGGGCACGCCCCCGTAGCTCAGGGGATAGAGCAACGGTTTCCTAAACCGTGTGTCGCACGTTCGAATCGTGCCGGGGGCGCGTTGTCCACCGGAACTGCCGGAACTTCACTCGGAACTGCACACCGGTCAGCCGCACTCTCGAAACCCGGCTGGACTCACTCGGGTGGCCGGAAACCAACGCAGGCACATCTTCGGAACACGCACGGGCCGGCACCCACACCGTCATCTTTCCTGCTTTCGCCAGCCTGCCACCGACGAAGCTCGCCATCCACCCTCAGGGAGCCCACCCTCGTCCGGGTTGCCAAGAGACGATGTGCACAAACGCGAAAGGGGAGCGGGCTCTCTGCCCGCTCCCCTTCTCGCGTTCACCTGATGGACCGGAGCTCACCAAGTGGAGAGCCCGGTCACATCAGTAGGTACTGCTCAGGCAACGCAGGGCTTGTCCCCGATCGTTGCCGGGAAGGTGGTGGTGCAGTTGCCGTGGTACGGCGATCCACCCTTGCCGTTGACGAGCCACGCCTCTCCCACAAACGAGGCAACGCCGGCGCCCAGGCCGTTGACGCCGCGAATGTCAGCAGAGCTCGGGCGACCGACGCCCGTCGGGACCTTCTGCTGCGTGAGGCTCGAGCCCTCGAAGTTGAAGATCGAACCGATCCCCTGTGCCGCAGCCGGAGTGCTGGCGGCCGGGCAGAGCGCAAGGCCGGTCGGCACGAACGGCAGGACGACGTCGGTGTGCGCGGCGGTGTCCTGCTCACCCGTCGTGGAGGCGGGCTCGTTGACGACATAGCCGTCGAAGGAGACAACCGACGT
>Ga0123356_10004267_pt1 | contig 14787 bp, 12 predicted proteins | sample TergutEmb28metaG_2_FD_92546 | JGI IMG/M metagenome (GOLD analysis project Ga0123356, IMG submission 92546) | Embiratermes neotenicus P3 segment gut microbial communities from Petit-Saut dam, French Guiana - Emb289 P3 | ecosystem: Host-associated > Arthropoda: Insects > Digestive system > Gut ... | reverse complement strand
TTGTCAGCCGTTCCATTGATAATCTTAAAGAGGTTGGTACAATGGCATTAATTGTCGCCCCTGGTGTTTTATCAAATAAAACAAATGAAGATTTCCGTATGGAGATAAATAAAAAAGCTGCTTTAATCGGTGCTGTAAAACTGCCCGACCGCAGTTTCCATCATACTCATACTCAAGTTATGCCCGATATTCTTTTATTTAAAAAATATCCTAAAGACATTCAAGACCGACTAACATCACTGGACAACGATACATTCAAAGCTTCTCCTGTTTTTGATGATGTTTTTGTCAGCGGTAATTATTTTAACGAATACCCAAAACACGTTGCTGGTATTTTAAGTGAGGGCACAGGGCAGTGGGGCAATGATGAAGTAAAGGGTGATATTACACCAGAAAGAATTGAACATATTCTAAATACGTTTTCACCTTCTATACATTATATTAATAATGAAAATATTTATGAGCAAACAAGAAACGCATACAATCTTCCAGAAACTAAAGAAAAAAATACTTATTTTCCATTATCAAATGATGAATTAAATATGGTTGAAACTAAAACCTTGACTCCTGGATACATAAAAATATTTAAAAATCAAACTTTAATTCTCTCTGAATCATATTCATGGCGTCTTGTTTCAGAAGAAACCAATCTTGCCGGCAAACTAGAAGAAATAAAAAAGATTTCCGCATCGGTTAATGATATACAACAAGGAATGAAATCAGAAACAGATGCCTTTATTATAAAAAACTATCAGAAATATTGTCTTCAGTTGCTATCTGAATATAAAGATAAGCACAATACACTTCCGATAAATGATCCTGATTTAAGAAGATTTGTCAGAGAAAACCCTTCTGTAAAAGGTGTTTATGAATCATTCCTGTTTCAGAATGATCCTCTTTTAACACAGAAAAATATATATCGTAAACATGTAGATATTATTGATGGTCATAATGCTGCTGTTTCTGCTCTGCTACAACTTCGTGAAAAAATGAAAGAGGGAACAGAGGATAATATCATTTCTTCCTTTGGAAAAGAAAAAGGCCTTGAACTTATAACAGAAATGAAAGAACACAGTGATGTTTTTCTTACTTCCCAGGGCTTTTTTCAATTACGTGAGGATTTTTTATCCGGTGATGCGTGGAAGAAAATAGATGAACTTAGAGAGCTATCAGATACGGAAAATATTGAATGGAAAAAAGAACTACTACTGCGTGGTGCTGACGAACTTGAGAAAGCTGTCGGGTGGACGCCTATTGAAGACGCTGATTTTTCTCCACGATCTTCCTGGATACCACAGGAAATTGTATGCGAGTGGGTATCAGGTAAAGAAGGTCTTGGACATGAAAGTCTCTCCAGGCTTTCAAAAAACAGCGAAGGAAAATGGGGTATTACATATCGTAATGAATGGCAAGATTATAACGATTCTGTAATCTATTATCTTAATGCGCAAAAACAACGAAGCCGAAATATAAATACTGACGCATATAATAAAGAACATGACGAGCTTTTCCGTTCTTTCATATCTAATCATGAAGAATATCGAACGTTGCTTGAATCAGATTATAACCGTAAGTTTAAAACTCATATTATAGCTCCTGTAAAAACATATTCTGTTGATATTAATGGTTGGAAAAACGCCGAAGAAAATGGCAAAACTCTAAAACCTCACCAGTGGCAATCTTTACATCATCTATACAGAAACCAGTGCGGAATATCTGCTCTTGGAACAGGGTTTGGTAAAACTGCTACCGCGATATCGCTTATATCGCTTCTGCGTCAGGAAGGTAAATCAAAAAGAGTTTTCTTACAAGTTCCGAATAATAAAGTAAAAGACTGGATTGAAGAAATACATAATGTTATGCCAAATTTGAAAATTGCCTCAATCGACCCTGAAGAACCTGGTTATTCAAGCCGTGACAAACGTTACGCTAAGTACCAGGCAATGGCAAGAAGCGAAGCTGATATTATCATAATGCCGGAAAGCGCCGCAAGCGAAATACAATTAACTCCGGAGAATGATGAGCGTGTTACAAATAATGTCGCAGCACTTTATAAACTGGAAAAGGCCGGGGGGTCTTCAAGACAACAGGAATTGGCAGCCCTTAAAGGAGAATATAAAGCAAAATCAGGAAAAACAAATGTAACGATATCGTTTGAGGATTTTGGTTGTGATTCTATTTTCATTGATGAAGCACATCGATACAAAAATCTTTTTACGTCTACCTTGTCGCGTGAAACCGGCATGAATGATGGTCGCCAGTCGGCAAAAGCAATGTCGTTATACAAAAAGAGCGAATATATAAGAGAGCAAAATAATGATAAAAATGTTTTCTTGCTTACAGCTACGCCTTTGACAAATTCTCCTCTTGAATACTACAACATGATGCAATATATAGCTCCAAAAGAGCTGCGCTCCATGGGCGTTCACACTATTGACGGCTTTATTCACGAGTTTGCTAACATTGAAATGGGCTGGCTGTATGACTGGTCAAATGGACAGGTAAAGCAAGGTAACATTTTAACAGGTTTTAAAAATCTTCAAACGCTTCAAAATCTTTTCTTTACTTATACCGATTTACAAAATAATCCGGACGCCATAGGTCTTGAAAAACCAAAATCTGAGAACCAGCCTCATGTTATCCCTTTGGATAAAAAGCAAATGGATGTAGTTAAAGGAATTTCACTTGAACTTGACAGATACAAGTCTTTGGAGGCAGCAGAACGTCAGGAGCAGTTCCCTGGACAAAACTTTTTAACTTTCTACACTCAAATGAGAACAGCAAGTCTTGATCTTGAACTTTTTGATCCTCATAACTATAAAAACTGGAAAAATCCGAAACTGGAAACTCTTGCAAAAAACGCATACACCAATTACCAAAAAACAAAAGGCGGACAGGTTGTTTTTTGCGATAGGGTTTTTTCTTCCGACGCAAGTTTTAATATTCACGAAAAAATAAAGAGTGAGCTGATAAAACAAGGTTATAAAGAAAAAGAAATTGTAATTGTTAATGGTTTTACAAAAAGCGGCGGCAGTAAAAGTGATAGCGCAATTGAAAAGGAAGTATCGAAAGCCATTGAAGATTATAATTCCGGAAAGTATAAAATAATTATCGGTTCCACAGCCTGTATTGGTGAAGGCGTTAATTTACAGAAGAACTCGTCCGCTGTACATCATTTTGATATTCCTTTCAGGCCGTCAGATTTTATTCAGCGTAATGGTCGTGTTGACCGGCAAGGAAATGAACAGGATAATGTGAGTCTTAATACATATCTTTCTGCGGGAACAATAGATAATTATTCAGTAAATCTTGTGCAACGTAAAGCAAACTGGATAGATCAATTATTGCGTACAAAATCAGAAGTGTTTATCAATCCAAATGATGAAAACTCAATCGATGCAGATGAGCTGCTTTTAGCATTAACAGAAGAGTGGGGAGATAAAGAGGCGGCGCAAAAGCGTAAAGAAGAACTGGAAAAGCAAAAAAGAGAAAAAATCCTCGAAGCACAAACAAAACAAATGAAAGCTCATCTTAAAAAACTTTCTCTTTCTCGTGGAGCTTTACAAGCTTTTGAAGGCAAACAAGAATCGGCAGAATATAAAAAACGCATTACTCAAATTAACAATGTTGAAGCTGCTTTGAAAGCCAATCCTGTTTTTACACGACATGATATCCTTGGTAAAAAGGAACCGTTTTTATACAACCCTGATGCCGATAAATTAATCCGTAAAGGTGATGTTATTATTACAGGATATTGTTCTTATCATGTAGAAAAACTTAATTTTAAAAAACAGGAATTAGTTTGTAATATTTTATTAAGTGATGAAAAAAAGAGTGAAAGAACATCTCGCGGTTATGGATACGTTAATACTAAAAGCACAATAGCGTTGGCACAACTATGCGGAGGAGAGAATCACTGGTCACATAATAAAGCGTTGCTCCATATAGAAAAAGCTACTAATGAAGAAACAGAAATGGTAAGAATTGCAGGTTCCAGTTCTTTCTACAAGCTCCCTGACGATAAAAAAGATAAATATTACGATTTACATATTCTTATAACTAAAAAACACGGAAACACATATAGTCCTGTTGTTTTTTCTATAAATGAAGACGGCAGACTTAACGTCAATGTAATGCGTTATTACCATGACAAAGATATTATTAATCCCTATTCTGCAGAAGGAAGAATCTCTGTGCTTCAAGCTCTTGAGAATGGTATTGAATATGACGATTACGGAACAAGCTCCATGCTTGAAAGCCTTGGTGAAACAATTCCTGATCTTAAGCCTGTTATAGAAAAATCGATTGTTAATGCTGAAAACTTAAAAAAACAAGATAAGCTCAAAGAACAACTGCTTGAACAAGCTGCCGTGAAAATGAACGCAGATACAAATCACTTGAATAGCCGTGTTCATGTTTCCGGAATGAGAATTTAATTTTACTTTTTTTAATTCAAAGGAAATAAAAATGGAAATTGACATTTCAGAAAAATGGATTTTAAAAAACAAACCCGAGTTTAAATCATTAATAGATTTATATAATAATATTCTTAAAAAACTTAATAGTTATTGTGAAAAATCAGCAGATTGTAATGATTTTAATAAATCAGCTAAAATTTGTATTTTAACAATGAAAAGTATAAACAACATTTTTGATTGCCCTTATCAAATAATTTTTAATTACAAAACCAGCTTAATTGAAGAACTGGGAAGACCGCGTTTTCAAGAAAAAAATAAATATGTTAGTCGAATAGTATCAAGAGGAACAATTCGTTTTGAAAATGAGTTATATTCTCATGCTAAACTCTTGCCATATAATAACGCTAGCGTGCTTACTCGAAAAGAAAACGGTATTCTTACAGTATCAGATACAAATAAGAAGTTAATATGTAAACCCAAGATAATAAATATTAAGGAGATCGCAAACAAGGTAAAGGAAAAAAAATCATGAATCGTTTTAGGATTACTGTTTTTTTCTGTTTTATACACGTCAATACGTTTTTGCATTTCTTCTTGAACAAGGCTCAATACAATGTCAACAAATTCTTTAGGTGTTTCGGGTTTATAACCGCCATTAAATATTATAGTTTCCAGGTTTTCCATAAAATGTATAACGTCTACCGATTTTTCTTTGACCCAGTGACCGTTTCCGTCTTCAATATAGGCATTAATTGTTTTTATAAGGGGTATATAACATTTTTGGTTTTCTTCAAAAGGCAAACTAAAATTTCTCTCCAAAAACCCCCGCAATACAGATGTGATAAAATCCATTGCTTCTGATTCGTGCATATTCGAGATTGTATCATAAATGCTTATAAAATAAAATCTTTATTTTAAATATTTTTTCTTTGTGTTATAATAAGGAGTTATTTCTGAGGCTTGGTGAATTAATTTTTCTTTTGGTATGGGATGGCTTCAGCCCTGAAGAAGCATATTCCATAGTATGGTCTATGGCATTAAGGGAGAAAATTGCATGTACTACAGTAACGAATTAGTTGATGAACTTGAAAAGAAAGTCAAACTCGATAAAGCCATGTATGCAAATATACAGGCTCATAATGTATCAAAAATGCTCAATCAAAATAAATCGTGGTATAAGCTTTTTGGCGTCTATTGGTGGGCTGTCAAAGACGCTCTGCGCAAACATGTAAATAATAAAAAATGGTATTGCGGAATCCAGGATGATCCCCTTATGAAAGAACGTGCCTGGCACGGCAACGAGTTTAGAACAATGGTTGCGGCTATGTATCATTCAAACGATAAAAGAATGTCTTCGTCTGCCTGTGAATGGTATGATAAAAATGGCGACGTTCACGCATATACTCTTTTTGATCCGGACGCGGGGTGTTGAAACAAGAGCTCAGAAAAATATACTCTGCTGTAAAGTTATTTTATTTGATCGTATTAATCAGTCTTTTAATTGTTGATTTTTTTGTTATAAGTATCGGTTTCAAAGTAATAATAATTTTAATATCAATACATTTAATTGCAGCATTTACAGAAATATTCCTTGATAAACGAAATAAGAAGAAGCAGCTAGAAACACAGTCTCAATGACTTCGGACAAGAATAATTATCCTTATCTCGATGAAGCTACAGAAGAACTGGAAAAAGAATATCCCGGTATTTATTATGATGAATCTTTAAAAAATCATCTTCGTAATTCAAGCCGGCAAAAAAAACAATTAAAACTAAAAAAAACAATTGTAATAAAATTATTAATACACGGGATTTTTTACTTTATTACTTCTTATGTTATTTACTACTCAATGAAAACATTTAACGTTAGCTTTTTTGACAGCATGATATATGGTTCTGTCTGGTTTTTGTTTTATCTTGGATTTTTAAAACCAATTATCGAACGATACTCAGAAAAAATGAAAAGTGATTAATGAGTAAAAACGAATTTATACGTGAAAAACCTCGTGACGCAAAAAATGAACAGGCGTTAAATTTAACATTAAAAATTATTACTCTTACAGTAATTTTCTTTGGTATATGGGCTGGAACACAACTCTTTTGTTATTTGCTGGGATATGAGCCGGAATGGGTAGGGAATCCTTTTTATGTTATTCAAATAAGAAATTTTACTTTTCCGCTTTATAATCCATTACTCATTTTTTATTGGTCTTTAATGTATTTTAGACGTACCGAGATACATGAAATATTCTATTCTGCATATAAGATTATTGGTTACACATCTGTTTCTGCTGTAGTTTTTTATTTTCTTGTTGAGTTTATCATAATGAGAAATATTGTGCAAAATATTTCCGGTACTGCTCGTTGGGGTAAGAAAAAAGACTTGTTAAAAGCAGGACTATTACAAACTAAAGGCGGAATGGTCTTAGGACAACTTTCAAACGCAGAGGTTTATTCAAAATATGATCAGATAAGAGACAGTGTAGTTCTACATCTTAAAACGCCTTCTCAAAAAATTATTCAAAGCGGTATTTATAATACAGCTCTCGCAGCTCCTACGCGTTCCGGTAAAGGTGTCTCAAGTGTTATTCCAACTTTATTGTCTTATCCTGGAAGCGTTATTGTTCTTGATTTTAAAGGTGAGTTATTTAATTATACATCAAAATTCCGTTCAAAGTTTGGGAAAGTATACCGCTGGGAACCAACAGGTGATACAGGACATCACTTTAATCCAATGATGGAAATAAGACCTGGAGAACACGCTTTTACTGACGCTAACCTTATTGCAGATATTCTTACAACTCCTTCGTCAGGCGGAGGAAATGCTACAAGCGAACACTTCCAGACAGGAGCTAAGGATATTCTTACAGCAGTTATTCTACACTGTCTGTGTTCTGACTGGAAAGACAAGAGCCTTCCTGGATGTAGGAAATTCCTTGCTCAAGGTGATCCTGCTGACAAGAATAATAAAAATTATATCTGGGATTTAATGATTAACTCAGACCACGGAGACGAAATTATACACCAATCAATTGTTGAAGGCGCAATGGCACAACGTAACCGGCCTCAAGATGAAGGCGGTTCTATGTTGTCAACTGTCAATAATGCTCTTGCGGTTTTTGCTGATCCAAAAATATTAAGAAATACTTGGAACTCGGAATTTTACATTGATGAATTTGCAGAAACTAAAACACCTATTTCTCTATACCTTACTGTTCAATATTCTGATGTTCAGCGCATTGCTCCCTTAATAAGACTGTTCATAACTTTCTTTTCCAGAAAATTTACAAGCGGAGAAACAAGTGCAACAAAACGAAAGTTTGAAGTACCCTTATTATTTATACTTGATGAGTTTGATAAACTTGGCCGCATGGACGAGCTTGAAATGAATATGGGTATACATAATGGTTTTGGTATTCATTACTTTTTAATTTTCCAGTCATTAAACCAACTAAATAAAATTTACACAAAAGATCATTCTTTCCTTGCACATTGCAAAAATAGTATTTTCTATGCGCCCGGCGCGGGCGAGCTGGACAGTGCGGAACTTATCAGTAAAATTTTAGGAAAAGAATCTGTTAATCTTACAAGCATTAGTTACTCTGGAGGAAAATCACAGGTAGGTTTTTCTAATAAAAATTTATCTTCTCAGGAAAGGGAACGTAATTTGATGAACGCAGACGAAATTATCAAATTACCACAAGATCAGTTTATTCTTATTTGCCAGGGATTACCGCCTTATATAGGGAAAAAGAATGTTTACTATGAAGACCCGCTCTTTAAATCAAGAATACAAATTGATCCGAAAACAAAACAACCGTTACCAGCTTTCGCTACACGCGAAGAAGCTCTTAATGCAGCTAAATCAACAATCGCAAAACTAAATAAGCGTCGTTGGTTTGACCGTGGAGATACTTACAGATCAGTAGAAATGTCGGCTGACGATATATCCTCAATGTGGGAAAAAGTAGGAGGACTTTATGATGATCCTCCCAATGCTGCGCCTTCTAAACCACCAAGTAGTTCAGTTTATGCTGAAACTCCTAATTTTTTAAAATAAATTGAAGAAAAAACAAAGCACTAAAAAAACTAAATCTGTCCGCCTTGACGGGAAGAATAAGCTTGTAAGGTTTACAAAGAAACTTGAAGCTGATATTCGTTCCTTTTGCCGTGATAAAAATATTGAAAGCGAATCAGAACTTATAAGACATGCCGTTGGAACGTTTATTTATTCTGATTATTCGGATGAAACTTTAAAACTTCAGGGTTTGAAAAAAACTCAAGATCAGATTTCTGAATTAAAAGATATGCTGGAAATTATTTTTAAGTACCTAAAAATTACGCATATAAATACTCTTGCTTACTTCGCAGAGATTGACTCGCAGTATACAGACGCTGCTTTCAGATCTGCTACAAACAGACATGAAAAACTTTTTAATGTGTTTCAGGATTCTATAAAAAATGACCCTCCGTTGTTTGAAAGGCTTTTACATAAATATTATTCAGGAGATTTTTCTGGCAACGATTAAAGAAGAACTGGAGCTTCAAAAACGCCAGATGGATAATCTCCTTGGTGATATGCAGCGTCTCGTACCATTATTTGAGACAAAAACTATTACAGATATATTTGTTTATGGTGATGGCAGGGTTCAGGTTAAAGATTTTATTAAAGGCAAATATAATACTGAAATTAATCTAAGTGACTCTGAGCGCAAACGAATCATCTATAGCCTTGCAAGCGTATCGGATACGCCAATTGATACATGGGCGAGACCGACGCTCGAAAGTATTGTCCCGATATACAATATAAGAACTACAGCTATCTTGCCTCCGTGGGTTGTTTCTCCGGAGATAACTTTTAGAAAACCCCCGGATAAAATATTTACTCTTGAAGAATATATTACCGAAGGGAGGCTGTCACAAGAGTTATATGACAAAATTGTGTACCACATAAAAGAAAGAAAAAATATTTTAATATCAGGAGCAACAGGAAGCGGTAAAACTACGTTTACAAATGCCTGTATCGAAAAAATGTATGAGTTCACTCCCGATGAGAGGCTTTATATTGTTGAAGATGTTCCGGAGCTGCAATGCAGAAGTCCTGATAAAACACAGCTTTATATCAGAAAAAGTCAGGCGGTTGACGCTGTTCAAACTGCTTTTCGTTGGACTCCGAATCGCATTATTTTCGGAGAGCTGCGCTCAGGCGTTGTTGCAATAGAACTCTTACAAGCATGGATATCAGGACATCCTGGGAACATTACTACAGTACATGCTGACAGCGCAACTGCTGCCATTCCGCGCATGGAAGGTTTACTAAGAGAAAATATCGTCGGTCAATTACCAGACTTGGAAGAATATATACATCTTGTTGTTCACGTTTATTTCCGCCCGGACTTTGGTCCTTGTGTGAAGGAAGCATTGACTGTCAAAGAAATTCAGGAGGCAAGAAATGACATAAATAAAGTTAATCTCTATAGCAACAGTTAATTTTAAAAACCACTCACTCGAAGCTGGAGGAAACCCAAAACCAAAATCAAAGGAGTGTGTTATGAATAAATCTCAAATAAAAAACTTGCTGTTTATGCTGCTGCTTTTCGCGGCAGTTCCGTTGTTTGCTCAGAGTAGCCCCCTGCCGTCCGGTATGACTTCTTTAATGGACAGCGTGTTGGCAATCTTTACAAGTGGCTTTACTAAAGCAATTCTTATAATGTGTCTTTGCGGTTGCGCAATTGCTTACGGCTTCAATAAAGATAACGAAAAAATGAAACGAAACATGATAGCAATTGGAATTGCTATTGGTATTCTTGTCGCCGCTTCACAAATTGTTGACATGATCTGGACTGCTGCCGGAAGTTAATTATGATCGACATGAACGATTATAAACAGCCTGTACATCGCTCTCTTTTGCAAAGAGAAATGCTTGGAGGCGTACCACAGGCTGGACTTTTTATACTTCTTTTCCTCGGATTAATTTTTGTTTATGGACTTGAGATGTATATTGCTCTTGTTCCTATAGTTCTTCTTTATTTTATTATGCGACACTTTACAAAAAAAGACCCGTGGTTTATTGATTTTCTTCTGGAAAACATAATGCAAAAGGATAAATACATACCATGAGTGAAAGCACAGGTTTTTTCTATCAACTCCTTCCGTGGAATTTTATTACTAAATATCACGATGGTGTTGTAGTTCAAAAAAACGGAAACTTGCAGCGTACCTTCGCTTATCGCGCTCCGGATATCGATTCTTCGGGTGCGTTCGAGATAAATACTCTTGCTATTCGCGTTAATGATTTTTCAAAACGTTTGGGTTCCGGATGGGCTTTCCATCTGGAAGCCCAACGATACCAGATTCAGGAATACCCGGTATCAAGCTTTGATTCTCTTGCTCCATACCTTATCGATAGAGAAAGATCAGCTGCCTTTAATTCCAGAGGAAGGCACTTTGAATCGATATATTTTTTAACCTTTACCTGGCGTCCGCCGACAGAAACTGTAAAAAAATTACAGGAAATGTTCATTCAATCAAGCAGCACTGGCGGTGACGGCATGAGTTTAAAACAGAATGTAGAGTTTTTTGTAAATGAATCCAGCTCTGTTATAGGGCTTCTTGCAAATGATCTCTGGTTTACGCCGCTCGATAACGAGGAAACGGTTCAGTACCTTCATTCTGCTATCTCGTTAAACCGTCACCCGATTTATTTTCCTCATACACAGATTTTACTTGACCGTGTGCTTCCTGATAGTATGCTCGATAATACGTTGCCTATGAAACTAGGCGATAATTATATTCCTATAGTTGGTTTAAATGATTTTCCGGATGATTCATACCCCGCAATCCTTGACAGCCTTAATCGTGCAAGGCTTGAATACAAGTGGGTTACGCGCTATATCTGCCTCGATAAAGAAGAAGGTTTAAAAGAATCTAAGAAAAAAGAAAAATCTCACAGAGGAAGCAGAAAAACTTTTTTACAAACTTTCGCAGAATCTACATCCGGAGAACCTTCTGCTTCTGTTAATCATGGTGCCGGTGTTAAAGAAGCTGACGCTATTGAAGCTAGTATCGAAATCGAAACTGATAAAGCTGCTCTTGGATATATGACTACTTGTATTATGGTTTGGGATACAGACCTTAAAAGAGCAAAGAAAAAAGCTGATATGGTCAAAACTATTGTCAACAGTAAAGGCTTGGTATGCAAGGATGAAGATATAAGCGCACTTGAATCTTTTCAGGCTATGATGCCTGGTAATGTTTATTCAAGTTTTCGTGCGTTGCCTGTTATGACAAATACTCTCGCCCACATTGTACCTTTATCATCAGTTTGGGCAGGGCAAAGAATAAATGACCATGCTCATCAAGTAACAGGGCTCGATACCCCGCATATAATTTGCGCAACTATCGAAGGAACGCCCTTCTTTCTTAATTTAAGTTTTGGTGATGTCGGCCATTCGGCTATATGGGGGCCGACTGGCTCCGGTAAGTCAACTCTTTTAAATCTTATCGAAATGCAGTTTTTTAAATACCCAGGATCGCTTGTTATCGTTTTTGATAAAGGAAGAAGCTGCCGGCAGAGCTGCCTTGCTGCGGGAGGACGGTTCTACGAACCGGCTGGAGAAAATTCTGATGGTATTAATTTTCAGCCTTTACGTATCCTTGAAACAGATCGTGACCTCACAGACGCCAGCGATTTTATCGAGGCTTGCATTACGGTGAATAATTTTTCTGTTCCGCCTTTAATGAGGGATGCTATTAAAAGCTCGCTTGAACACATGAGAGATATACCTCACGAAAGACGTACTATTACTACTTTTTTACAATATGTTAATTATCAAGACCCCGAAACTCATAAACCTGTTATGAGGGATTTATTAGGTGACTATTTAATTACCGGTAAGTATGGGAAAATATTCGATTCTTCTGAGTCTGGAATGTCCCTTGATACCAGGTTTCTCTCTATAGAAATGGAAGCCTTAATGAACCGTGGAGAAAACTGCGTTGTACCGGCTCTTGTGTACCTTTTCAATATGGTTGATAAAAAATTCGACGGTCGCCTTACTTTGCTTATCCTGGATGAAGCCTGGCTATTCTTAAAAAACGAGACGTTCTCCGATAAAATCGCTGAATGGCTAAAAGTTCTTCGTAAGAAAAATGTTTATGTTGTATTTGCCACTCAGGATGTCGCTGATGTCGCTAGCTCTCCTTTAAAAACCACTATAATTCAGCAATGTCTTACTAAAATATATCTTGCTGATCCTTCTGCCGTAACTGCCGGAATGTTATCTGTATATCGTGAATTTGGTCTTACAGATTCAGAAATAAGCCTGATTGCTTCCTCAATAATGAAGCGTGATTATTTTTATACAAGCCCTCTTGGAAGACGGCTTTTTCAGCTCGACCTTGGACAATTAACACTCTCTCTTATTGGAACACCAGACCATGCGCTGCTTGATGAGCTTACATCTATTTACGAACCTGGCAGCCCGTTATGTGCAGAAATACTCTCGGCAAAAGGTATTAAATATAGAAAATACCTTGATGAATATTCTCCTGTTGATCCTGAGCCTGTACAGAGGCGACATAGGGTATCTGTGCCTGAGCCTGTTGTTCTTAGTGAACCTGTGTTGGAAATAACTGAAAGTCCGTCTAATCCGGAAGAACAGATTGAAACTGTCATGGCTCCTGTTATTCAACCTGTTTTAAATAACTCTGCGCTCCTTGACGCAGTTTCGTCACTTCCAGATCGTAAGAAAAATGACGGCTCCGGCAGGGCTGCTTCCGTTATTGCTGCGCGTTTCCGCCTGTCTCTGTCTACTGTTTACCAGGTTAGAAAAATTCTTAAAACCGGAAGCCCTGAACTTGTCGATTCTTTGCGTCTTGGTAAAATATCATTTAAAAGAGCTTATAAAAAATTATTAAAAGAACAAAAACTGGAACAGGAAAAGGTTCTTGAAGAAGCTGTATAATATTGACTTCCTGGTGTTATCATATGATAATTAATCAAGGAGAAACCCATGAAAAATATTAAAATTATTACTTTTGTTGTTTTGCTTCTGTTTGTATCGAGCTTTTCTTTTGCGCAAAACCCTGTTCGTGTAATTTATGATCATTTATTTTATTCTTATATGAAAGGTACTAATACAGAGCTTACAAACCAATTTATCACTAATTTTGTAAGAGACTATCATCCTGATGTATATAGAGATAATTTTGGTAATGATTTTTTATGGCATGATGTATTAACAAAATATCGCAATGAAATAACAACAAGTATAACAAATATTAACTTAACAGCAGAATATTTTTTTAATACTGGAATGGATTTAGGAAATTACGATTTTGATAAAGATGGTTTTTCCGTCAGAATTGCACCAAATGTTTTCATACCATATAATTCTACCGAAGAACGACCTGGTAATCTTTTTTATTACCTTCCTGTATCAACTTTACACTTTACAAATTTCAGTGAATATAATTTACTCAAAATGAGTAGAGATGATGGTAATGCTTTTCTCAGATCAAGGACAAATAATAATGTTACAAATAGAAGGGTTTCATTAAGGGTGTATTTTACCATTAATGATTTTGCATCCTCTGAATATGTTAATTTAATTAGATTGTTAAATCCTGCAAGTAATTTAATTGTCTTAGGAACTGTTTATAAAGTTGAAGTTTATGATGGTACACGATTAATAGGAGAGTTGTCAAAATCATAATAAAAATCTAAACATATTCTAATAACAGGCCGTCCTTAGGGACGGCTTTTTTTATATATAGTAGAGAGACATAAATTTTTATGGAGGATTTTATGAAAAGAACAAAAACTATCATTGTAATCTTGGTTCTGTTAATTGGAACCATATCGCTCATCGGATGTGCAACAAAACCTATTTCACAGCAACATCCTGACAGATGGTCAAATACCTTTGTTGGAATGTCTTTGGACGAATTCCAAAGAGTTTGGCCTGAAGCCAGGCATGCCGGTTATGTTGATAATTCTGATGGTTGGATTTTCGCTCCACGCACTACTCGTGGAACAAGTAAATTAGTCTATTTCTTTTTTATAGATAATAAACTTGTAAATTTTTATGAAAGGTAAATAAATATTTATCAGCCGTCCTTAGGGACGGCTTTTTTTATATATATAGTAGAGAGACATATATTTTATGGAGGGTTTATGAAAAAAATATTTTTTCTTATTATGGTGATTTTTTTTATGCCAAAACAGTTTACACATTCACAAATGCTTGTGTTTGACTCTGTTGTATCAATGGCTCTTGAAGTAACCAGGCTGGAACAGGCAATTCATTATGCCAACTTGATTATGAATGGGGCAAATCAAATAACACAGTTGCAACACATGGTTGAT
>Ga0123356_10004266_pt1 | contig 14789 bp, 7 predicted proteins | sample TergutEmb28metaG_2_FD_92546 | JGI IMG/M metagenome (GOLD analysis project Ga0123356, IMG submission 92546) | Embiratermes neotenicus P3 segment gut microbial communities from Petit-Saut dam, French Guiana - Emb289 P3 | ecosystem: Host-associated > Arthropoda: Insects > Digestive system > Gut ... | reverse complement strand
TTGGCGTTGTCGGAGTCAATTTTATGTGCGATTTGCAAAATACTGTTGATGAAATAAGCCATAATTTGTACAACGGCAAAGGTTTTGCCGGCGTGTATACCAATGACGGCACTATTATTGCACACTTTGACCAAAGCAGGGTCAGGGACAATATACAAAAAAACTCCACAGAAGTTAAAGTACTGGGAAGCCGCTTAAACGAAGTTGTTGCATCAATTAAAAACGGAGGGGTAAACGGCGGCAAACCATTAAGCCTGCAGGTATATTCTGCGGCTCTGGATACCGATGTTTTTCAGGTTTATTTTCCCATAGATATTATGGATACAACAACGCCATGGAGCATGGTTGTCGGCGTTCCCATGACAGAGGTAACCAAAGAAGTCCGCAGATTAACTCTCTTTACAGTGATATTTGCGTTTATTTCTCTTATTGTCTCTGTGGTTATCATAATATTCTTTGCAATCCGGATTACCAACCCAATAGTCAACATGGCGGGCACGCTTAAGGACATATCCGAAGGCGAAGGAGATTTGACCAAAGAGATTACGGAAAGCGGCAACGATGAAACATCCGAAATGGCTCATTACTTTAACAAAACCATGAAAAAAATAAGAGACTTGATAATAATCATAAAACAGCAATCGGAAAAATTGCATAACATTGGCGATGAACTTGCATCCAATATGACCGAGACTGCCGCCGCCATTAACGAAATTACTGCCAACTTGCAAAACATAAAAGGCAGGGTGATTCATCAAGCTGCAAGTGTTACAGAGACTAACGCTACCATGGAGCAGATTACAGATAACATTAACAAACTTAACAACCATGTAGAGAAACAAACATCCAGCGTATCACAGTCTTCATCGGCAATTGAGGAAATGCTTGCCAATATTCAATCAGTTACCAGCACTCTGATTAAAAATGCTGCCAATGTGCATGATTTGATAGATTCGTCCGAATCAGGTAAATCCGGTATGCAGGGAGTAGCAGCGGACATTCAGGAAATTGAACGCGAATCTGCTGGTCTTTTGGAGATTAACTCTGTTATGGAAAATATAGCAAGCCAGACTAACCTGCTCTCCATGAATGCCGCAATAGAAGCGGCTCATGCCGGAGAAGCAGGCAAAGGGTTCGCTGTTGTAGCAGACGAGATTCGTAAACTTGCGGAAAATTCCGGCAAACAATCCAAGACAATCAGCGCAATACTTAAAAAAATTAAAAGTTCCATCGATAAAATAATCATATCTACTGACAATGTTTTGAAAAAATTTGAATCTATTGACAGCGGGGTAAGAATTGTTGCCGAACAGGAAGAAAACATCCGCAATGCGATGGAAGAACAAAGCCAGGGAAGCAAACAGGTATTAAATGCAATTTCGCAGGTAAACGAAATAACCGGGAATGTAAAAACCGGTTCAATGGAAATGCTCGAAGGCAGCAAAGAAGTTATCAATGAAGGCGGAAATCTTGAAAAAATAACTCAGGAAATTTCCGGCGGAATAACCGAGATGGCTACCGGAGCGGAACAAATTAATGTTGCAGTAAACCGCGTTAACGATTTAACCGGCAAAAACCGGGAAAATATCGGGCTTTTAGTTAAGGAAGTCTCGCGGTTTAAAGTATAATTCGCGCCTGTCTTATGACGAATAAAGTAACCGGCTTTGCGGGCAGGCACTAATTCATTACTTCTTCTCTGTCCGCCAATACAATATCCAGCGTACTCGCCTTGCCGCCGCGGATTATTTCAACCTTTACCCTGTCCCCAGGTTTACAGGCTTCCAGCGCCGAATAAAGATCGGCAAGCGTGTTGGTCTTCATTCCGTTTACGCCGGTAATAATATCGCCGCCAATGTAAATTACGCTGCGGCCGTACTGCACAGGATCGCTGCCCTGCCTAAGCCCGGCTTTTTCCGAATTGCCGTTTTTTCTGGTACGGGAAACAAGAAGCCCCGAACTGACAGGAAGTTTTGCATAACGCACGAGGCTGGGAAAAATCTGAACCACAGTTGCGTCAATCCAGCCCCGGCGGACTTTTCCGTACTGCATAATTTCATTAACAACCCGCTTTGCGGTGTTTACCGGAACAGCAAAACCAATACCGACAGAACCGCCGGATGGAGAATAGATCATTGTATTTATGCCAATCATCCTGCCCTGGGTATCCAGAAGCGGGCCTCCCGAATTACCGGGGTTTATCGAAGCATCGGTTTGAATCATATCGCGTATTATACGGTTTCTGGATGTTTGAATTGGCCTGCCCAAACCGGACACAATCCCAACCGTTAATGTACGCTCCAGGGCAAACGGATTGCCGATTGCAAGAACTTTTTGCCCTACCATCAAATTCGTTGAATCGCCGTAGGGAACTGTTGTCAGCGCCATCCCGCCCGGAGGGTCAAATTTCAGCACAGCAATATCATTTTCCGGATCTGTCCCAACAACAGAACCTTCAAACTGGCTGCCGTCTGCAAGATTGATAAAAACCTTGTAGGCATTTTCTATTACATGATTATTGGTTAGAACATAGCCCCTGGTATCAATAATTGAACCGGACCCCGAACTGCCCTCCTGCGGAACCGGCTCTAAAAACCAGTTAATTGCCATGGTTTCCGTAGTAATGTTAACAACTGCCGAATTTAACCGTTCATAAATCGTAATATTTTCCCGCTCGCTTTCAGAAAAAGAAACAAGATCGGCAGCGCCAAGCGCTTTATACTCGGCCTGCATTAATTTAAATTCGGGATCGGCAGCATTACGCTCCAAGGAGCTGTTTGCCGCAGTATCCTGCGCATCGGGCTTTGCAGTTGGAAATGAAGGCTTTACAATGCCAAGCCCTACAGCAAAAAGCAAAACTATCAAACTGGTTAATAACGAAAAAAGCAAAACCTGCCCGCGGCTGTATAACTTCATTAAATTCCCCCATTTTTTGCCGCGAACCATGTGGTTTGCAGCTTTATATTCCATGAAAAGTATAACAGAAAAACGCCGATAATATAAGTAGATATGCCTAGAATCCTGATTGTTTTTCTGTTTATTAATATTTTGCCTGTTTATAGCCTGGATCTGCCTTCTATGCAAATAGCCGATGATTCTCTGTTAAGAATTAAATTGAAAGATTCCTGGCTGACAGAAACCCCCGCCAGGGTGCTTGCGCAGCCGCCAACCATGCAGTATTTGCAAAACGGTGAAAGGGTGGAAGTACGCACCGAAGAAGGAAAAGATGAATTCATGGTCATTCTGTCCCGAGAACTGATGGGCGGGCGCATTGCAGACGGCGCGAACCAGGGCATCGCCAGATTTGGAACAGGCCAGTTTCCGGGATGGGCTCAAGGATCGTGGGTGCTTATACGGCGAAAAGACACTGGCGCAGGGACAAAGATAAGAATATTTCTGCGCAGCGACCAATATACCTATCTGGAATTTAAACCTTTCAATGCTGAAAAATGCCAGATGGATGTGATACTTTACGACGGCCAGGCAGTATCTTCGCTTCCAATTGCAGTTTCTTTTGAACGGCTTTATACAATGCCTGTAAACGAAACTCTTAAACTAATAGAGAGCCGGTTCCCGCGCAGGTATTTCGATCCAGACCCGGCAGATTATGCCGGCCAGCGAAAATTTATTGCCAGGGTTAGCGCTCACCTTCCGGAACTGCAATTCGCCAATGACGGCGCAATTGATGAAAACGGGGCGTTTGTTTATATCGAAACGCTGCAACCGCAAAAGCCGCTTGATTCTGCAGGGCTTAACTGTTCAGGTTTTGTAAAGTGGCTTATAGACGGAATTCTTCGCCCTGTTACAGGCGAAAGGCTTTCCATACAGCCGCTGAAAGAACCTTTTGGAACCAGAGGCTCTTCTTTTACCGAAGCATGGGAAAAAATACGGGACCCTTACTTTGGGCTTGACTGGATCAGGAATCTTGCATCCACGGCGAATGGAATTCTAAGATCGCCGGAGTACAGCGTTATTAATGAATTTGAAGTAAGAGATGTATCTTTCTCTTCGCTGCTTGTTCAGCAAAAGAAAACTTTTACCATTAATTCTTACCCTGGTTTTCTGGAAGACGCAGGGTACGGCATCGAAGGGCTTCATGTGCTGCTGTACACGCTCGCTATTGATGAGCCTTTTAAATTCTATCTTGCTGCCGTAAATACAGAAATTGGCGAACGAATCACGGCGGCAAACCCTCGCGGAACCCCGCACTTTCGGCAATATTTCCATACAGCGGCGCTGGTTCCGTATTTTGACGAACACGGCAGTTTTCGCGTTGCTGTTTTTGAAAGCGCCAGGGAAACTTCCTTTAATTCATTCAGAAACCGCTACCCAAAGCACTATGTGAATTTGGTTAAAATTCCTGTAGTAACTGCTTTTGAACCGTAAGTACTCGAACAAATCCGCAAAAACAGCTATATTAATTAAATGCGCAAGAGCAGTAATATAGAAGGCGTAGCGTTTGACCTGGACGGGACTCTTTACCCAAACCACAGTCTTAACATTAAACTCATCCCCTTTGCAATGAAAGAAATGCGGCTCCTTGCAGCATTTGGAAAAGCAAGAACGATAATCCGCAAAGAACAGCAAAATACCCCCAATTGTCAATTTCCCGACTTTTACAAGCGCCAGGCTGAAGTTACCGCCGAAATCCTTGGCGAGCAGCAGGAGCCGGTAAAAGAAAAAATAGAGCTTTTGATATACAGAGGCTGGGAACCTCTATTTAAAAGCATCAGCCTTTTTACCGGAGCAATGGAAACCATCGCCGCTTTTCGGGCTGCCGGCATTAAAGTCGGGCTTTTATCGGACTTTCCGCCCGAAATAAAGCTTGAATATCTGGGGCTGGCAGGGCTATGGGATGCCGCGCTATGCTCGGAACATTATGGAGCGCTTAAACCGCACCCCTTGCCGTTTATGGAACTTGCCTCCGCAATGTCTCTGCCCCCCGAAAAAATTCTATATGTGGGGAATAGCCGCCCTTATGACGTTACAGGCGCAAAAACGGCAAATATGCAAACAGCATGGATAAAAAGCCCCCTGTTTCCAGGCAGCGGTTTTAAAAAACCAATACCGGATTTTACCTTTTACCGCTATCGCCAATTATGTAATTATGTGCTAAAGTAATACAAATGATTTTTACACTCGGAAATGTTATAACCATTATTATTACTGTTTGCGGCCTTGTACTTTACAGGCTATGGGACAGAAACAACAAGTCCATGGAAAAAGTACGCAAATATGCCGAAAGGTGCAAAGACGAAATTGCCACCTACGTGGAAGAAAAAAGCCAGACTGTAAAAAACTTTGGCATTGATTTAGATGTAGAAACAAAAGCCGCTCTTAGCTTAATGAACAACATCCGGCAGCTTACGGAAGAAGATCTTGTAAAAAAAGCCGAGGCTATAGCGCGTATAGACGAACACATTCATACCTACGATGCTTCGCTGGAAGAACTTGTTGAAATGACCAACAGGGTGCAGGAAAATCTGAACCGTCTAAGGGATGAATCCATCTTCGTGGAAAATACCGGTAAAAAAGTAAGCGAAGCAAAAGAAAAATTTGAGCAGATTGGAAAATCGCTTGATACGGTAAGAAAAAATCTGGAAGGAGCCGAAGCCCGGCTGGAAAAGAAAAACTCCGAAAGCCTGGAACAGACATCCCATAATTTTATCGCTTCTGCGCAATCCATTATTTCCGATTTTGAAGCTACTGCGCATGTTATCGAACGCAAGATAGAAGAGCACCGCGAAGCAATAACAAAGATAGAACGCGAACGCGAAGCAAACATTGCCAAAGATACGGAACTGGTAAAAAAAGTATTAAAAGACGCTGTAGAAAATGCCGGAAAACGCGCAGACAAAATGGAAGATGCAGCTCTTGTAAAATTGCGCGAGCAGGCGCAGGATCGTGTTAATCAGCTTAAGACATCGCTTGAAGAAAAAATTAAAACCACGCATGAAAACATAAAAAGCGAACACGGGGCAATTCAGGAAAAGATAAAAATTATACATGATGAATACAGCGGGCAGGTTCTGGACATAAACGCAAAATTAAAAAGCAACAGGCATGAATGGACAAAGGAAGCCTCCGAAATGGAAAGCCTGTTAAAAAAACAGCATGATGAACTTGCTTCCTCTCTTGGCGATATAAAGAAAAAAACTGTCACTGCTGTAAAACAGCAGCACGATGAACTAACTGCGGCGCTTAACGAAATCAGGGAAAAATCAAACTCTGCTGTAAAACAACAGCACGATGGAATCGACACGGCGCTTGCAAAACAGGAAGAAAACTGGAAAACTCTTTGCAAAAATACTGAGCAAACGATAATAGCCGCAACGGAAAAACGCCTGGCAGATTACAGCAACATGCAGACCGAAGCTGTTAAACAACTAACCAGCTTTGCCGATGACGCAGCGCGGCTGGAAAGCGAACTTCGCCTTGCCATGAAAGAATCTGTCAGCAATGTAAAAAAAGACTTTTTTGTATTTGAAAAAGAATCGAACGATGCAATTGCATCAGTTGCCGCCGGGTTTGACGCACAGTCCCAGTCCCTCCGCAAAGAACTTGAAGAAATGGATAATGAGCTTAACGGCATTAAAGAGCAGGCATTTAATAATGTATCTGCAAAACTCACGGCATTCGAAGATAACTTTACAGGCGATCTTGGCAAACGGAGCATGGAGATTGGGCGGAAAATTAACGATTGGCAGAACGATCTGGAAAGGCAGCTTGAACAGAGCGCGGATAAATACAGGCAGGAATTGCAGCAAACAGAAGAAAATCTTGCCGCAGACCAGCGCAAGAACATAACCGCGCTGGGCGAAAAATTAACAACAGAACTGGGCAGGCTTAAACAGGAAGCGTCCGCCTTTGAAGAAGGCATCAGAGAAGAGATGAATCAGGCCGATGAAACGCATCAGTCCTTTACCGGGCAGATTAAACAGGATTTGGCGGAAATACGCAATACGGCTGAAAACGAAGTTAAATTTCAAATTGGCCAGTATCATCTGTCAACGCAGGAAACACTGCGGCAAAAGCAGCGCGAACTGGATAAGGAATTTGAAGAATTATCCGCCCGTTCGGATGCAATGCAGTCTACCCTGGATGAAACCGCTCTTAATTCGCGGAAAGTATTTGATGAATGGCAGAGCCAGTACAATACAAGAATGCGCGAAATGGACACATATCTGGAAGAACTGCGCCGCCACGGCCGCGAAACAGCCGCAGAAAACGATGAGCGCATAGCAGGGTTCCGGTCAAGCCTGGAAGACATTCGCAGGGAACTCGGCGTTCAAAAGAAAATATTCGAACATACCGGTGTGCTAAAACAGGAACTGGAACACCACATGGAAGAAATCAACGGCGACCTGGACCGGCTGGAACAGCGCAAAAACGAGATCAAGCAACTGGAAAGCCAGTTTACCCGTATTAAGCGGCTGGAAGATGAAGTAAATGCAAAGATGACTCGTTTCCTTTCCGAAAAACACCGCATAGAAATTATGGAGAATGATTTTAACCGCTTGCTAAAGACTTCTCAGGCAGTAGAAGAAAAACTCGCGCAGGTTTCAACTTCCGACGATATTCTCCAGACCGTACAGGTTCAGATACGGAATTTGGAAGATTCAATCAAGGAAACCGAAGAAAAATACCAGCGCATTGAACGTAAAAAAGTGATCCTTGATACAACCAACGACAGCATTGACCGTAACTTTAAATCTCTCCAGGAAACTGAAGCTGCCATAAAGAATGCGGATCAAATTATTGACACACTTTCGGCGCAATTTGAAAACCTGCGTTCTTCCATAGAAGCGCTTGCAGCGGAAAATGTTAAAGCAACGGAAGCTGCGGATAAAATTGTAATTCTTGACGAATCGCTTGCCCATATCGAAAAGCGCATTGCCGAGATGAATGTTGCGCGTGAATGGCTTGCCCGCACGGAGACGGAACTGAATGCCCTGGACAAAAATGTCCGTTCGCAGCTTCACCGGACAAAATCCATATTGGAACGCGAGGGCGGAAAAACCGCCGGATCGCAAGGCAGAAGCGGCGCTCCGCCGCCGCAGGATCGCGACTCCATTAAACGGTTAAAACATCAAGGCTGGACAGTCGAAGAAATAGCAAATTCGATGGGGCTTTCCAGGGGAGCGGTTGAGCTTGTTTTGGAGCTTGAAGAAAGGGGATAAAGCCGATCCCGTTAATAAGCCAATATTTGCAATTAAAAATTATTTGATTATTTTTTGACTTATATGCTATAATTTCAAATTATGAAAATAATTAAATGGGGCATTATTGGCTTATTTATCCTTTTTTCCCTTATTTTGCTTTTTAACATAAATAACATAACATTCAAACCATGGCTCGCGGAGCATCCGCTCGAAGTGCCGGATTATACAAGCATCAGCGACGGGGATTCGGCGGATTGCCTTGAAATCGGCTATAATATCAAAGCTGTTGAAGAAAAAAACAGAAAATTGATGCTGCAGATGGCAGGCATCATTTTCCTTGTCGCTTTAATATTCCTGTTCTTTATAATTACATTTTTCATGATGTACGATGCCCGCAGAAAAAACAAATTTAAATCTTCTTTTCTTGCAAATATGTCGCAGGAAATACGCACGCCCATGAATGAAATTTTGGGTATCTCCGAAATCCAGTTTCAGGACAAGACTCTTTCGCCGTCCGCAAGGGAAGCGTTTGGCAAGATATACGCATCGGGCGATTTGCTGCTTACCATTATCAACGACATACTTGACCTGTCAAAAATAGAAGCCGGCAAACTTAAGCTGGCGCCCTATAAATATGATATGCCAAGTTTGATTAATGACACTGCGCAGATAAATATTTTGCGCATAGGATCAAGGCCAATAGATTTCATGCTGGATATAGACAAAAATCTGCCTGCGGAACTTTATGGGGATGAATTCCGCATAAAGCAGATTTTAAATAATCTGATCTCCAATGCCGTCAAATACACTGAGAAAGGGCATGTTAAGTTATCGGCAGCGCATAAAGTACAGGGCGATAATGTAACATTAAGTTTTACCGTTGAAGATACGGGGCAAGGCATGAAAGCCGAAGAACTAAAACTTTTGTTTTCGGAATATTCACGTTTCAATACCAAAGAAAACCGCGCCGCCGAAGGATCTGGTTTGGGGTTGAACATAACCAAACGGCTTGTGCAAATGATGGACGGTACCATAAGCGTTAAGAGCGAGTACGGCAAAGGCAGCTCTTTTACTGTAGAGATTAGGCAAAAAGCGCTGGAAGGCGCTGTAATCGGCGAGGAACTTGCGGAACGGCTGCGTAACTTTACATTCACCGCCGACAACAGAAACACTGCAAAAAAGCGTATCGCCCGCGAACCTATGCCTTACGGCAAAGTGTTGGTTGTGGACGATATGGAAGCGAATTTATTTGTCTCCGGCAGGCTGCTTGCTCCTTACAGGCTGAATATCGAAATGGCGGACAGCGGCTTAAAGGCAATCGACAAAGTAAACGAAGGCAATGTATATGATATTATATTCATGGATCACATGATGCCTCAAATGGACGGCATAGAAACAACGGATAAACTGCGTAAAATGGGATACACCGGCTCCATTGTTGCATTGACAGCTAACGCTCTTGCCGGCAGCGACGAAATGTTCCTGCAGAACGGTTTTGACGCTTTTATTTCCAAGCCGATAGATGTACGCCAGTTGGATTCTACCCTGAACAAATTGATACGAGACAAGCAGCCGCCGGAAGTAATTGAAGCTGCAAGGCGGCAGTACGAAGGCGCAGAGTCAGGCGACAGCAGTTCCATGAATTCCACGGCAAAGACAATGCTGTTAAATTCATTGATAAGCGATGTCCGTAAAGCCGTGCCTTTGCTGGAAGGATTGTTTCAAAAAACCGATTGGGTTAAAAACGAAGAAGATGTACGAAAGTTTACAATTACTGTTCACGGCTTAAAAAGTTCCCTTGTAAACATAAAAGAGTATGAACTTTCCGAAAAGGCATTCAAACTTGAAACAGCCGGGCGCAAACAGGACACCGGTTTTATATCATCTTCCGCGCCCGTGTTCTTAAACGAATTGCGCGATCTGCTTAAAAAACTTGAACCAGAGAAGAATGAAAGCGGCGATGGCGAAGATGCCGAAAGTTTACGCAAAAAACTGCTTGCAATTGAGGAAATGTGCGATGCTTATAACAGGAAGGGCGCTCTGGATATAATTGCCAGCATAAAATGCCCCAATGAAATAAAAGGCGCATTGGGCAGCATCCATGAGCATGTTCTTCACAGTGAATTTGATAAAGCTAAAGGCGCGGCAACAGCCTTATTGGATAATCTATCATAACTTTTTGGTTACTTGCCTATTTATTCATTTTATAGGTATAGTAATATTATGAATTTACAAACAAAAAACTCAATAAGTCTGCTCATTGACAATATACAACGGCTAATTTCCGTAGATTCAAAAAAACTGGAATATATTATTGCCGCAATGATTGCAGGAGGGCATGTAATTCTTGCCGATTCTCACGGAGTTGGGAAAACCTCTCTTGCACGGGCGCTGGCGTTGTCTATCCGCTGGCAGCCGGAGGAAGCCGCTGAAAATTCACGGAAGAGCCGCTCTTCTGCCGCAGGAAAAACGCCGGATACCAATACCGAGATGGAAGGATTCAGCCGCATACAATGCACGGTAGATCTTCTTCCGCAGGATATTCTTGGGTATAACCGTTTTATCGGCCAATCGGGAGAAATTGTTTTTAACAAAGGCCCGGTATTTGCCCATTTTGTACTTTGCGACGAAATCAATCTGCTTACGCCAAAGACGCAGGGAAGTTTTCTGCAGGTAATGGAAGAACAAAACGTCACTATCGAAGGAAAATCGTACCGGCTGCACGATCCTTTTTTTATTATTGCTACAATGAATCTGAAAGGTGTTCACCTGTTCCCGCTTCCGGTGCCGCAGCTTGATAGATTCATGATACGCCTTTCCCTTGGCTATCCAAGCGAAGCTGATGAAAAGGCAATTATAAACCGGCACGGCAGGATAGACGCATGGGACAATTTTAAGAGCGTAATCGACAGCGCCGATCTTATACGCTGGAAAAAAATGGTAGACGAAGTACAGATGCATGACGATGTTTGTTCGTACATTGTAAACTGCGTCAGGCAGACAAGAATACACCCCGACATAGAGACACCGGCAAGCCCTCGCTCCGGCGTGCGCATATCCAGGCTGGTACGTTCACTTGCCCTTTGCAGAGGGATGGACTATGTGCCGGTTGATCTTGTAAAAGAAATTTTTATTCACGCAATGGCTCACCGGATTATTACGCGGGATCCTTCCATTCCGCCGCAAGTTCCTCTGGAAAATATTCTTAACACTGTGCCGGTAGAACCCAAAAAGGAACAATAATGCCAAAACAGGGAATTTCCCCGTCATCTGCAGGCATCTGGGTACGGCAGCAAAGCGTCTTTACCCCTGCAGGCGGCGCTGCTCTTGTCATTGCCCTGATCATTTTAATCCGTTCCCTCATGGCGCGTAATGCATACGAGATACTGCTGTCTTCTGCAATTTTGATCTTTTTGCTTGCCTTTGGCATTGCGGGCGCATGGAAATCCCGGCAGCTCAAAGAGCTTGAACCAGGCTGGAAGCCTCCCCCTTTAATGACAGCTAATGCAATGGAAGAGACGCTGGTTACAGGCCTGGGGCACCTGGGGTACCCCGTACCTTTATTCTTCCGCCTGCACTTTATTGTCCGCGGGCGTTTTTATCCCGCAGGTTCCATTTCGGGGAACCCCGTTTCTGCCGAAACTTCTGTTCCGCGTGGAGAAGATACCGCACGCCTTGAACTTAATTTTCCAATGTCCGGCATTTTTCATGGAGAGGGTTACTGCCGCCTTAAGGACATCTTTGGCCTTTTTTCATTTTCCTGCGGGATACTTATGCGTAAAACGTTAACAATCAGAAGCGCTCCGTGCTTAGGGGCGAATTTTTACATAAACACGCAATCCGGCGCGGAAGACCGGCGGAATAAATCATCCAGCGATGAAGAACGGTATTACATGCGCGAATATGCGCCGGGAGACCGTTTCCGGGACATTAACTGGAAAAGTTCAGAAAAGATTGACACGCTCATTACGCGCATATCGCCGGATAATCAGGAAAAAATTAACCGTATTAATATATATTTCCGTAATTACGGCCCGGTATCTTCAAAAGTTTCTCTGGAGGCTCTTTGGCTGCTGGATCGGGCAAAGGCAAGGCTTTCACGTTTTTTGCGAAGCGTTATAAACGAACAGGCTTCGTGTATTTTTCAGGTAAAATTCGCTCAGGGAAGCATGGAAATAAAAAATGACGGGGATCTGGAAGTTTTTCTTGATGAACTTTCCGGCATTCCATTTTCTCCGCCTGTCAACGAATCAATTTCCCACACATGGGCATTAGGTGAAATTTATGTTTTTTCTACAGCTTGCGACATTGGGCTTCCTGCATTTCTAATCGCCTGCAAGCAGGGATCGGTTTCCCTTTTTCTTACCCAGCCTGCAATGAAGGGGGAAAAATCACCCAATACCGAAACTATCAGCATCAGGGATTTTCCTGCAAACGGCTGTATTCCTTCTCCTCTATGGCTTTACAGGGACAGGATAAAGCGGCTGAATGTTTCAGACAGCAGGCCGGAAATTAATTATGCGGGGACACGATTATGAAAAAACAGTCAGTCTTTCTTTTCTGCCTGCGGTCCTTTTTTTATTTTAGCGTAACAGGGTTAATTCTACTGCATCCCGGTATCCTGGTTTCGTACGACCGCATTGGGTACATATTATGGTTTGTAATTATTCCCCTGGAAACTCTTATTGCTTTTCTGCCGCCGCCAAAAGGAAAATTCCGCAATAAATGCATCCTTGCCGTTATCCCCCTGCTTGTGTTTTCGCTGTATGCAGGCGGTTTTAGCATAATTGCCCTTCAGCTTATTTTTGCGGGAGCCTTGAGTTTCTGCCTGACATTCCTGCTGTTTTATCATCCGCGCTGGGCAAAACTTTCGCTGCTTGAACCTTTCTTTTTGGCTTTTGTTTTACTGCGCCTTCTTGCTTTCTCCCGTTCCGGCGAAGATGCGGCTGGGCAAAGCATGGCTATTACCCAGTTTATTTTTATTTGGACAGCGGTTGTATTTTTACTTCACAGTGTTACCGTTTATTTTTGCATCTATCCGCGCAGCCGAGGCGGCGCGAAAGGCGGCGCAAAAAAAGAAGGTATAATTTTTGCCATTGCCGCTGCTGCGGCTCTGCTCATTGTTCTTGCCGTTCTGCCCGATGATTTTGTCAAAAACAGCGTAATTACCAATTTGCGCGAAAACAGAATGCCGGAAAAAGTTAATCCTTCCGACAGCGATTCGGTTTTGGAAAAAAAAGCGGAAAACAGAAAAAAAAGCCGCAGAACCATTCCGGTAGATAAAAAAAAGAACCAGTCTGGCAGTTTACGCGGCATCTCTGAAAATAATTGGCCTAACAACAACAGAAACAAAGGCGATGGCGGAGGAGAAGGCCGGCAATACACAGTAATGGTTGTAGCTTCCAAATATGAACCAGTTTACATGGGATCTTCTTTCCTTGGGCAGTTGGATCCCGACGAAGGTTTTTTGCCAACCCCCGATGAACCGTTAAACCGCATACCTTTCCAGCGTTTTTTTGTAACATGGACCGATAATGAACGAATTTTTGACAGGGGAAGGAGAAGACAGGAAGTATTTTCCCTTTCAACACTTTCAGAAAAATATCTTCCGTACCGCCCTGCTGCCATCGATCCTACAATTATAAGCGAAAATACAGGGCCGCTCCGTTATCTTCACCGTATTTTTTCAAACGCCCATACAAACGATCCTTTGGAACTTGTTCACACTCCTGTCCGCAATTTCAGCGCGGCGGAAAAGAACAGGCTTTCCCATTACCTGGATCTGCCGTTATATGAAGACGACATTAAACTTTTAAACAATTACCTGAATAATGCGTTAAAAAACTGGCAGGATAACCGCGAAGAATTAATACGCAACGATGATTATCTTGATTCTATTTTCCGTAAAACAACAGATATAAATAAAATAAATAATGAATATCTTGAAATAATTCTTGCTATATTGATTAGTTTTAATGAGTATCAATACAGCTTAAACCCTTCAAGCGGCATTTCAATAGACGAGATTAAAGATTTTCTTTTTTCTGCAAAAGACGGAGCCTGCGTTGAATTTTCAAACAGTTTGGCGCTGCTGGGGCGGCTTGCAGGAATTCCTTCCCGTATTGTTACGGGTTATCTTGCAGCGGAAGGGATGCAGACACCGGCGCATCTGCGGGGGCTTGCCGCTCTTTATAATCAGCTTCCCGTTTTGCGGCAATTTAGTTTTGAAGATCTTTATCTGGTAACAAATGCGCACAGGCATTCATGGACTCAATTCTACATTCCCGAATACGGATGGCTGGATTTTGAAGCGACTTCTTTTGCTATTCCGCCCGAAGGAATGGGAGACATAGGCAACTGGGATGTAGTTATCCCGCTGATAAATGACAGCAAGGTTTTCTCTTCTGCAAGAAAATTTCCATGGAAAGCAGTAATGCGCGCTATTGGTTTTATTGCGGCTCTTCTATTGTTAGGCGCATATATTCTGCGCTTTGGGCGGGAAATTTTTCTGTACATTGGCACGCGGCAGGGAGGCCGCCGCGGAGCGCGTTCTTTGTACCTGCTGCTCCTCGCCCGCCTTGCCGCAGACGGCAAGCCAATCAAGCCAGCTTCAAAAACAGCAATGGAATT
>Ga0123356_10004265_pt1 | contig 14791 bp, 8 predicted proteins | sample TergutEmb28metaG_2_FD_92546 | JGI IMG/M metagenome (GOLD analysis project Ga0123356, IMG submission 92546) | Embiratermes neotenicus P3 segment gut microbial communities from Petit-Saut dam, French Guiana - Emb289 P3 | ecosystem: Host-associated > Arthropoda: Insects > Digestive system > Gut ... | reverse complement strand
GTTTTAAAATTGGTTGTGTATGTTGAATCTGTCGTTTCAATGAATTCTGTTTCGTTCATATCTGTCATATCCTTCAGACCTCCGGTTTTTTTCGAATGTTTACTAAGGAGGGAGGCAGTGACTTTTATGTGGGCAGGATATAAAGAACAGAACGAAGCGGGGTGAAAGTGTGGATATTATTTGTTTTTTGGTTTTTAGTAATTTTGTAAAAAAGTATAGTAATCATAAAAATCAACTTTCTGCATAAAGCTTACACAACTCTTATCTATTGATACATAAAAAAACGATTTTATTTATTCCGAATTAAGGCCAGTCAGTGGTAATTTTTTAATACTTTTATATATATTGTTGGTGGCATAAATAATACAAACGACTATAGGTTCTAAAAACACAACCATGAAATAGGCGGTTCATTTCGTCAGGTGCAGAAAATGGAATTGAATGATATTGATAATTTAAAAGAACGCGATGATGTTCGAGATCTCATAGACAAAGGTTTTCAATTCCCCTATAGCGAATATTTGGAAATTGTGGACGAAATTAAAGCTTATAGGTTTGGTCATGATGTCGAAGACGAACATTCAAAAAACCATGAAACAGTATATGTTCAAAAATACAAATATACAAAAAAACCACTTCCTCCGAATGTGATGCATACATGCGCTTTGTCATGCTATGTGTCTGAAGAATCTGCAGAAGCCACATTGAAAAATTTTATGAGATTTCGGAAAAATATCAAGTTAAGAATGGGAAATAGTTTGCTCATTGGGATATTGATAAATGGACATGGGTTTGTTTCTACTCCTGATAGCAACACACATTTCAATTTTTTCCAAAAAGATTGTTGTAATATGCACGAAATCTTTCGATTACATAAAGTATTATGAATTCCAGGTGATTTAAATGATGGAACGAATTGATGGCATCGAAATTCCAGACTTCAAAAGTTTTGATAAAATAAGGGATTTAATTTGGTTTGATGGACCACTTGTATCCCATTTTACATCTCCAGATAATACTGCTTATGTTTTTTATTGGTCAGATCTTGATAGCGATAAAGGAATTGACAGGTGGATAATTACTCCCGTGAATGAATATTTGATTGATAGATATATTGAGCGCCATATTACGCTAAAAGAATTAATGTTGAAAACATTAAATGGAATTGCATTCTCTGCAGAAATTGATAAAGATGATAACTATTTCGATGTATATGCGTTTTCAATCCACACAATTGATCCGGCTTACCTCCCAGAAGATGATACTTATAACGAATTTGAAATTATCGATTATCTAAACGTGTTTAATTTGTCGAGAAAAAACGAAATAGGGATTCTCGAACTAAAAATCACAGGATTATCTGTAAAAAGAGGAATCATGGATTTTTCTCAATTCATGGGAACTCTTGGAAAAGTTGAGGATATCCTCAACAAAATCTCTCCAGATTACACGGAAAATATTCTAAGAAGAGGTGGTAGAGTGGAGGGCATTACACAAAACGTTCGTCGCACTATGTATGAAAAATCACATTTTGAAGTATTGGCTCCGGCTGCCGGCTCATTCAAAGTTTTTTTAAAACCCATCTCCAAAACAATCAGTATCACAGAGGGCCGAGAATTCACAGACGAGTTTACAGATGAATTCTTGAACCTTTTCCAGAACAGTCTCGATAATGACATATCCGGTTTCGAACATTATGATGCATCTTACCGGCCAGACCTTCTCGGGGACTGTATAGCATTGGCTAAGTACATCAAATCAAATCGGTTAAATATTGATTTTACTTGGTATAATTCAAATACGGAGTATGAGCGACAAGAACGCATAAAAAACGAAGATAGTGATAAAATCATTCAAAATATTATTGCTTATAAAACACGCGATTCGAGGAAATTTGCAGCATTGGGGTATTTTACATCCTTGAACATCAGCACCGGATATTTTATATTTTATTTGGATGAAAACACGCCACCTTATAAAGGGCACTATGTCAAAGATGATAAAACACCATTGAAACAAATTAAATTTGACAAAAATTATTCTGTGTCTTTGGAGTCCATATATGATAAAGATGGAAATGAAAAAATCACAATGACAGATTTTCAGGAAATTGAATAACTATATGGTGTAATTTGAAACCAACCGATCTAAAAATGGTATGTTGAAATCACGATTCCATTTTTAGATCACCATACAATTGTGTTCAACTTTCTATCAAAAAAGAGGCAATGATTATTTTTTAACAGAACTTCACTGAATTTGGATAGGTTTGGATGATAACATTAAATATGTTTAAAACATTGACGAGGTAATGAATGATATTGGAAAAATGGTTCCAGCTGTGGCTCCTGTTGTTGTTTTAATTTTTTATTTCATTATTGATGATTTGAGAATGGATATATTAAAACTTGTTTGGAAGACCTCTTTCGATGTTATGATTCCCTTGGGTAATGAAAATACGATACCAATTATAAATCAAATAAATGTTGCTGTGAACCTAACTTTTTTTATGTTTGGTTGTTTGGGTTTTATCGTACTTATCGTACCAATAATACTCATAATCCAGTCGATAAATGAAGGTTAAATTTTAAAATTCATTAACTAAAAGCAATTGACTAGAAGAACACATAGGAAGAGAAAAATCACAGAAATTTAAAGCTTGTTCAAAAAGAAATCAAAATTATTGTGAACAAGTCATAGAGTTGTTCAATTCTGTGGTGGTTTCTTGGCTTATGCTCTTCAATATAAGTAAGTAGAAGCACCCATTTCTATCGATTGTTATTTTTATCGATTGTTTATCGTCTGCACCGTCGACAGGGCGGTGCTTCATCATTATTCCTTCTTTCCAATCAAAATTACTCCCTAAACTCAAAGTATTTCACCTTCAGCGTCCGACAATTTTCAGATACTGTCCGAACCGTTTGCTGTGAAAAACCTTCAGGTGATTCAACCGTCATTTCAAGCGACAATTCAACCTCTGCTCCGTCAACCGACGTGAGGTGGTTAATAACCTCCTCAACAATCTTTTGAACATCGCGCCCGATGCGGGTAGCATCGAGTTGAGCAGACATAAAGAAGCGCGTATTTTTCGGTGATTGGGAAGGAAGTTCACCATTAACAGGTTTGTCTCTTTCAATCTCGGTTGGCGGTGTGAGGATGATCGGTTTGTCGCCTTCTCCGCCGAGTCTGGGAACGGATGGTGTCTGTCCTGTCTTCAACGCTTCTGCAGCCTTTCGCTTCGCCTCTTCATCGTCAATTTGCTTCTGAGCGATGTCGGCTTTTACCAAATATCCCGAATGTTCGACCGTACTGATATAGTGATTGAACTTCAAGCCGATATAACGCGAGCCGTCAAAGCCTGACGCGACGGCGAAATACTCCGTGGAATTCACGCCCGTTTGGATGGCATCGTTCAAGACATTTTCATTTGCCAAGCGCGGAAGGTAACAATAAGTGCAGAGATATTCCCAAAGCTTCTTGATGGCGATGTTGTCGACTTCTTTCCAAAGCACGTTGTCCAGTTCCATACGAAGTAGAGCAGGCGCCCACTTTGAGATGATTGCCTCGTTTGAGTGCATCTTCTTTGCGGCTTTTACGATGATGCTGTCGGTACCGCCGCGGATGTTAATGGTGTCCCAAGCGATTGTTTTCATATCTCCGCTTTTGTCAATATACGGAACAATAAGCCAACAATATGCTTCCTTTATCTGAGCGTCCACGGTTTCGTTGGCGCGGCTTAAATTATTATCAGTTTCACGATTTTGCGCCGCGTCAAGGTTCAAGTCTTCACTGTCCTCCTTGATGGATTTCCACGCCAAGAAACGTTTGACTTCCTGTTCCAAATTGAACATCAAGTCTTGGTCGGCAGCGATGAAGGCGAGCATATTCCGGTAGATTCGCGGCGAACTGCCCCGATTATTCAGAATATCCGTGACTACTGTCATTGCTTTGTTATTCTGATTTGTTGATTTATAATTGTCTACCGGGCGCAAAATGACAATGCGGGCAGCTTGATCATCCGGAACATCAAGAGATGTTGCGGGACAAATGTGAATACCTGAGAACGGCTGCTCTTTGCGAAGTTTTCGAAGCCGTGTCTCTATTTCATGCTCCGCGTCTGAAGGCGGTATCTGTGTTGCGCGGTCTTCTACTGTTTTTCGGAGCGTGGGGCGCGTGTCATACCAAAAACGGTCGCCTGACGGGTTTGTATAAAGATATGTGAGCGATGTTGTCAGCGTGTTCAATGCATCGTTGAAGGTGGCGATAAGTTCACCGGGCTGAACGACACCGAGACGAATACGTGAAGCTTCGATGCCGCGCACATTTTGGTCACGGACTGTCGGCGCACTACCAAGCATTACGGCACGGGCAACACGCCGAGATGCCAAAATGTGGCCATAACGCGGACTGGTTTGGTCTTTTTGGTACGGGATGGATTTTTTGCCATCCACCTCGCGGTCAACGAGAGCATTCCACCCATCAGAGAGATGCCGAGTCAACTCGTCACGTACGTTCGGAACATCGAGAGGGAGCGAACCTGGCATGATCATAAGGCCAGCATCGTTGCCCATCCAAAGTTCGTGAATGACCCCCGCCATGAGGCGCAAAACACCGCGCGTCCTTTGGAAGCGCTCCATTGTCGCCCACTCTTCATAAAGACGGTCGAAGACTTCGGGATGAATGGGATAGCAGGAAACCATGCGCTCTCGATACTCTACTTCCTTTGCTTCCAACGGAAAGTCAGTTTGGTTGACATTGTACATTTGACTGAACGCAGTGCAGACATCATCACGTCCGTCAGGATTTTTGCAGTCAAGGAATAGACGGCGGCGCACGACTTCAAAGCCTTCATTTGCCGCAACGGGCTTCCAGATAGACTCCATTCTTCCAAATGTATGTTCTATCGTTTCGAGAACGAGTGTGCCCGCCTCGCCACCAATTTCAATGACTGACTCGGGAATCGACGCAACCACAAGACTGTTTTTACTGGCTCGGGCGGCTTCGGTGATTTCTTGAATGAATGAAATAAAGTTATCGAATGTACCGCCGGGGACATCATCTTTTGCACCATACAGCTTTTTACCATAGGCCACCAGTTCATCCATCAGAATCAGGCACGGTGCGGCGGCATCAAACAGGTTTTTGAGCGTTTCTGATCCGGGTGAAATGCCTTTTTTATCCGCTTCTTTGACAATATCATAGAGTTTCGGGTTTTTGGTTGATTCGGCGAGTTGTGCCGCTATTTCACCCCAAAGGGTGTTGATAGTAATACCCGGCATATTGTTCGGGCGTTTGCTTTTGGTCGGGTCAATGGCTGTTCCGACAATGACGGCTACGTTTGCCTTCGGCAGTTCGGAAACACCTGCGCGGGCAAGCACCGGTTTTAAGTTAGGGATTTTTTCAACGGGAACTCTGCCGCGCATCATGTGATAAAGCGCGAGCATACTGTGGGTTTTGCCGCCGCCAAACGCAGTTTTCAACTGAATGACAGGTTCTCCGTCTTTACCGCTGACACGGCGAAGTGATTGTTCCAAAAGCCCTGTCATGCCTTCGGTCACAAAGGTACGGGCGAAAAATTCAACGGGGTCAAGGTATTCATACGCGCCCTCCCCCCTTGCCACCTGCGCAAGATCGGCAGCAAACTCCGCGTTTTTATATCGTCCCTGTGCCACATCGGGATGTGGTTCAATAATATCGCGCCAGCAGGGAAGCCCGCTGATGGGTACGGTGTTCAGTATACCGGAAGTTTTTGATTTTGCGGCAACGGGTGCAACAGACGCTTCTGTAATGCTGGTTGAGCCATCGGCGGAACCGTAACGGAATGTACGTGCCATCGAGCGGATGCCTTCCGCACTTTCGGAGTCAATTTGCTCACAAAGCCGCGCCATTGTATCCAAAGCGCGCCATGTATCGTCATCGGAAAAGTCCTTGCCTTTGAGATGTGCGTTTTTGTTCCGCGCGATTTGCAATTCCTTTGCCCAATTTCGATGGTCAGGGGACAACTTCTTTCGGAACACATTTTGCCACTGCACATCCGCAAACAGTGTCAGACAATTTGCTATGTCAAGCGAATTCGCTAACTCCGTCCGATCTCCCGAAAGCGGAAGGTCACGTTTTTGTTCATCATACAGTGTTTCTAAGACAGCCGTGTCCCACCAATCATCGCCGAACTCATTTTCAAGTTCTCGAGTAATATAGGGCGCAAGCACCCCAAGTAAAATTCTAAAACCTTGTGAAATAATTGCATAGTTGTTTTCCATAACCATATCCTTCTGTTAATTATTCCGTAATCATTAATCCGTAATCATTAAACATCATCGAATGTCGTTTGTTTTGCATTCCTTTTCGCCGAATGCATATCGGCCACTTTTGCCTGCACTTCCAGCCACGCGATAACGAGCGAGTTATAAGCGTAAGCTTCTGCCGCCCACCCCTTACGTTCCGCAATTCCGAACAGCCGGTACGCGAGAGCTTTAGCGTATTCGGGTTCAGATGTGAATATGCCATCAATAATTTTTGCTACGCCGACCACGCCGTCTTTTTCCATTGCATGGGTCAATCGTTGTGTCAAGAGCCAAATGTTCCTTTCGGCATGTTTGACATTTTCAGGAATTTCTTCTCTGGTCAGCAGGCGTACCACGCCTTTTTGAGCGTATAAAATACCTTGAGCCGCCAGTTTTTCAACAGACGTATTCTTTGCCCGTGCCAGAACATCCGCTTCACCGAACTTTATGTCATTGAAAGCGTACTGTGTGTAAAGGTCAACACAGAAGCGGCTGTCACTATCTAATTCTCCGTCCTGCTCGGTGAAATAAAGGTCAAGTTCCTGATTGATGATTTGAAGCGCACTGCGAACGCTCATAGGTTTCCCGTCCGCTTCCAAAACCTTTGAAAAGCGCGAATAGACACCCATGCCGGGACCGATGGCGCTTTGTGCCAAATCTACCGGCGCAATGTTGCTCACTTGGAGTTTTTGCAAGGCGAATTTGAGTTCGCGCTTGAGCGTATTGATGAAGTCACGGCGGGTGCAGATTGGGGAATCTGCGGGGCGTTTGCGGCAGACGAGGACAATGGAGGAGGCGAGAGCGTTGACATTTGACTTTAACGCTGCTGTTTGTTCAGTCCTTATCGGCCATGTGCCTGTTATAGAAAAACCAGCTTGAATGATGGCAGAAAGCATAGTTTCCCATCCTGTTGACGCAGTATTTTCTCCTTCTTCCTCACTTTGCTTGTACGCATAATAAACCGTCACGGGTACTTCTTCACGTGCATAAATATTAATCTGTTTGAATGTTTGTAGCATCCCATCTTCAAAGAAAGCACGAGCTTTATCTTTGTTACCTCCGAATCGGTACGGAGTAGCAATGAGTTCCTCCGCTTTTGGAACAAGCATCGTACGAAACAGTTCTGGGTATGTACTTTGGAGAGATTGTCGTAACCATACATAGAAAAAGTCACTAAGGTCTGCGTAAGCAATATTATCGTAGTAAGGAGGATCTGTTGAAACCATAACCTCACGCAACCCATTATCCGTTTGAGCTTCGTGCTGTGAACCAAAGCCATTGTTGTGTTGGAAATCAGTAATGCATTGACAAACACTTTCAAGTTGGTTTGAGAAAAAATCCTTTCTTATAATGTTAATTTCAGGATAATCCCAGATCATAGCAATTGCCTGTCGTCCATAAATCCTCTCAAAAGACTCATGATCAGAACGCCAAACCCCAAAGCTGGTTGAGTAGGCAACAATCTTATCAATAACAAACGAAAGATAAACGCGAACAGCTTTAGCGTAGTCAAGAGAGCCACCGTTCTTTATGATAGTGTCTTGAACTTCGTCAACAAGATCAATAAACGTAGTAAGCGTATTAAGCTGACGATTTGTAAACAAATCACTCCACTGTTCAAAACCGTATGGAACGCAAGTTCCGCCTGTCAAACGCGAAGGGATTTCTCCAGAGGGTATCCAAGCTGGCGGTGGACAAACAGATGCCAACAAGTGTTTTTCTGTCGGGGAGAAAAACTGTTTTTTACTTTGACCTTCTGTAACGATTGCAATAAGTTTTGAACCCATCCGTTTGGCTTTGCCTTCTGCCTTGATATAATTGATTTCAACAGGAGATTCACAGCAAATACACTTGAATTTCCCACGAGCCGTCTTCGGTGGTTCCGGCGCATCTTTGCCATACTTCACTTCATAACGTATCTTTTTACCCTCAATAACAGGCTGAACATACACTTCCTTGCCTTTCTTCTTCGACAACTCAAAACTACCTGCCAACGGCATCTCACACCCACAAGCCGGATTCGGACATTTCACCGTCCGTGCCCAAATCCAAGCAATAACAGTATGCTCTTTCCCTTGTTCGTCTTTCACTTTCGGGTATAAATGCCCGATTTTCTCAAACGTTTTCTGCTTCATCCATTCGCCGTAATATCTTACATCTTCGGCAAGACCTTGTGCGCCCATCCATGTTTTTTTCTGACTGCGGGCTTCAGGATTCACTGGAGACTGTCCCGAAAACTTCGGCGGGATTTCAATCATCGCCTTATTGATCATCACAGAGACAGGATTTAAGTCGGAAGCGTGAGCTTCCAAGCCGAGACGCTGGGCTTCAAGCGGAATTGCACCGCCACCAGCAAACGGGTCAAGAAGAGCAGGGGGATTTCCGTTCGTTGATTTGAGAATTTCAGCTTTGGCTGCGTTTAAAATATCCTGATTGTTGGAGTTTTCCCATTTGACAAGGTCAGTGAGTATACCAAAAAGACGTTCTCTCTCAGCATTTTGTGCTTCTTCGGTCGGGAACTCTTCGGGGAGGCTTGAGGGGTCATCGACGAGGGAGGACCAAATGACAGCGCGAGCAGCTGCCAAAGGGCGACGCGCCCACCATAAGTGAAGGGTAGAGGGGTGACCGTGACGGATGGATTTTTCACGGGCAGATTCGGCGTTAATGGCTTCTAAGGGAAGGGCAACTTCGATGAGTTTCTTTTTGTATTCCATATTCATAAACCTGATCTGTTTTTTATTCTTCAAGTAATTTTTTAATTCCCGATAATAACACATTAAAGCTGTGTGAGGCATTACCTTCCAACGATAAATAAGGCGCTATACTTCGCGACCCTATAACCTTCTGATATTTACGACCTGTCAATTTTATAAGTTCTTTTGAGGGACTTGGTATGATGTCAGGATTATGATATTTCGATTTATTTTGAAGTCTCACAATACCAGATAAACCTAAACCTTGTTCAACTGCGTTCAAATCGCCGAAATAAAAACTTTCCAATTCACGGCAAGCAATACGTACCAATGCTTCCGACTTACCTGCTTTTCGGCACAGATCCAGTAATCTGTTTTTTACATCCATGCAGTCTTCAAAATCTTGGTCACGCATTACCAAAAAAACAGAATCGGGCTTTAACCAATTTTTCAATTTGTTTACAAGTTGTTTTTCTAAATCCCGTTTTCCTTCAAAAACAATATAGGTACACTCAATATCATCGGGCAACAGTTTCGGCAACACGCCTTTAAGCATTTCTTTTGCGGAAGGTTCCTCTAAAAAGAAAACCAAATTCTTCATTTTGGATCAACACCGCCAAAAATGCCTTGTTTCCAAAGAGATCCCATTTTGTCACCGTCTTTCATATAAGCTGCAATTTGCTCATCATCTTTAGCGCGTTTTACTGTTGTGTAACCGTTATCCTTTTCTAACCAAAAAACTTCATCAAGTTCAACAGCATTTAATAAATCAGGACTGTGTGTAGAAACAAATACTTGCCCTCCCCGATTCGCATAATCACGGAATTCCTCAACAAGTTCCACAAGCACAGACAGATAAAGTTGGTTTTCAGGTTCTTCAACACATAAAAGGGGGAAAGGATTTGGATCATGGAGCAAAACCAAATAAGCCAACATTTTTATTGTTCCGTCCGATACAAAACGGGAAAGGAAAAGGTCCGTAAACGCACCGTCTTTGAAACGTAACAATACTCTGCCTTCATTGTCAGTATCCGCCTTAACATCAACGATTCCCGGAATACGTTTTTTCATAACTGATAATATTTTATTGAATGTTGCTCTGTCGTTTTGATAAAGATATTGGATAACAAGACTTAAATTTTCACCCTCACGGGACAGATGCTCCGCATATCCCGCATCTTGTTCTTGGCGGGCGCGGTTAATATGAAAGTCGGATATATGCCAGTTTTCAATAAGATTGCCAAGCGTCATAACTGCTGGGAAGCGTTCAAACTGCGCCAACCCTTTAACGGCGAGAATATCGTTTGATTTTAATTGCTGAGGTTCCCTTTTTAATTCCTTTTCATTCTTTACAGAATCAACTTCATTTGTAACCGCCTCACCCGTGCCGCTTGAATAATCCAAGAAATGCCAGGGTTTCCCTCTGCTTCCCCGGCGGTATTTCAAAATCTCCCTCTCAACATAAGCGCGTCCACCCTTTTTTCCTATTTGTAAAAAATACGTTATAAGTGGAGATTCTTTAGTATCCTTTTCACGGAACTTTAATTCAATTTCGATAAACCCCGAAGAATCGCGACTCATGACTTCATCAAAACCGCGTGCGCCACCAAGTTTAGATAAAGCGGAATTGACATTCCCGCTTAAAGCGTCTTTTAAAAATCCGAATACGCTAAAAAGCGTACTTTTTCCTGTACCGTTCGCACCAACCAAAACACACAACTTCGGTATGTCACGCATTTCTACATCTTTAAATGCCTTGAAGTTTTTCAGACGTATTGACTCGATTTGCATTTTTATTCCCTCTGTTCAAGAACCTCAGTGTTGATTTAATAAAACAATCGAATTATTAATGAGTTCAACTATATTATAATTCACACTCGTTGCGGCAAAGTCCGGACGCTCACGGAAAGAATTTTTCAGGTATACTGTTTTCGTCTGCGCTCCGTCAACTTCAACAATCGCCAAAATATATTCATCAGGCTTGTTGAGAGCCGTCAAAATCTCGTTTTTGCTGACAGTCACGGTATCTGCGCCCACTGCCCTTCCTTTGACTTCGATAAAACGAAGGGTGGCACCGCCCTTATCGCGTTTGTCTTCCGGTATCTGCGACTCGATGTCATAGCCGATTTTATTAGCGCTCACATCAATGGGGATGAAGCCGAGCGACTTTTCAATGTCCATGACAGCTTTCATGGCGGCAAGTTCAATTTCACGCCGTGCCATCACGTCAACGGTGAACGTATGGGTTTTTTCCATCAGCTTGTCGAGCAGCCCGCGCGGTATAACAAGGGCTCCGCCGACAATCACAGGCGGCATGGCGGAGATGAGTTTTTCGGTTTCCAACTCAGTAAGGCGCTTTTGCAGACGAGATTCAAGTTCTTCAGCACGGCGGGAGGCGAGCTGGGAGTTTACTTTTGCATTTATTTTGCCTGCCGACTCCTTCTCTTTTAAATCAACGGCGCGTAAGTACCAGTGATTTATCTCAGAGCTTAGCCGTTCTTTGACGGCTTTTGCGGTCTTGTCGATGAGTTTCAACTTGCGTTCACGTACCTCTTTAACGTGTTCGGGAATAACCTGAGAAATGGTGTGATCGAGAGCCAGGTCTTCCACATTCTTTTGTAACCATTTTTGGCTACCTAAATACGAACGAATGACTCTTTGCTCGTCCTCTTCAGCTCTACGGTAGTCAAGGTAGGGCGCATATCCCGCATTTAACGCCATTCCATCTTCTTTTAGTTCTACAAAATGGATATGTTTGGATATGACACGTTTACTGCCGTTTGGCATGACGACGCCGTCCTGTACGGAATCTTCGACATAGAACAACAGACGCGCGTCTGTTCCGAAATCATTGTCATCTATAAAAACGGCGCCGCGTTTCAATACGTCATTGTTGCGTTCCCGCACAAGGTCAATCGTTGCCTCCAATAACGGATGGCCGGGGGCGATGAGTTCGGCAAGAACAAGCCCCTGCACATTGCAGTAAGGCTTATCAAAGCAGACACGCTCATACCGCTGCAAAACATGTTCACCATAGCCGATTTGCATATCACGGTTTCGCACAGCAAACGGAACAGTTGTTATCTCGTAGCGCCCGTTCTCGCGTGGACGGATTTTTCCGCCGATTCTTGTGAATGCTTCCATAAAAAAAGATTCAATAAAGTGTGGCTGCAACTTCCGAGCTTCCATTCGTTCCATCTCCGCTCGGATCTTCATGACTTGATGCACATCCATCGCATCCTCAGTCAGGGCGTGTTCATCGAGAAGCTTTTGGAGCGCTTCACGGTCAAGGGATTTGTCAACAACTTCATTCAACCGATCTCTCACGACGGGGTCGTTACCGTAGCGAATTGCCTCGATAAGTAAATCGCGCAGCGGTTTATTTTCAAAGGTCACCTTGCCCAGCACATCAAAAACCTTGCCTTGGAGCGCTTCCCGCTCCTGCTCCAACTTATCTAACAGCCGTTGGAAGACCATACCTTCACGGGTATCCTTGGAGACAAGATTCCACAGATGGCAGACTTCCATCTGCCCGATACGGTGTATGCGCCCGAAACGCTGTTCAAGACGATTCGGGTTCCACGGCAAATCATAGTTAACCATCAAGTGCGCCCTCTGCAAATTGATACCTTCGCCGGCCGCGTCGGTGGCGATAAGAATGCGCACTTCTTTATCCTGTTTGAACAGTTCTTCGACCTTGCGCCGCTCATCACGGAGAATGCCGCCGTGGATGGTCACAACCGCCTTCTCGTTTCCAAGGAGCGATCGGATTTTGTCGGTCAAATAACGGAGCGTGTCACGGTGTTCCGTGAATATGATCAACTTTTCGCGCAGCCCGTCCGCGAACATATTCTTGTTGTCTTGAAGCAATGTAGAAAGTTCATCCCACTTCCGGTCTTTATTGCTTTGACGCACATCATTGGCCATACGCTCCAATCTTTTCAGCGTGCCGATTTCCGCCTCCAACTCTTGAATAGTCTGGGCGGCAGAGGCTTGGTCGACAACCTTTTCTTCGGCATCTTCCAGTTCCGAAGACGGCATATCGTCATCATCGTAGTCATCGTAAGAAGGGAGGATGTACTCGGCCGCCCGTTTGCCAAGACGCTCTTCCGAAAGACGGTTTTCCAACCGTTCACGGCGGCGTTTCAAAGATTGATAAATGGCTTCCGGCGAAGAAGCAAGGCGGCGCTGTAATATCGTCAAAGCAAAACCGACGGTGGTCTTACGCTCATTGGTTAAGTTATCAGCTCGGTTAAACTCCTCCTGCACATAGTCGGTGACGGCTTTGTACAGAGTCGCTTCCGGTGGAGATAAGTCGTAGTTAACTGTATATGCCCTGCGTTCAGGGAACAGGGGTGTGCCGTCGAACTTCAGCAAATCCTCTTTGACAAGCCTTCTCATAACGCTGGAGACGTCAACGGCCCGATGACCGCTTCGGGCCACGCCTTCAAATTGGTCTTGGTCAATAAGGGACATAAAGAGTTGAAAATCTTCTTCTTTGCCGTTGTGCGGCGTTGCGGTCAACAAAAGAAAATTTCGTGTAATGGATGACAACAGCCGGCCGAGCTGGAAGCGTTTTGTATACTTAACTTCTCCGCCCCAGACAGTCGCCGACATCTTATGCGCTTCATCGCAGACAATTAAGTCCCAGTCGGTGACACGCAGTTTGGCTTGTATTTCCTCATTGCGGGACAGCTTGTCCAAACGAACGATGCAAAAGTTCACTTCTGCAAACACGTTTCCCGTGACCGCGGATTCGATTCGGTCATTGGTGAGTATTTCAAACCGCAGATTGAACTTGCGATGTAACTCGTCCTGCCATTGCTCCGCCAAGTTGCCCGGCGAAACAATCATACAGCGCTTCAGGTCTCCGCGAGCGATCAGTTCTTTAAGAAGAAGCCCCGTCATAATCGTTTTACCTGCACCCGGGTCGTCTGCCAGAACATAGCGAAGTGGCAAACGCGGAAGCATCTCCTTATAAACCGCCGATATTTGATGCGGCAGTGGCTCAACAGAGGATGTATGCACAGCAAGATAAGGGTCAAAAATATGAGCGAGATGAATACGGTAGGCTTCTGATGCAAGACGAAGAAGATCCGCATCGGCGTCAAAACTCCATGGCAGATTGCCATCCTCAACGGAGAGTCTTTCCTCATCTTCTCTATATAAGAGCTGGTTGGCAAGCTGCCCCTTTGCGTCTTTGAATGTAATTTCCAAAACAGCATTACCATACCATTTAACTGCAACAATGCTTACCGACACAGTTCCAACGATGCCAATAACGTTTGCCCCAACAGTTATATCCTCAAGTCGAGCCATATGCTCATTGCCTCACTTTATAAATTATTTATGATAAATTATCGTCTTTGACTATTAACTTATTCATGTTTAACAACACAATTCGAGAGTCCCGTGATTTCAACAATATCACCGTTATCTAGACTATGAATAATCATTTGTCCCTTTTCAAATAAGGAACTCTTTTTTCGTATTCTAAAGGCACTTTGATGGCGTTGATTGCGGCGTCGTTGTTTAAGTTCAACACGATTTTCGTATTGATCTGTTGCTGATCTGTTTCAAAATTTCCGTTTCGATGTCTTGCGGGTCCTGCGTAATCAGAAAAAATGACCTAAATCCCTTTTCTGTTTAAGACAAAGGCGGATTGTTTTCATTGCCGGACGGCAAAGTTTGCATGAGAGCAAAGAAATGTTGAGGCTCACCGGTACTGAAATATTCATACCAAGATTCCAGTGTGTTTGATTGAAAAACACCTAAATGTTCAATAATTTGTTTCGCCCACAACAAAGCGCCGGT
>Ga0123356_10004264_pt1 | contig 14796 bp, 13 predicted proteins | sample TergutEmb28metaG_2_FD_92546 | JGI IMG/M metagenome (GOLD analysis project Ga0123356, IMG submission 92546) | Embiratermes neotenicus P3 segment gut microbial communities from Petit-Saut dam, French Guiana - Emb289 P3 | ecosystem: Host-associated > Arthropoda: Insects > Digestive system > Gut ... | reverse complement strand
CCCAAGCTCCGGGTCGGTCAGGATTATTTCCCCGTCGAAAGCCTTTATCATCTTTTGCCGCTCTACGGACACGGCCGCGCTCATAACGATCTGCACATGATAGCCCTTCACGGTCCCTATCATCGCGAGCGCGATACCGGTATTTCCGGAGGTCGGCTCGATTATTATCTTATCCTTCGTAAGCGCCCCGTCTTCCTCGGCCTGCTCTATCATTTTCAGAGCGATCCTGTCCTTGATGCTTCCCGTAGGGTTAAAACCTTCCAGTTTCGCGTAAATCGTCACATTGGGATTCGGGTTCATTTTATTGATTCTGACCAATGGCGTGTTGCCGATAGCGTCCAGAATACTGTTGTACTTTTTTATCATAATTGATTCATATGCCTCCTGAATAATTCTACCACATGATATATAATAAGTATTGGTTTTAAGGAGCTGAAAACATATGAGGACATTCGGAACACAAGCAACAGGCGTACGCACGCCCATAATACATGAAGGCGATGACCTGATCGGAATCACTGTTGATTCCGTAGTGAGCTACTGCGACGAGACAGGAACCGAAGTCAGTGACGGTGATATCGTCGGAGTAACGGAGGCTGTTGTCGCGCGGGCGCAGGGCAACTACGCGACAGTAGAGCAGATAGCGACTGACGTCAGGAAGAAGTTCCCGTCCGGAGCGGTAGGAGTCGTTTTCCCGATCACGAGCCGCAACAGGTTTTCGATACTGCTGAAAGGGATAGCGGCGGGGACCGATAAGCTTTTCATTCAGCTGTCATATCCGATGGACGAGGTCGGCAACCACATAGTCGAAGAAGAACAGATATATGAGGCGGGGATCAATCCTTACTCCGACGTTTTCGACGAGAAGGGATTCCGCGAAGTTTTCAAAGAAATCAAACATAAATTTACGGCTATGGACTATATGGAGCTATACCGGGAGATAGGCGGCGGCGCGGAAATAATACTCGCGAACGATCCGTGCGAGATACTCAAATACACGAAAAACGTAATCGCGGCGGACATTCATACGCGCGCTCAGACGAAGAGGCGTCTGCTCGCGAACGGCGCCGACAAGGTTGTCTGCCTCGATGAGATCCTGAGCGAAAGCGTCGACGGAAGCGGCTATAACGAAAAATACGGGATTCTTGGATCCAATAAAGCCGGCGATGACAGAGTAAAGCTTTTCCCCCACGCCTGCGAAGAGTTCGTGGCAGGAGTGCAAGAACTTATGCTTGAAAAGACAGGCGCGAAAGTAGAAGTACTCGTATACGGCGACGGGGCGTTCAAGGATCCGATCGGTAAGATATGGGAGCTGGCGGATCCAGTGGTCTCACCGGCTTTCACGGACGGTTTGAACGGACTTCCGAACGAACTAAAGCTAAAATACCTGGCCGACAACGAGATGGCTGACAAAAGAGGCGAAGAAGCGCGGGAAGCCATCCGCGAGCGCATACGCAACAAGACTAAAAACCTGATGGGTAAAGACGAGACCGAAGGTACTACGCCGAGGCGCCTGACCGATCTGATAGGCAGCCTTTGCGACCTGGTGAGCGGCAGCGGCGACAAAGGCACGCCTGTGATCCTCATCAAAGGCTACTTTGACAATTACGCGAACGAATAAGAACACAAAGGGGACGGTTCTTTTGTGTCATTCATAACACAATGGGGACGGTTCTTTTTGTGTTATAATCAATAGACAGAAAATCTAAATGGGGTGCCCACCGGCGTAAAAAGCCGAAGGCTGAGATGGAAACGGGATTTACCCGCTCCGAACCCTCGAACCTGATGCGGATAATACCGACGGAGGAAAGCAATGAAAAACACCAAACTAATTACAATGATCGAAGGCGCTATTATCGCGGGCGTTTGCGTCGCGCTGTCCTTCATCCCGCTTAACACGGCAAACGCGAGCTTTGACCTGTCGCTAGGGCTCATACCGCTGGGAGTCTATGCCCTCAGGCGCGGTCTCCTGCCGGGAATGGCTGTGGGGCTCATATGGGGGCTTTTGCTGATCGTAGTAGGTAAAGCCTATTTTTTGACTATACCTCAGGTTCTGCTCGAATATCCTGTAGCGTTCGCTTTCGGTGGTTTCGGAGGCATCCTCGCTCCGATGCTAAAACGGGATTTAAATGATGACAGGCTCGCGGCGGCGATAAGGACTGTAGTGTTCGCCGGAATACTGGCCGCTGTGACGCGATGGTTTTTCCATTTCCTCGCCGGTCTGATTTTCTGGGGAAGCTACGCCCCGGAGGGAGTGAGCCCGCTCATGTTTTCACTCATATTCAACGGAGCGAGCGCCGCGGCCAACGCCGCCATGCTTGCTGTCATCCTGCCTATACTTTTCAAAGCGGCCAAAATCGTATATACGCCTAAATAAAACATCGATATTACTTGCGTTTCCAGGCTTGGTATGGGATAATCATGCCAAGTTATGAAAACTTATGAAAGATTATAAAAAGATATGAAAGACGGACGTAATTGGTTTGATCCCAGGTTTGGCAAGGTACCCGCGCGCTTTGTCGGTCGCGATGACGTGCTGCGCGATATCGAGGCGACTCTCGAAGATGAGCGGGTCGTAATAATCACAGGGATCAGAGGATCAGGGAAAACCGCGATTTTGACCGAGGCTAGAGGGATCGCGGACAGCGACGCTATTATTTTTGACAACGCGGGCAGAGATGTGCCGGGATTGATTGAGTTTCTGGAAGAATATAAAACGCTGGAAGAACACTCAGTCGCTCCGATGCTTATAATAGCCGGCCAGCCTCAGGCTATAGACGAGCTTCTGAAGGACGAAGAATTAGCGTATCTGAGACAGATCAGGAGACTGACGCTCGGGAATGTTCGCGACGATGAAGTATTTGCTTTGTACAAAAGAGCGTTTGAAGAGGAAATATCGCGGGGTAACAGAGAGACAGCGCTAAAAGCTCTGCGCAGAGCGGCGGAAGCCACAGACGGACATCCGTATTTGATACAGCTGATCGGATACTATTTATCAAGAGAGGAAAAACAAATCGACGACAAAGCGGTCGATAAAGCGGTTTTTCTCGCGAAGATCGAGTTATATAAAAATATTCATGAGCCGCTCGTATGGGCGCAATCGAGTAAAGACAGAGTGTTTTTATGGGCGATGGCGCAAGACGAGGGAGCGAGCGAGTTCGGAGAGATCGCGAAACGAATGGGCGTAAGCACGGGTTACGCGTCGAAATACAGGGAAAGGCTCATCAACGCCGGGATCATTTTCAGGAGCGCGTACGGAAAACTGGCGTTTACTCTTCCGTATATGAGGGATTACATCGAGAAGGAATACATCGAGCGCTTGGGCGGCGAAGGAGGGAAAAGAAGATTATGAAAGACTTAGCGGAACTATTAGGGATAAAGTACCCCGTGCTGCAAGGAGCTATGGCATGGGTTTCGGAACACAATCTTGTAGCGGCGGTTTCAAACGGCGGCGGTCTCGGGATCATCGGGACCGGCGCGGCTGACGGGGCGTTCGTACGGGAGCAGGTCAGGAGGACGCGTGAACTGACGGACCAGCCGTTCGGAGTCAATATCGTGATCTTAAGTCCTTTCGCCGACGAGGTCGTGCGCGTAGTGATAGAGGAAAAAGTGCCGGTAGTCACAACCGGCGCTGGCAACCCGGGAAAGTATATGGAAGATCTAAAAGCGGCGGGGACAATCGTGATCCCTGTCGTCCCGTCTGCCGCGCTCGCGAAACGCGTCGAGAGAGCCGGAGCTGACGCGGTCGTCGCGGAGGGTTGCGAAGCCGGAGGGCATATCGGAGAGATCACGACTATGTGCCTTGTCCCGCAGGTGGCGGACGCGGTATCGATCCCTGTGATCGCGGCCGGAGGAATAGCGGACGGACGCGGAGCGGCTGCTGCTTTCATGCTGGGAGCGCGGGGGGTACAGATCGGGACGCGGTTCATAGTAGCGAAAGAATCCATCGTTTCTCAGGCGTACAAGGACCGGGTGATCGCCGCGGGCGATACCGACTCTGTCGTGACCGGGCGTTTCACGGGGCATCCGGTACGCGTGCTGAAAAACAAGCTTACGCGCGAGATGCTGGCTAAAGAAAAAGACGAGATCTCGCCCGAGGAATTCGAGGAACTGATGAGCGGCACGCTGCGCAAAGCTGTGCTTGAAGGCGACGCTGACTTTGGGTCGGTCATGGCCGGACAGAGCGCGGGGCTTGTGAAAAAAGAGCAAAGCGCGAAAGAGATCATTGAGGAAATCATGAACGAAATGTCTGTAATTTATCGGGAGATTATTATATAGTATGAACAAATACGGTGTAGTATTTTCGGGGCAAGGCGCCCAGAAACCCGGGATGGGGAAGAGTCTTTACGAGACGAGTCCCGCCGCGCGCGAGGTATTTGACAGAGCCGGGGATGAAATAAAGTACGATTGTTTTGAAGCCGACTCAGACCGTCTCAAGCAGACGGAAGTGACACAACCTGCGGTTTATACAATGGATATGGCTGCGTACGCGGCACTACGGGAAGCGCTCGGCGAAGGCGAGGACAGTTTTATTGAGCCTTCAGGTATCGCCGGCTTCAGCCTTGGCGAATACGCCGCTTTCACCGCTGCCGGCGCGATCGGCTCTTTTGAAGAGGGGCTTGTGCTCGTAAAGGTTCGTTCGCTGCTTATGCAGGCGGCGGGGGCCGGGGCAATGGCGGCGTGCATAGGCGAGAGGGACGCGATTCTGGATCTCGTTGAAAAAACGAGAGAAGAAGACGTACTGGAAGCCGTAAACTATAACAGCCCGCAGCAGACCGTCGTGGCGGGAGACACAGTCGCTGTTGAACGCCTGGCAGGTCTCGCGGCCGGAGACCGCGGTCTTGGCGTCAAGGCTATCCCGCTTTCTGTCAGCGGCGCGTTCCACAGTCCGCTGATGCGGCCCGCGGCTGAAGGACTGGCGGAAGCTCTGAAGAATTTTTCGTTTCACGATCCAACTCTTCCCGTTTACATCAACGTCACAGGCGGGTTGTACGAAGAATACTCGGAAGCCGCGGTAGGATCGGCGAATTCGAAGATGAGAGCGCGCATGGTGTGTCATATACAAAGTCCGGTACATTGGCAGCATACTATTGAAAGGATGGCGGCGTCAGGTATTAAAACGATTATCGAGACAGGACCGGGAAAGACGCTAACAGGGCTGACCAAAAAAATCGCTCCCGAACTGGTTGCCCTGAATGTTGAAGATTCGAAATCGTTGAACGATACGATCGAATACATAAAGAAAGGTTAAGATCAACAACTTAACGAAAGGGGGAGAAAGAGAAGCAATCATTAGGAATTGACTGGAAAGGAGACGAAATGGATTTATTTTTGACGAAAAAAAGAGCAGTTGTTACAGGGGGATCCAGAGGAATAGGCAGGGCTATCGCGCTCGCTCTCGCGCATGAAGGCGCTGAGGTATGTATCACTTACAGAAGCAACGACCAGGCCGCTAAGGAAACGCTCGCGTTGCTGGAAAAAGAGGGAGCTCAGTTTCCGATCGCGCTCAAAGGCGATTCCGCGGACGAGTTTTTCGCCAAGGAGGTCGCTCTCCACATGAATGACATACTGGGTGGAGTTGATATTTTAGTAAATAACGCGGGCATTACCGACGACGCGATCATCATGCGCATGAAGACCGAAAGCTTTGAGAAGGTCATCGCGTCAAACCTGAGCGGCGCTTTCTACATGCTCAGGGAACTGACCCCGTTTATGCTCAAACAAAGGTCCGGACGCGTCGTCAACATCAGTTCTGTCGCCGGCGTGAAAGGAAACGCGGGACAGGCGAATTACGTGGCTTCGAAAGCGGGACTTATAGGCCTTACAATGTCGGCGGCCAAAGAACTGGGCGGAAAAGGAATAACCGTAAACGCGGTCGCTCCCGGGCTTATCGACACCGATATGACGAAGTCGCTTTCCGAAGAACATCTCAGGCAGAGACTGGCGGCTATCGTGGCAAAACGATTCGGCGACGCGGATGAAGTAGCGTCACTCGTCTGTTTTCTCTGTTCTGACAGGGCTTCTTATATCACGGGGCAGGTTATCTCGATAGACGGCGGTTTAGTAGTATAGGAGACATAAAATGACAAGTAGAGTCGTCATAACCGGAATGGGGGCCGTTACCCCGATCGGCAATGATACAGAATCCTTTTGGCAAGGTCTGAAAGACAGCGAAAACGGAATAGATATAATTACAAAAATGGACGTCAGCGATCAAAAGGTCGTTCTCGGCGCCGAGGTAAAGGGTTTTGAGTATCCGGACGCTCGCGAGGCGAGGCGGCTCGACCTGTTTACTCAATACAGCGTGGTCGCGGCGAACGAAGCGTTTAAAGAAAGCGGACTCGTGCCGGGCGAAAACATATCAGGCAGCCGTGTTTGCGCCTATGTAGGAAGCGGGATCGGCGGTATCCGTACGCTTGAGGATGAATTTAACAAAGAGGCCGAAAAAGGAAAAAAATTCGTATCGCCATTGCTTATACCAATGATCATCGGCAACATCGCGGCGGGTTATATTTCCATCCTGCACGGCATCAATGGAACCGCTATGGATATCGTTACGGCCTGCGCCTGCGGAACGAATACGATCGGTGAAGCGTGGCGGACGATCCGGCACGGCTACGCTGACGCGATCATCGCGGGAGCGGCGGAGTCGCCCTTCGCAGCGGTATGTTTCGCGGGCTTCGCGAATATGAAAGCGATGAACGCGACCACGGATAAAAACAGAGCGTCGATACCTTTCGACAAAGAGAGAAACGGGTTCATCATGGGTGAAGGCGCCGGGATGCTGATTCTTGAAGAGCTTGAGCACGCGAAAAAACGCGGAGCGAAGATTTTCGCTGAAGTCGCGGGCTACGGCACTACAAGTGACGCCAACCATATCACGGCTCCGCTGGAATCCGGTGAATTCGCCGCGGAAGCGATTCGCATGGCGCTCGACTCAGGCGGCATAGCTCCGGGAGAGATATCTTATATCAACGCGCACGGCACGAGCACTCCGCTCAACGACCGGATGGAGACACGCGCCGTGAAGGAAGTCTTTGGCGAGCAAGCGTACAACATCCCGATGAGCTCGACCAAGTCGATGACGGGACATCTGCTCGGCGCCGCCGGCGCGATCGAAGCTATAGCGTGCGTGAAAGCGATAAAAGAAGGGATAATACCTCCGACGATAAATTACATGGAAAAGGATCCCGAGCTCGATCTCGATTACGTAACCGGGGGCGCGAGAAAGGCCGATGTCAAATACGCGATGTCAAACAATTTCGGTTTCGGCGGTCATAACGGATCGATCATCTTTAAGCGTTTCGAGGAGTGAAAATGCTGAACAAAGAACAAATCAAAGAGATCATTCCGCAGAGGGAGCCTTTCCTGCTTATCGACGAAGTCGAGGAACTGATTCCGGGTGAGCGGGTAGTCGCTATCAAACACGTTTTAGAAGAAGAGTATTATTTCGCCGGGCATTTTCCGGGCAATCCCGTGATGCCCGGCGTACTTATCGTCGAAGCGATGGCTCAGACCGGCGCTGTCGGCGTTTTGTCCCTTCCCGAAAACAAAGGACGCAACGCTTTTTTCGGAGGAATCGACGGCGCGCGTTTTCGTGACATGGTCGTTCCGGGCGACACCTTGCGCATAGTCGTGACGCTGGAGTCGCTCAAGAGCCGGGGCGGCAAAGGTCATGGAGAAGTCAGCAAAATATTACCGGACGGCACGGAAAAACGCTGCGCGTCCGCCGAAGTTATTTTTATGCTGTTATAGCTGATTCGATACGTCCCCTTACCCGGTCTTCGCCGAGTATGTGCTCGATCTCATATATATCAGGGGCGTTGCATCTGCCGGTAAGCGCGCGGCGTATCACCGTACTGACGTCGCCGACATGCCCTTTATATTTTTCAGGTTCGTTCTTATAGTCTTTAGGTTTCGCCGCGTACCCGTTCGAAACCGCGAGTTCTCGTATCTTTTCAAACCATCGCTCGCGGCCGTCCGCGTAGTCATAGCCTGCGAGATAGCCTTTGAGCAGAATGTTGGCCTCCCGCTCTGAAATGTTTTCGGGAAGCGGGTCCTCGATCCGGAAATACTGGTCGAAAAAGTACAACAGAAACTTAAAGATCTGTTCGGCGTAAACAAGATCTTTACGCGGTTTCTCACCGCTTCGTCCGATATCAAGCGCCGCGGTAAGAATGTCAAAGTTTTCGAGAAATACAGGAAGAGCGTCCGGGTTTTCGCTTCCGGCCCAATCGATCATGAAATCCGCCAGTTCCCTGGCCGGGATCCGCGCGAGGGTCTCACGCGAGATATGCTGTACCTTGTCCAGGTCGAAAAGCATGCCGTGAGCGCCCATTTTCTCGGTCGTGATCAGGAATTCGTCACAATCGGCGTCAGGATTCTCGAGCCTCCACTCTTCGTAGTTTGAGTTGATCACAGTCAGCAGGTATTCTTTGATGGCCAGCGGGTGATAGCCGTGAGACATGTAATATGTCAGAGCCGATTCAGGGTCCTTACGTTTTGAAAGCTTGCGTTTTACCCCGTCTTCCGTTTTCATGAGCAGCGCGGTGTGACAGTATGTCGGCGGAGTCAAACCGAGCGCCTTAAAAAGAGCGATATGGATCGACAGTGAAGGCAGCCATTCCTCTCCCCTCACGACATGCGTCGTCCGCATCAGCCAGTCGTCCACAACGTGCGCGAAGTGATATGTCGGCATGCCGTCATGTTTCAGGATCACTACGTCCATAATATTTTTCGACATAGTAAGCTCGCCGCGGATGCCGTCCGTGACAGTTATGTTTTCATTTTCATCCGCGACACCGTCGTAGTCCGCGAACAGGCGAATGACATATGATCCGTCCCTGCGAATCATATTTTCAATCACGTCAAGATCCGCGCCCCGCCATTCCGCGTAGGATCCGTATATGCCCGGCAGTTCTTTAGACGCTTCCTGAGTCGCGCGTATGGCGTCGAGTTGGTGTTCATTCAGAAAGCAGGGATAGGCTTTCCCTTCCATAACGAGTTTTCGCGCGAACGAGCGATAGATTTTGCGCCTGTTCGATTGGAAGTAAGGCCTGTATTTGCCTTTTTCTCCCCTGAGCGTCACGCCCTCTCCAAAGCTTATTCCAAAATATCCAAGCGAGCTTATAAGATCCGTTACCGCGCCTTCGACCTCGCGTTTTTTATCCGTGTCTTCGATCCGCAGTAAAAACACACCGCCGCTCTGTTCCGCCAGCCTTTGATTAACGATCGCCATAAAAAGATTCCCGAGATGAATGAAACCGGTCGGGCTCGGCCCGAGACGGGTGACTGCCGCCCCTTCAGGAAGATCGCGCGGAGGATATTGCGCCTCGTAATCCTCGGTGGAAAGCATTGTGGCGACTTCCAATTCGGGGAAGAGCAGGTTGGCCAGCTTTGTGTAATAGGAAGAATCAGACATCCCAGCTGCTCAGATACGCCTTCTGGTCCGGCGTTAGCGAGTCTATTCGAACGCCCCAGGCTTTGAGCCGGGCTTTTGAAACGATATTGTCTATCTCTTCCGACACGTCATAGACGCGCGGTTCGAGTTTCGAATGGTTTTTTGCCACGTACAGCGCGGAATGGAATTGAACGGCAAAGCTGATGTCCATGATTTCTGCCGGATGGCCGTCGGCCGCCGCGATATTGAAAAGCCGTCCCTCCGCAAGTATGTTGATACGCTTGTTCCGCGGCAACACAAATGTTTCGATATTCGTGCGCGCCTCATATCTCGCTTTCACATTGTCGGCGAGCGTCGTAACGTCGATTTCGACATTAAAATGTCCCGCGTTGCCAAGAACCGCGTTGTCCTTCATAAGCTTCATATGCTCAAAAGTGATGACGTCCTTGCAGCCGGTAGCCGTGATAAAAATATCACCTAATGGAGCCGCTTCCGTCATAGTCATTACCTTGTAGCCGTCCATTCTCGCTTCCATCGCTTTGACCGGGTCGATTTCGGTCACGATGATCGAGGCCCCGAGCGCCGCTCCGCGCATGGCTATACCGCGCCCGCACCAGCCGTATCCCGCGACGACGACCGTTTTTGACGCGATGATAAGATTCGTATTGCGAAGGATGCTGTCCCACACAGACTGCCCCGTGCCGTAACGGTTATCGAATAAATGCTTGCATCGCGCGTTATTTACCGCGAGCATCGGAAAGAGCAGTTTTCCTTCGGCTTCAAGCGCGTGAAGGCGCAGCACCCCGGTCGTGGTCTCCTCGCCGCCGCCCCACACTTCTTCGGCAAGATCTTTGCGTTTAGTATGGAGCATACCGATGAGATCTCCGCCGTCATCGATAACGATATTTGGCTTGTGCCCTAGACACAGCTCTGTATGTTTCGCGTAACTTTTCTGGCTTTCGCCGTGAACGGCGAAGACCGAAACCCCTGAAACCGCGGGACCGCCCTGGCCCCGTCTGTCCTGAGCGGCGGTCCGTCCCCGCACGAGTGCCGCCGCGACGTCATCCTGCGTCGAAAGCACATTACAGCCCATCGCGCGTACCTCGGCTCCTGCCCAGGTGAGCACCCGGCACAGATACGCCGTCTTCGCCTCCATATGTATCGACAGGCTTAGCTTTACGTCGTTCAGCGGTTTTTCTTTGGGCGGCGCGTCGGCGTATTTATCTTCGAGCGCCCTGAGCAGAGGCATATGATCGCGTACCCACGCGATTTTCCGCTCTCCGGAAGGAGCCAATCCTATATCTTTTATACTATATTCAATACCCATGATCTAAGTATATCATGAACACAACAGGGAGAACACAACGGGGACGGTTCTTTTTGTGTTTTACCCGCGATACCAAACACCGCAGGCGCCTTCGGCCGAAACCATACACGGCCCCACAGCGCCCGTCGGAGTGCATTCATGCCCGAAAAGCGGGCAATCATCGGGGTCGATCCGCCCGAGGATGACGTCACCACAGCGGCAGGAAGAAATAGGGGACGGTTCTTGTGGTGCAGGCGAGCATGCACCACAAGAACCGTCCCCCTGGTTCACTTCAAATTCGCGGTATTCTTCGCGCAGGCAGTAGCCCGAGTCCGGGACGATCCCGAGTCCACGCCAGACTGTGTCGCGGGGTTCGAAGTATTTTTTCGTTATTTCGCGCGCTTTGACATTTCCCTCCGCGCTTACAGCTTCGGGATAGAGGTTACGGACGCCGGGTTTTCCCTCGACAGCGGCGCGGATTGCGGATAAAAGATGCTCTCCCTCAAAGCCGGCGACTACAAACGGCTTCCCGTATTTTTCCGCTAGAGGGATATAGGCGTCCGAACCCGTAATTACGCTTACGTGTCCCGGGCAGAGAAAGGCGTCGATATTCTCACCAGTCTCGCATACCCATTCAATTGCCTTTAACGCTGACTTAAGAGAGGACAGAAGTTTTATGTTTTTCACGCCGCGGGCTTTCGCCTCTTCTATAAGCAGGGCAAAGGCGGGGATCGTCGTTTCAAAACCAATAGCGGCTACGACGAATACTGTTTCAGGGTCTTTTTCCGCGAGCGCGAGCGCGTCGAAGGGCGACCATACCATTCGGACCCGGCCTCCCGCGCCGGACAGAGTCTTTTCGGTGCCGGGGATTTTCAATAAATCTCCAAAACACAAGAGCTCATGGTCAGGAAGCCTGCATATCTCAATACAACGGTCGATGTAAGAAGGGACAGTAACGCAGACCGGGCAGCCGGGCCCGGAAACAAGTTTTATTTTCGGCGACAGAAAAGAACGGATCCCGCTCTTGAAAATCGCGGCAGTGTGCGTTCCGCAGACTTCCATGATTCGAAGCGCGGAGCCGTCGTAGTTTTTCAGGAAATCTGATTCCATGTCTCAAGAAGACCCATTGCCTTTTTTTCGTCCATGGCTTCCAGCGCCATCCCGGCGTGTACAAGGACATAGTCCCCGACCTTAACGTCGACAAGGCCGATCTTGACACTCACTATGTTGCCGTTAAAATCTACCTCCGCGGTTTTATCTTCTATTTCGAGCACTTTGCCCGGATACGCTACGCACATAGCCCCTCACTTTCTTCATATAATTATATATTATTATGCTATTCTTATATGATGATTATTGATATTCACGCGCATGTATTTCCTGACAAATTGGCGGAAAAGGCGATAGCCGAACTCGCTGAGTGTATCGACTTCACGTATCATCCGGTAAGCGACGGAACGGTTTCAGGTCTTTTAAAGAATATGGATGAGTGGGGAATAGACGTCTCGGTCCTTCAGCCTGTCGTAACGAAACAGTCGCAGTTCAAAAAGACCAACGAATGGACCGCGGCCGTTCAAACTGACAGGATCATATCTTTCGGAGGAGTCTATCCGCACACGGACGACTACAAGAGGGATATCGACTTCGTTGTGTCACTCGGCCTGAAAGGCCTTAAGCTTCATCCTGAATATCAGGATTTCGTCCTCGATGACGATCATATGCTGAAGCTTTACGACTACGCGCTGAGCAAGGGATTGATCCTGTTTTTCCACGCCGGGGTAGATACGGCTTATCCGCCCCCGGTCAAAAGCACGCCCCGCCAGTTCGCCGGGATCCTGGATCAGCTGCGCGGCGGAGTCATAGTCGCGTCTCATCTTGGAGGCTACGAGCAATGGGATGAGGTGGAAACCGAGCTCGCGGGCAAAGACATTTTTTTCGACACCGCTACAGGGTTTGAGTATTTCTCTAAAGAACAATTCCTCAGGATCCTGGAAAAGCACGGAGCTGACAAAATATTATTCGGTTCGGACGCCCCGTGGAGCAACGCTTTTACAGAGATGGAGCACATAAACGAACTCCCGATCCCGGTAAGCGACAAAGCCGCGATCCTCGGTGGCACCGCGAGAAAACTCCTTATTATTTAGCACAAAAGGTCCGTCCCTGTGTGTTATAATGCGAACATATGAGCGCGCCGGAGAACAAATTCAAGATCGTATCTGATTTCAAGCTGACAGGCGATCAGCCCAAGGCCGTGGACGACCTCGTCCGCGGTATCGAGAGCGGGAAAAAATACATGACTCTGCTCGGCGCCACGGGGTCCGGCAAGACATTCACGATGGCAAACGTGATCGAACGGGTGCAGAAACCGACCCTGGTGATTTCGCATAACAAGACGCTCGCGGCTCAGCTTTGCGGTGAGTTCAAGGAATTTTTCCCCGACAACGCGGTCGAGTATTTTGTCTCTTACTACGACTACTATCAGCCCGAAGCGTATGTCGCGTCTACTGACACGTATATCGATAAGGACTGCGATATCAACGACGAGATCGACAGGCTTCGCCACTCCGCGACAGCGGCGGTCAGCGAACGAAGGGACGTTATAATCGTCGCGAGCGTAAGTTGCATTTACGGACTGGGCGAGCCAATAGACTATAAGACGCAAACGCTGTCCCTGAGGCCGGGTATGGAAAAGAACCGCCGCGAGATCCTGACAAAGCTGGTGGAGATCCAATACAAGCGAAACGATATGGGTTTTGAACGCGGCGACTTCCGCGTTCGCGGTGACATCATCGACGTTTATCCCGCTGGCAGCGACGCGCCGGTACGGATCGAGCTTTTCGGGGACGAAGTAGAGTCGATAAAGGAAATAGACTACGCGACCGGAGAGGTGACGGGTCAGAGGAGCCACATCGCGATTTTTCCTGCGACACACTACGCGGCGTCTCCCGAAAAAATAGCTTACGCGGTCGAAACGATAGAGGCCGAGCTCGAGGAAAGACTTGAATGGTTTAAAAAACAGGGCAAACTGCTTGAAGCGCAGAGGCTTCAGCAGCGCGCGCGTTACGACCTTGAAATGCTGCGCGAGATCGGTACCTGCAAGGGTATCGAAAACTACTCGCGTCATATAAGCGGGCAGCCGCCGGGCTCGCGTCCCGCCACTCTGATCGACTACTTCCCTGACGACTTTCTCATTATCATTGACGAAAGTCATGTGATGATGCCGCAGCTGCGCGCCATGTACAGAGGCGACCGCTCGCGAAAGGAAGCGCTTGTGGAATACGGGTTCCGCCTGCCGTCGGCGCTTGACAACAGGCCGCTAAAATTCGAAGAGTTTCAGGAACTGGTTCCCTGCGCGTTTTTTGTCAGCGCTACGCCTGCGGAGTTCGAGACAGAGGCCTCCGGCGGCGTCACGGCCGAGCAGGTCATCAGGCCGACCGGCCTTGTGGATCCCGAAATAGAGGTGCGTCCGACAGAGGGTCAGATCGACGACCTTATCGGCGAGATAAACAAAGTAACCGAAGACGGAGGCCGCTTACTCGTGACGGTACTCACAAAGAAAATGGCCGAGAGCCTTACGTCATACCTTTCGACCGCGGGTATCCGCGTGAGATATATGCACTCGGATGTCCAGACCTTCGAGCGTATGCAGATCATCCGGGATCTTCGCACAGGCGAGTTCGATGTCCTCGTCGGCATCAACCTTCTGCGTGAAGGCCTCGATCTTCCCGAGGTCCAGCGCGTCGTAATACTCGACGCGGACAAGCAGGGTTTCCTACGTAACGAGACATCGCTGATCCAGACGATAGGACGCGCGGCCAGAAACGTCAACGGCAAGGTCATCATGTACGCGGACACGATCAGCGACTCGATGCGCCGCGCGATAGACGAAACTGACCGCCGCCGGGCCATACAGACAAGGTATAATGAGGAGCACGGCGTCACTCCGAAGACGATCGAAAAAGCCGTCCGCGCCGTGATCGAGGCGACCAAGGTCGCCGAGGCGGAAGACGTTTGGTACGAGGCGCGAAGCAAAAACGAGATGACGCATAAGGAGCGCAAGGAGTATATCAGCCGGCTCGAAAAAGAAATG
>Ga0123356_10004263_pt1 | contig 14797 bp, 9 predicted proteins | sample TergutEmb28metaG_2_FD_92546 | JGI IMG/M metagenome (GOLD analysis project Ga0123356, IMG submission 92546) | Embiratermes neotenicus P3 segment gut microbial communities from Petit-Saut dam, French Guiana - Emb289 P3 | ecosystem: Host-associated > Arthropoda: Insects > Digestive system > Gut ... | reverse complement strand
CTGTTTACTTCAAAAGGAAAGAGGCAGTTTATTCCGCCTTCCAGAAAATAGGGCAGGAGAAAACGCACATCCCCGTCACAGTCTGTGTACCATATATCGATGTTATGGGCTTTTAATTTTGCATTAATCAGTTTATATCTTGGCATTATCACATTCTTAAAAAAATCGAGCGTAACTATCGGACCGTTCTTGAAGCAAATGTCTTCCCATCCCGAAGCAAAATCAAAATTAAAATGAGGCAGCAGCTGATCAAGCGAGTACTCCACAAGCTGATATACAGTTTCTACCATATCTTCAAGCATTTCCGGGTAGTCAAAAATCGCGTATGCAAGCCCTTCAAACGTGAGCATGTCGCGGATTTTTCCAATCATGGAGCCGCAGTTTATTCCGAGCGGAAAATCGCGTTTGTCGTCTTCAGGGAAGCTGTTTTTTATGGCTTCGATATCAAGTTTTCTTCCCGGATGATTAATATCAAAATGTTCTTCCTTCATTTTTTTCCAGTCATCAGGGGTTACAACAGAAGGTTTTATGTAATGCGGAATCGAGTTTCCCTTGCCTGTAAGAGGAACTTCGGCAAGCACTCCTTCTTCATTGATTATTATCTGGGTGTTTTCCCGTACCTCTATAACCTTTTTCTCTATAGGTGGATATATGAAATTATTCCCTGAGATTGTTTCTATACTGTCAAACGAGAAAAAAATGTGCGCTTCGCTGTTATTGGCTATATTGTTGTCTTTAAACAGATCCCATTGGATAAAATTATCATCCCAGTAACCGAATTCCATGTTAAAACACCTGTCTACGCTCTGATAATGCATCTGACGGTTAAAGCGCTCGCGGTCTGTCATTTTGGAGGGCCATTTTTCTCTTACCGGGTTTATGGTTTTCATTGTTTCAATTATAGCATTATACGGTGAAAAGTATATTCAATAAAAATTGATTCTTTTTTATAATAATCTGATATAATAAAGATTCGAATTTAACTTGCGGCATGGCTGCACTAAAAGAGGTTGTTATGGGATTAATCAAAGCGTTAACAGGAGCCGTAGGAGGCGTTCTGGCGGATCAGTGGCTGGAGTTCTTTGTCTGCGAAAGCCTTGGGGCTGATGTCCTGGCTGCCAAAGGGCAGAAACGGACTAGCAAAAGAAGCAGTAATACCAAGGGAGAAGACAATATAATCTCCAATGGTTCAGGCATTGTTGTAAATAAGGGACAGGCGGTGATGGTAGTCGATAACGGCCGCATTATGGAGTTCAGCGCAGAAGAAGGCCATTACACTTATGATAAATCATCGGAGTCGAGTGTTTTCTTCGGCGGTCTTGATAAGGGTATCAAAGGCGCTTTTAAAAGCATAGGGGAGCGTTTCAAGCACGGCGGAAGCCCCGGAAAAGATCAAAGGGTCTACTATTTTAATACGAAAGAAATTATCGGGAACAAGTACGGCACTCCCGCGCCGATACCATATCTTATTGTTGATCCCAATATCAACCTGCGCCTTACCATAAGTTTGCGGGTTAACGGCGAGTATTCCTACCGCATGATAAACCCGGCACTATTTTACGGGAATGTCTGCGGTAATGTTGAAGATGTTTATAAAAGGGACAATATCGACAGCCAGCTGAAAAGTGAAATTATTACGGTGCTTGGACCATGCCTTGGGAAACTTGGCACAGGACTTGAGTATCACGAGATATCTTTCCAGACAGAAAAGCTTGCGGAGTTATTGAACGAGGCTTTAAGTTCCAAGTGGAGAGAAAACCGCGGAATAGAAATTGCCAACTTTGGAATTACCTGTACGGCTACTCCCGAAGACGAGCAACGGATCAAGCAGCTTCAGTCATCGGCTGTTATGCGCGATCCGACAATGGCTGCTGCAACACTTGTGAATGCACAAAGCGACGCAATGCGGACTGCTGCGGCAAACACCGGCGGAGCGATGGCTGGTTTTATGGGAATGGGAATGGCTGGCGCTGCAGGCGGCATGAATGCGCAGAATCTGTTTCAAATGGGACAGCAGCAAGCGGCATCGCAACAAGCAGCATCGCAGCAAGCTGCGGCTTCGGGCTGGGCATGTTCCTGCAGTCATACCGGAAACTCTGGGAAGTTCTGTGCAGAGTGCGGCAAACCGCAGCCGGCTCCCGGTTGGACATGTCCGTGCGGTCATGCCGGAAACACGGGGAAGTTCTGCGCCGAGTGCGGCAAACCGCAGCCAGCTTCAGGCTGGACTTGCTCCTGCGGTCACGCCGGAAACACGGGAAAATTCTGCGCAGAGTGCGGCAAACCTGCCTAGATTAGGCTGCTTTGCCTGAATGAAATTATTAGGGATTGAGTATGGATATAAAGGAATATAAATGTCCTAACTGCAACGGAGCAGTCAGGTTTGACAGCGCAAGCCAGATGTTGAAGTGCCCCTACTGCGATACTGAGTTTGAGATTAAAGCTCTTGTTGAGTATCAAAAGCAGATGGCGGTGCCGGAAAAAGACAGTATGCAGCTTGACACAAGCAGCGCCGGCTCCGTGTGGGAGAACGAAGACCTCGGCGATCTTTCCACCGGCTCTTGTCCTTCATGCGGAGCAGAGCTTGTAGGAGACGCGAACACAATTGCTACTGTCTGCCCATGCTGCGGCAATACACAGATTGTAAAGAAGAGGGTTGAAGGTTTATTAAAGCCGGAGTACGTGCTTCCCTTTCAATTGGAAAAGAAAGCTGCGTCTGACGCCCTTTTGCAGTTTTATAACAAGAAGCCTCTTCTCCCGGAATTTTTTAAGAAGGAGAATCGTGTCAGCAATATACAGGGCTTATATGTTCCATTCTGGCTTTTTGATGCCAAGTCCCAAGGCAGTATGTCTTTTAAAGCGACAAAGGTGAGGACATGGAGTGACAGTAATTATACCTATACCAAGACCGATTTTTATTCCGTATTCAGGGAAGGCAGGCTGGAGTTTAGTAAAATTCCTGTAGATGGATCTGACAAGATGGATGATGAGTATATGGACGCCATTGAACCTTTTGATTACTCAAAGCTGAAGGATTTTCAGACAGCGTATCTTTCCGGTTTTCTTGCCGAGAAATACGATGTTGATGTAGAGAAAAGCAAGGAAAGGGCATTTGGCAGAATAAAAAATTCCTTCGAAACCCAGGTTTCCAGATCTGTGCAGGGCTATTCTTCGGTTATCAGGGAACGGGCTTCTGTAAATGTAGAAAAGGGCAAGGCAAGTTATTCTCTGCTTCCGGTATGGATACTGAACACCAAATATAAAAATGATAATTATCAGTTTGTTATGAACGGCCAGTCCGGTCTTATTGTCGGGAAGCTGCCGGTCGACAAAGGCAAGGCAGTCAGATACTGGCTTCTTTTTACATTTGGTATCGGCGGAGTTTTAACCATTATCATAAATCTTTTAAGGTTTTTCCTGTAAGGAGACAGAAATATGAAAACAAAACTTTTTATTTTAACCATAGTCACGGTGTTTTTGTTCCTGTCTTTTCCCCTCTTTGGCGAAAATTTTGTAATTGATAACGCAGCTATTTTATCCGCAAACGAAAAAGCCAACCTGGAAAGACGTATACAGGAAATCGCATACAGCTATAACTTCAATCTTATCATCCTTACGGAAGTGAGTATTCACGGCTCTGACCCCATAGATTACTCGTGGAATTATCTGTTCCAAAGGGGTCTTAACGGAGAAAACTGGAACGGCTCTCTTCTGCTTGTTGTAATGGGAGACAGGGAATATTGGATCACTGCGTCCGGCAGAGGTGATAAGATAATGACGCAAGCCGCTTTTAACAAACTGGAATTCGATTTACTGGCTTTCCTGAGACAGAATAATTTTGCTGGCGCTTACGAAAATTTTATCGATAACTGGGAGATTTTCCTTGGCATGGAAGCCAGAGGCCGTAACTATAATTTTCTGCATAACCCAATTACTTTTTTAATTGCGATGGTCTTAACCTGGTTAGTTGCCATTGCAACCGGCTCTATCACAATTTTTTCCTGGAAGAGACAGATGAACACGGCTATCGGTAAAAAAGAAGCCGACTCCTATATTGTCCCTGGCAGCCTTGCTTTTACCAAGGTTGTGGATCAGTTTCTCTACAGTACTGTTTCCAAAGTTATGCGGCCAAAATCATCTTCCTCCTCCGGAGGCAGCCGTTCAGGCGGAGGCATGAGCAGCAGAAGCGGAAGATTCTGATCATGTAATTTCTTGTTGACTTTTCCTGGTAAAACCATTATTTTATATTATGGAAGCCGAAGCAGCTTCCGGGAATCGCCCGTATGGGGATTCTTTATTAAAATTAGCCGGAGATATTTTATTCCGGCAGGATTGATTCAACATGTATTGGTCAATCCGGGGAGTCTATTATGAAAGGAACAAGAAGCTACATGGATCTGGGGAATATCTTTGATGAGATATTCGATGCAGCCCAGGATTTTAAAAACGAGTTTCACCGGAAATTCAATAACTGTAACCCTGGCGGGAGCGATTTCCGTCACGGTCCGTTTCCGTTCGGGAAGAACTTCTTCGACGAAAACACCGATTTTTACCCCAACTATTCCTACCCGCCGATGAATGTTCTTATGACAGATGACAGAACGCTTGTCTTTGAATTTGCGCTTGCCGGTTTTGACGAAAAAGACATCAGTCTTTCATTCCAGGGCGATTACATGGTTTTTTCCGCAAAACTTGGAGACGCCGGACAGTCTGAGGATAATCCGGTAAAATTTCAGCCGGAAGACAGTGTCCGTTACTTCAAACGCCGCCTTAAAATGAAAGACATCGAAAAACAGAAGTACTTTGTGCCTCTGGACAAATATGCGCAGGAAAAGGTAAAGGCAGTTTACAGAAACGGCATACTCCGCGTTTCCATTCCGCCCAAGGAAGAACCGGATCACAGCGACGGTATAAAGATCGAGATTGTAAAAGAAGGAATCTGACGCTCGAATTTGCCGGAAGCTACGTTGCAAGTGCCCATTCAATTAATTGGTTCTGATTTTTTGGATGGGCAGAATGCCGCAAAATCTTTTAATTTATATTGAAAACTCCCGTATTTTAGCGTAATAATAAACTATGAAACGTAATATGCGCGAGTGGCTCAGTGAGCTAAGAACTGCAAAAACAAAAAAAGCAATGCCGATACTGTCATTCCCCTGTATTCAACTTATGGGCATAACTGTAAAAGATTTAATTTCCAACAGCGATAATCAGGCCAGGGGAATGAAGTTGATTTCCGAAAAGGTAAACAGCGCGGCTGCGGTCAGTTTAATGGATCTCTCCCTTGAAGCCGAGTGCTTCGGCTCCGAGATAAAAGTTTCTGACGGCGAAGTGCCATCGGTTATTGGCAGTGTAGTTACCGACTTGGAATCGGCAGAAGCTTTGAAAATTCCTGCAATAGGTTCGGGCAGAACGCCTGCATATCTTGATGCTGCGGGAAAAGTTGTAAACATGATAACTGACCGGCCGGTTTTCTCAGGGGTTATCGGACCCTTCTCGCTTGCAGGGCGGCTTGTAGGCGTATCTGAAGCCATGATCTTCTGTTATGACGAGCCTGAAATGATTCACACAGTATTGTCCAAAACAACCGATTTTTTAATAGCGTATATAAAGGAATATAAAAAAACCGGTGTGAACGGGGTTATTATGGCTGAACCTCTTACGGGCATGCTCTCGCCCGATTTGGCACGCGAGTTTTCCCAGCCGTATGTAAAAAAAATTACCGATGCTGTACGGGACGAAAACTTTATTGTTATTTACCACAACTGCGGCAATTCTACGATTCAGATGATAGATTCAATACTTGGCGTAAACGCCGATGCATACCATTTTGGCAATGCGATAGATATGTCAGAAATGATAAAACATATTCCGCAGGATGTTGTCGTTATGGGCAATATTGACCCGGCAGGTCAGTTCTGCAACGGTACTGTAGAATCGATCAGGGAGGCTACGCTTGGACTTATGTCAAAGTGCTGCAAGCACCCTAACTTTGTTATATCTTCCGGCTGTGACATTCCCCCTCTTTCCAAGTGGGAAAACATAGAGGCATTTTTTGCGGCAGTAGAGGAGTTCTACTCCGGGCAGTAAGCGTTTATTTTATATCCCAAACGCTTCGGAGTTTTAACTTACCCGCTTTGCCGCTCAGGATTTTTACCTTCTTTTTTCCCGCATTCATGTCGAAGTAGTTGTCAGATAGCACCATGTCCTGATTACGGTTTTGAATCTCCACGCTTTTCGCATAGGCGCCGGCTTTAACGGTAATTGTGTTACCCGAAATTTTGTAACTTAATTTGGGATCTTCCCAATGGAAGAATTTTGGCAGCGAGAAAATTACCGTTCCTTCACTTATAACAGTCTTCCCGTCGTACAGGTGGTAGCTTAAGTACTCATCATCCTGACGTATATCAGGAACGTTTACTTTTTCAAGCCAGAGGGAAGAAAGAGCTGGAACATTTACGGGAATGGATTTTTCTTTTAATACTTTTGCTTTTTTATCGCGGATTGCCCATTTTACCGTCAGTTTTTGTTCTATTAACGTTTCGTTTGCCACACAGAGACGGAAGCTTTTCTCTATTGTGGCTTTAACCAGCGGCTGATGATTCGCATTGGGATTCTGCGTTAAAAGTCCTTCCTCGTGACAGGAAATCATTACCGGCTGGAAAAAACGTTTTGCAAAATAATGCAATGCCTTCCATCTGAAGAAGTAATCTACTGAAGACCACGAAGCGACAGGCCAGCAGTCATTTATCTGCCAGTAAACGGCTCCCATACATCGATCCCGATTCCGGCGGAAGTGTTCTACTCCATATTTTATTGCCTCAGCCTGCAGAAGCTGTGACGCATAAAGCAGAGTATCAAAATTATTGGGGTAAAGGAATGTCTGGTACAAATAACTGATGATTTTTCCGTTAGCTGCATCATGGCGCTGATGGCGTTCCATCACATAGGAAAATATGTTGCGGTCTTCCGGCAGAGTAAAACTCTCTATCGTTTTAAGGTGCGGGAAGGACTGAAACCCGAACTCTGACACATAACGGAAAAAGAATTTACGGTATTCCGTAAACGGTTTGTCGCCGTGCCATACGTCCCAGTAGTGGACATCGCCCCTGTCGGGATCATTTGGTTTGTCAAAACTGCCGCCGGAAGAAGGGCTTGCAGGCCAGTAGAAAGTCTGGGGATCGAGTTCTTTTAAAACCTGCGGGAATATATACTCATACATTTTAATATAATCTGCTTTTTGTCTGAGGGTACTGACCCATACCATCTTGTCTACGAACATTTCCATTTCGTTATTGCCGCACCAAAGCCCCAGCGACGCATGATGCCGTATGCGTTTTATGTTATCAACAAGTTCCGCCCTAATATTTTGATCAAACTCGTCTGTAAGATCATAAACTGCGCAGGCAAACATAAAGTCCTGCCATACAATTAATCCCAGCTCGTCGCAGGCGTCAAAAAAACTGTCGTCAGGATAATGACCGCCGCCCCATACCCTTATCAGGTTAAAATTAGCCGCAACACACTGTTCAAGAAGTTTCCTTGTGCGTTTGGGGTTTATCCTGCTTAATATATTGTCTTCGGGGATATAGTTTGCGCCCATTGAAAAAATTGAAGTACTGTTAACTTCAATTGCAAAACTCTCTCCCCATTTGTCCTTCTGCTGTTTTACAGTCATGGTGCGTAAACCTATACGGCGCTCCCAGCTATCCAGTTCTGTTCCCTTATGATTAAGAAGAGTTACTTTAACTTTATACAGGTTCTGGCTGCCAAAACCATTGGGCCACCAGAGCCTGGGGTTTTCTATTAAAATGCGTTTTGATGTTTTATTAATTTTAATTTGTTTGCCATCCGGATCTGTAACTTCAATATTCCATGTATATTCTGTACCGCGCGGCGGTTCAGCCGCTTTATCCAGTGCCACAGAAATATCAAGCTCGACATTTCCCTTTTTGTGTTTCTGTATGATGTAGACATTGTCTATCCTGGCGCCGCTTATTCCCACAAGGCTGATATCGCGCCAGATTCCGGCATCGGGAAGACGCGGACCCCAGTCCCATCCGAACATACAGTGCGCTTTCCTTAACTGAGGAAAGCCGTCCAGACAATGGGATGAGCCGCCCACTTCGATCCTTTTATGGGCTTCTCCGACAAATTTTACCGGAGATCGAAAAATTATTTTTAGCTCGTTTTTCTCATTTTTTACTATATTGGTAATGTCGAATTCCCATGTACGGTGCATATTGTTTGTGCTGCCTGCAGGAATTCTGTTAACGGTAATTTCTGCTAAAGTATCCAGGCCTTCGCAGCGAAGAAGGATTTTATTCATTTTAAGCATTTTTTGAGATACAGAAAATTCTGTTCTGTACTCAAAATCATTTTCCATCAGGGCAAAGGCTTTATCTTCATTGTCCCGGAAGAAGGGGTCTTCCATTTTTTTGTTTCGGAGCAGATCACTGTACACCGAACCGGGTATCCGCGCGGGCAAAAAAGAACCGCCGGGCAGCATTTTCATTTTCCAGTTATCATGGAGTTTTTGAATTAACATAATTTAGAGTATAAACCCGGAATCAACTAATAAACAGCCTCATATTGTAAACTCCGCCCCAAACAAGATACTCAGGGCGTGTGTCGGGGCCGCACGTTGCGGTTCCAACCCCGCGCTGTGCAATGTCAATATTAAGGAAGTAGTATCCGTTATCCCCTGCGCGGGAAACTTCGTTGCAAGATGTGCTTACATCGGCAAGATCGATTGTATGCAGCGCTTTTAAAAGGTTTTCCTGTGTATAGCGGCTAACGCTGAAGTTCACCGGTTTGTCTGGCCTGATGGTGATGGAAGACGGTTTTCCTTTGTGAGTACCGGAAAGCGTAATGCGCCGCATCCCGCTTCGATTGCCGTTATCCTGCGGCACTACATAGGGCACTTCAAGCTCCTGAACAGTTCCGCTGTATTCGCCTAGAAAGGCTGCTGCCAGACGATCGGGATATGATTCCTCTTTGCCCGCTCCCAGCCATGATATTGATTTATAGCAGGAAGGAACTTTTGCGCTTATTCCAACTTTAGGCAATTGCGGAAGCGCCGGATCAAGGTTAAAGCAAATATCCATAATTGTTGGATTTCCTGATGTAATTACACAGGTGTATTGTCCCAATTTTCTTGAAGGATCAACAGCGTCTTTTCCAGCGCATAGCAGGGCAGAGTACCGTTTTGCAGGACGTCCTTCCCAGATTATATCTTCAGTTTTTTCTTCAAGCCGGCGCATGTTTAAAAGATCCAGATCCAGCCAGTAGTACATTGGTTTTTTGTTGTAATAGAAGAGCGCTGCAGGATCTCCGCGTAAATGCATAAATGTTTTTAGTCCGTCATTCTGTACCGGAGCGCGGAACAGCGAAGGAACAAAACTTTCTGCAAAACTTGCAACCGCCTTTGCTTCATCAGTATTTGCGGCGGCAGGCGATTTGTAATTCACCATAATTGGAAGAGTTTCCCGCACAATACGCTCAGCCTGTGCGATTACGAATCCGGCAGTCGCCCAGGGAGCGGCTTCTTTAAGTGCGAAATCAACATGAAAATATACAACTCCCGTATTTTCCGCAAGCAGTGTTTCAAGTTCCGGCACTGCGAAATCAATCTCCTGTTTTTCGCCGGGCAAAAGAGCTGGCGCATTTAAACTTCCGCTCTTAAGAATTTTTTCTCCTGTGCCAGAAGTATTCTCTGTGCTGAGTTTCCAGTTAAGGACAAACGTATCCAAAGCGGAAAAATCGTAACGGTTTTCAAGCAGGAAGGCTGCAGGCTTGCCATCGACAGGATGAAGCCTTACTGGAGCAAAAAGCTGTTTGCATTCAGCCATTGCCGGCTTGGGGGTCTGATCGGGGAAGAGAAGGCCGTCGCAGCAAAAATCAAAATCAGAAGGTTTGTCGCCGAAGTCGCCGCCGTATTTCCAGTACTTGATTCCTTCCGGAGTAAAAGTTTCCAGACCGTGATCGATCCATTCCCAGATAAAACCGCCCTGCAGCCCGTGGAGTGTTTCAATCGCTTTCCAGTAATCGGACAGCGAACCGTTTGAGTTCCCCATTGCGTGAGAGTACTCGATCATGATAAGCGGGCGATGATCCTCCCTGTACTTTACAAAGTCTGTGATTAGTTCCAGTTCGGGATACATCGGGCAGACTATATCCGTAAGATTTTTGCTGCGGTTAAGCGAGTCAAGCGTAAACGGACCCTGACCAGGTATCGGCCTGACAGCACCCTCGTAAGTGACCGGCCGCGATGAATCATAACGCCGTATCCATGCGGCTCCCATGTTGTGGTTTTCTCCGTCTCCGCTTTCATTTCCCAATGACCAGATAATCACAGACGGATTGTTTTTATCGCGCTCCGCCATTCGCTGGATTCTTGATGAGTATGCATAAGCCCACTTTGTATCACTGCAAAGCTGGTTGTAAAAACAATGGTGCTCAATATTGGCTTCGTCTATCAGATAGATGCCGTATCTGTTGCAGAGTTCATACCAGCGTTCATCATCCGGGTAATGGCTGGTACGCACTGCATTAAAATTATGAGTCTTTAAGAGCAGAATGTCCCTCATCATTCCCTCTGTGGAGAGGGTCTTGCCGGTTTTTTCATCGTGTTCATGACGATTGACGCCCTTGATCAAAGGCGGCCTCTCATTGATAAGGAGTTCCCGGTCGGCAATACGGACATTTCTGAAGCCCGTGCAGAAAGCGGTGCTCTCTATGTGCCTGCCGTCACGGAAGAGGCTCACAGCCAGAATGTAAAGATTCGGCGCTTCATGAGACCAGATTTTTGGATTCTGTAACTGAATCTCTGCTTTTACAGTATTTGAATTGGAACGGTAATCACATGCAAGAGTAAGCTCCCCGCTTGCCAAAGGTTTTCCTTTTATTAAGTTTGCGGTAATCTCCCTTGCGTCTTTTTCATCCTTTGGCAGAGTAAACGGATAAAGAGAGTATTTAACAGTAAAAGGACTCTCTGTCTTTTCCTTGACTCCTACATTTCCGGAGCAGCGGCTTTCCGGAAGATTCCCTCCAAGCGTAACGCCGAAGTTAAGAATGCCTGTGGTATCTTTGCCGGAAAACTGCAGCGGAGCCGGCTCTTTATTTATACTGCGTTTTTCCAGACCCTCGATAATGCCGGGTAAAGCTTTTATATCTTTTATAAAGCAATCTTCTGTCGAATAAAGAAATACACTTCTGTGTATTCCGCCAAACCACCATTGATCCTGATCTTCTATATAACTGGCGTCTGAATAACGGATTACCTTTATGCACAGAATGTTTATTCCTTCCTTAAGAAACGGAGTGATGTCGTACTCGGAAGGCAGCCGCGTATCTTTTCCCGCTCCTGCGAAGTGTCCGTTTACATAGACAATAGCGCAGCTCTCGGCAGAACCGATATGAAGAACCGTGCGGCGAGCTTTCCATGAGGAGGGCAGAGTAAATTCCATTCTGTAAAGCCCTGTGGGATTTTCCTGCGGCGCGTGAGGAGGAACTGCCTGAAACGGCATTTGTACATTTGTGTAATGAGGTTTGTCATAACCCTGGCGTGTCCATGTGCCGGGCACTTTTATCTCCGCCCAGTCATTCGCACTTTGCGAAACTTCTGCCCAATCCGGCGTGTCTGTAATACCGATACAGCCGTCCTGCTCCGGGTTATAAAGCAGCTTGAAACGCCATGAACCGTCAAGGCTCAGGTAATACTCGCTCCTTTCAGTTCTGTAATACTGCGGACCTGCGACAGTATCATAAAGCGCATCTTCTGCAGATCTAAACGGCAATAGAGGGCTGCGCATGGGCAGCCTGTTTATTTGCTGTATTTCCGGGTTTTCCCAAATATACGGTACGGTATTTTTCATGGATATCATTATACAATAACTTTGACTTTTAGCCAAAATATGGTATAATACCCTTTAGATTTTAATTTATTCAAAGGAGCATTTATGAAGAAATTTCTTAAGGTAATGTGCCTCTGTCTTCTGGTATTGAGCGTAGTACTTACATCCTGTACACCGCGAAGCACAACTACAGCTGCGCCGGAAAGACTGACACTTTGGGTCTATGACGAGCATCGTCTTGGTGCGCTAAATGCATTGGCAAGACAATTTGAAGCTGAATTCGGAGTAGCTGTCGATATCTCGATGGTAGATTTACAGCAGATCCGAACCCAGTTCCTTTTATCGGCAGGCGGAGCTGATAGTGCCGATCTCGCAATTATCCCTCACGACAACATCGGACCGATGGTAGAAAACAGCACCATTATGGAAGTTAATCTTGGTAACAAGGCAGGCAACTTCCTGCAATCATCGATCGATGCGTTCTTTATGGACGGAAAACTTTGGGGTATGCCGCTTTCTGTAGAAAATATCGGTTTCTTCTATAACACCCAGCTTATTCCCAATCCTCCGGAAACCTGGCAGGAAGCTCTTGCTATAACAGAAAGACTTAAAAGAGAAGGAAGAATTGATTATTTAATGGCTTTCCCTGATCACCTGTACTACATGTATCCCATATTTGACGCTTTTGGCGCTTCGATATTCGGCAGGAAGCCCGATGGAAGCTTGGACGGAAGAAATGTTCTTCTTGCAGAACCGGCTTTTGTACAAGCACTGGAAATGATTACCAATCTTGTAAGAAGCGGATTAATCCCGCCGAACTTTGACTATGATGAAGCATGCGTTCTCTTTGAAAGCGGAAGAGCTCCCTTTATACATCAGGGCCCATGGGCACTGGATCGTTTCAGAGTTTCCGGCGTTCCCTATGCCGTTACCAAATTCCCCGGTCTTGAACCCGGCAAACCCGGAAGCCCGTTCTTCGGCGTACAGGGTCTTATCATTAATAACTCCAGTCCCAGAAGGCTTCTTGCCCAGACATTCGCAACCGAGTTCCTCGCACGCGAAGAAAACATGAGAGCTCTGCATAATGCCGATCAGCGTCCTTCCGCATGGAGAACCATTTTTGAAGGCGGCGGAGACAAGGATGCCCAGGGCTTTAATGCCGCAGGTCCGACAGCCGTTCCGATGCCCAATGTTCCGCAGATGGGTTATGTTTGGGAAGCAGTAGGAAATGCAATATCGCTTTCTTTCGCCGGCACGAGCACACCTGCAGCAGCCCTGCAGACTGCAAAAACTCAAGTGGAGACAATGAGTAATTAATGAAAGCCATTCCTAGATTAGCCGGAACAGCTCTAATTTGTTTCTTCGGTTGCTGGTTTATGTTCCGGCTTTTCAGGGACGGTTTTTATCCTCTTGCATTTTTTATTGGTGCGGCAACCTGTTTTTTAGTACTGGTAATGCTGCACAAAGCACTCACACCCTGGCGGTGGCTTGCCGTCGGGATTGTGATGGCTTTGTTATTTACAATTTACCCAATTTTTTACACTGTCTATGTTTCATTTTTAAATATGAGCAGCGGTCATCTTCTGACCAAATCCCAGGCAGTACAAAGGCTTTCTCAGGAAATGTACAGCCCTGAAGACGGCGGCTCCTGGGAATGGACTGCTTACAGGAGAGGCAATAATTTTCTATTACTGCTTAATCATGACGGAGAATATTCTACTGTAAGACCGGGAAGTTACCCGCAGCCGTTTAGTTTTACTGGCTCTCCTCCGGATCAAATTGACGGATATAATTTAATGAACCGGGTAGAAACCGTTCAGAATATATCTGTTATTGGGAATGTGGAATTCGGCCGTTCCCCGCAAATAATAAAAGTCCTCTCGCTTTCTGAAGTAGCCGTTCAATTACCTGTATATACCTATAACAGTATTGATGATACATTTACCGAAAACCAGACCGGGGAGGTTTTCCGCTCTGATCTTGGAACTTATACTGCGGCTTCAGGGAGAACATTGTCTCCCGGTTATATGGTAAATATTGGTTTTACCAACTATTTAAAGTTTTTAACTAACCCGGGATATTTACAACCTGTGTTCAGAATTATTATCTGGAATATTTGCTTTTCCCTCTTTTCTGTTTTATTAAGTTTCGCATTGGGCATGATGATTGCCATCATGTTTGATGATCTAAAGTATAAAAGGATTATTCGAACCCTGCTGATTCTGCCGTATCCAATCCCCGTGCTTGTTTCGATAATGATATGGAGGGCATTGCTCAACGATAACCTGGGGCTTGTCCCGACAATTCTTACCAATATTTTTGGCTCTTCTCCGCAATTTTTTATGGTGACTGCATGGACGCGTTTTGCCTTGATTATGCTTAATGTTTACCTGTCTTATCCATATTTTTATATACTCACTTCCGGCGCTCTAAGATCAATTCCCGGCGAACTCTTTGAAGCCGCGTCGATAGACGGGGCAAGCGCTTTTACCGTTGTAAGACGCATTACTTTGCCCATGGTACTGCGAATACTTGCTCCGCTTGTGATCGCGTCTTTTACATTTAATTTTAACAACTTTACATTGATTTGGACATTTAACTACGGGCTTCCTGCAATGGCGGACACGGCTGTGACCATGGGTCATACCGATCTTTTAATCTCGTTTATTTACCGTCTTGCCTTTAGCATATCCGGTACGCCCGATTTCAGTTTTGCTGCAAGCATAACCGTAATGCTGTTTATTCTGGTTTCGTTAATGGTGGTCTTCCAGACATGGAATACCAAAGCTATAAAAGAATCCAATTAAAAGGAGATACGCTTGAACTATTTTTTAGTACGTAAATGGGCAATCACAATTTTTAAATATCTTGTGGCGCTTGTTCTTATAGTTTTTGCCGTAGTTCCCTTTTTATGGATTATAGCTACTTCCTTTAATGCTACAAGG
>Ga0123356_10004261_pt1 | contig 14799 bp, 13 predicted proteins | sample TergutEmb28metaG_2_FD_92546 | JGI IMG/M metagenome (GOLD analysis project Ga0123356, IMG submission 92546) | Embiratermes neotenicus P3 segment gut microbial communities from Petit-Saut dam, French Guiana - Emb289 P3 | ecosystem: Host-associated > Arthropoda: Insects > Digestive system > Gut ... | reverse complement strand
TGACGACACAGGCATTCCAAAAACTGCAGAAAAACGAATAGAAGTACTCGAGCGTATAATGACAAGCGCAGCGGAGTTTGGGATAAGCGAAAAGCGTATACACATAGACCCACTTGTAGAGATGCTCTGCACAACCGATGATGGCGAAGGCATCCATATGATACTTGACCTTATAAAACACATAAGAAAGACATACCCGAAGGTGCATATATCCGGTGGTATTTCAAACATATCATATAATCTTCCCGCCCGCAGGCTTGTAAACCAGGCATTTACTGTCCTTGCCATAAACGCAGGGCTCGACAGTGCGGTAATTGACCCACTGAGCGGTGATTTGCGCGGAGTGATTCTTGCAGCAGAAGCGATGCTCGGTTTCGACGACTTCTGCTCGGAATACGTATCAGCATACCGGGAGGGTTTGTTTAAATAAAAGCTATGTAGCATAAACAGAGCAACACTTACAATGGTTGCTCTGTTTGCATAAAATCCTCCTTACAATCACAATGTAAATACATTACTATTATTAAAACAATCCACTTACTTTCCCTGTTTCTGTGTCAATGTCAATACGACGGTATGCAGGGTTTGAGCCTGTGCCGGGCATCATGCTTATTGCACCTGCCATCGGGCATAAAAACTTGGCACCACCGTAGACTAAAATATCACGAATCGGCAGTCTCCACCCTTTTGGCACACCCTTAAGTGTTGGCTCATGCGACAGTGATAAATGAGTTTTTACCATCATTGTGCAAAAATCAGCATATTTCGGATCACTTTCAAAGCGCTCTGCTTTTTTTGTGGCAAGCGGCTCCCAGTCAACTCCGTCAGCTCCGTAAACCTCTGTAGCGATTTTCTCAACACGCTGACGCAGCGGCATTGATAAGTCGTACAGATACTTAACCTCGCTAGGTTCATTACAAGCCTCGACTACAAGCTCCGCCAGTTCAACTGCACCCTCACCGCCATGCTGCCAGTGTTCACTCAGAGCACAACGGACGTTTTGCTCCGCACAAAGACGCCTGATAAGTGCAACCTCCTCGTCTGTGTCTGTATGGAACTTATTTATACACACGACGGGATTAATTCCCGATTTTTTGACATTATTAACGTGGTGGAACAGATTACAAGCACCCTTTTCAAGAAGCTCAAGGTTTTGCTGTGTGTACTCTGCCGGAAGCGGACGTCCCGGTATGACTGCCGATCCTCCTCCGTGCATTTTAAGTGCACGAATTGTCGCAACAACTACTGAAACATGAGGCTTGAGACCCGATAAACGGCATTTAACGTTCCAGAACTTCTCAAAGCCGATGTCTGCTGCAAAGCCTGATTCCGTTATATGATAATCAAAAAGCTTAAGAGCAAGCCTGTCACCAATAATGGACGACTGACCGATTGCGATATTCGCAAATGGCCCTGCGTGTATAAGGCACGGCTGATGCTCTACTGTATAACATAAGGTTGGATTTATCGTGTTTCGCATCCAAGCTGCCATAGCCCCGTCAACCTCTAAATCGGCAGTTGTCACAGGCTCGCCTTTTTTATTATATGCAACAATTATTTTTCCGATGCGCTCGCGCAAATCCTTCAAATCTGTTGCAATAGACAGTATTGCCATAAGCTCACTTCCGACAGCAATACCAAACCTTGAGTCCATTTCGAAACCGTTTGCCGTGCCTTCACCTCTGCCTATGCGTATATTTCGAAGACCCTGCGCACAAAAATCAATAACCCAACCAAGCTCGATTTGCTCGGGGTCAATATCAAGGCGCTCCAGCCCTATTTCCGCAAGCTTTTTATCGTCATAGTTCCGTTCGTGCTGCATCCGGGCATTTAGTGCAACCATCGCAAGGTTATGAGCATTCATTATATCATTTATATCACCTGTCAGACCGAGCGAAAACTCTGTCATCGGTATAAGCAGCGCATTACCCCCGCCTGCAGCAGTTCCTTTGACATTCATTGTCGGACCACCCGACGGTTGTCTGAGGCACCCGCCGACATTTTTACCAAGCTTCCCAAGTCCCTGAATAAGACCGAGTGAGGTAGTTGACTTCCCCTCACCGAGTGGAGTCGGAGTGATAGCTGTGACCTCGATAAATTTGCCGTCCGGTTTATCATTCAGGCGGTTCATTATCTTAATAAAATCCAGCTTCGGAGTTTTCCCGTAAGGGATAATTTCGTCGGGTAAAAGCCCGAGAAGCTTTTGAAAATGTTCCACAGGAGGCAGAGTCTTCTCTGCCAGCTCGGCGATTTGCCAGTCTTTATATTTAGTCGGGTCAAGCATATAATGTCCTCCCGGATTTACTTGATAAACCGCTCAAGTCTATCCATACCTTCCTTTATATCATCCATAGATGCCGCATATGTGAGGCGTACATAATTTTCTATCCCGAAGCCTGTGCAGGAAACGGTTGCCACAAGAGCATTTTCTAAAAACGACAGCGCAAAGTCGTCGCTGTTATTTATCTGCTTCCCGCCGAGTGTTTTTCCGGTTAATTCTTTAATACACAGCATTACGTAAAATGCCCCGTTTGGTTTTATGCAGCTGACACCACTCATTTTATTTATTCGCTCAAAAATAAAATCGCGCCTCTCCCGAAAGGTTTCACACATTGACCTTACGCTTTCCTGTGAGCCGCTATATGCCTCAAGTGCCGCATACTGTGATACTGTGCACGGCGCGCTTGTTGAGTGGCTCAGGTAACTGCTCATAATCTCTGCAAGCTTTGAATTTGATGCAGTATAACCAATTCGCCAGCCTGTCATAGCATAGGTTTTTGAAGCTCCGTTTACAATAATAGTACGTTCTTTAACACTCTCACCGAGTGCAGCAACACTTGTAAACTTTATTCCGTCATAGACGAGCTGATAATAAACCTCGTCAGAGAGTATGTATAAGTCGCTTTCAACACATATACCGGCAAGAACTGCCAGTTCGTCTGCAGTATAAATCATCCCTGTCGGATTTGACGGATTACATAATATCAGCAGTTTTGATTTTTCTGTCAAAGCAGCTTTTAGCTCATCTGCTGTTATTTTAAAATTGCTGCTTTCAGATGTATGAAGGACAACAGGAACACCACCTGCCATTTTTATGGCATCAAAATATGTCACCCAATAAGGTGCCGGTAATAAAACCTCATCTCCGGGATTTAAAAGAACTTGCAGTGCTATGTAGATACTATGCTTGGCACCGCTGGCAACAACAATTTGATTTGGTGAGTACTCTATGCCGCAGTCTGCTTTTAGTCTGTCTGCAATAGCGCTGCGCAGCTCAGTTATACCCGCTGCCGGTGTATACTTTGTATACCCTGCACTTATAGCTTTATATGCTGCTTCTTTTATATTACAGGGTGTGTCAAAGTCAGGCTCACCTGCTGTAAAACCGATGACATCCTGTCCGTTTGCTTTCATCTGTTTGTAAAGTGCATCTATTTGTAATGTTGTTGAAGCTTGTATTTTAGAAGCTATTTCGGAAATGCTTTTCATAACTCACCACCTTGTGTATTATTATACTACAAATAGTCGCGATGTAAACATGATGCTGCTGTCATTACACCAATTTTGCCTGATTCGAAGGTTAAGGCTCCTTGTAAAAAAACATTGTATGGCTCTCTCATTGGAGCATCTGCTGACAACTCGATTGAAGCACCCTGTATAAAAGTACCTGCTGCCATAATAACAGGGTTGTCATATCCCGGCATTTCCGATGCTATCGGAGTTACATATGAATCGACGGGTGCAGCAGATTGTATGCCCTTGCAAAAACGCAAGAGCAGTTCAGGATTTCCAAGCTGAATCATTTGAATAATATCCGAGCGTTTATCATTCCAAAGCGGATGTACTTTATATCCTAAAAGCTCAAAAAGCTTCGCTGCAAACACGGCAGTTTTCAATGCCTGCGCCACTGTATGCGGCGCTGTAAATAAACCCTGGTACATCAGCCGGTGTCCTTCGGGTAGTGCACCAACCTCAGCGCCTATCCCCGGCACGGTCAATCTGTTTGAAGCAGCATCCACAAGGTCTTCTCTGCCTGCTACATATCCGCCTCTTGGCATGAGCCCGCCTCCGGGGTTTTTTATGTAAGAGCCGGCTATTATGTCTGCTCCGGCATTTCCCGGCTCGATAATTTCTACAAACTCGCCATAGCAATTATCTACCATAACATTTATATTTTTATCAGCACCGTGGACAATATCACATATCTCACCAATCTCGCTGACAGACAGAGCGCGGCGTGCCTTATATCCACGTGAGCGCTGTATAAAAACAGCACCGACAGACCCGCTTGAAAGCGCATCCTTTATTGCCTTTTTATCTGCACTGCCATCTTCGAGTAAATCTACTTGAGCATATGAAATGTCATATTCATTTAAAGAGCCGCGCAGTGAGCCACAGCTGCCAATGCCGATTGCGTTATGGAGTGTGTCATAGGGTAATCCGGTCACTGACAAAAGTGTCTGTCCGGGCCGAAGTGATGCAAAAAGAGCACAGGTAATCGCATGTGTTCCGCTGACAAAGCCTGTCGATGAAACAGCCGCCGGTGTCCCCATTAATTCTGCCATCAGCAGACTCATAGTCTCACGGCCTTTGTCATTATATCCATATCCTGTTGTGCCGTTAAAGCAGGAGTCCGAAATACGAAGCTTCCAAAAAGCAGATAGCACCTTTTCGGTGTTTATCTGCGCAATTTCATCAATCACTTTTAGCTGCTCGTCAATTTCATTTAACGCACAGTGACTCAGCTCTTTAATTTTTTCTGAAATCATAATTAAGCCCTTAAGTAACCCATGTTTCTTCGCCTGTTGTTTGCTCGCTTCTTCTGCTTCTGCTCATCAATTCCTTAATTGCTGCTTGCGGTGATTTGTCTTCATATAAAACTCTATAGGTTTCAAGACAAATTGGCATATCTGTATCCATTTTCTCAGCAAGAGCTTTAGCTGCTTTTGCCGCATAATACCCTTCGACCACAGCTCCGACCTTGTCCATGGCTTCCCTCGCCGAGAGCCCCTGTCCTATAAAGACTCCCGCTCTTCTGTTTCTTGAATGGTTTGACATACAGGTGACGAGTAAATCACCGAGACCGGCAAGCCCTGCAAGTGTTTCCTTGCGCCCGCCCATTTTGACACAAAGCTCCGCAATCTCTGCAAGCCCTCTTGTAATCAGAGTTGCCATGGTGTTATCTCCGACACCAAAACCAACACAGACTCCGGCACTGAGTGCTATGACATTTTTTAAGGCTGCCCCGAGCTCGACACCAATGACATCACTTGATGTGTAAACACGGAAATACTCGTTCATCAGTAAATTCTGGACACGCATTGCAATTTCAATATCCTCAGATGCTGCAACACATGCTGTTGGTATACGACGCGAAACTTCTTCCGCATGTGTCGGTCCCGACACTGCTGCTATAGGTATGTCCTCTCCAAGAATTTCCTTTAGTATTGAAGTAAACAGTCTTGCTGTGTCTGTCTCGATTCCTTTTGACATGCATATAACTATACAATCATCATCGGGTTTCCCTGCAAGTAAGGACACTGTTTCACGCAGGGCAAAAGACGGGACTGCTATACAAGCCGCTTTTGCTCCGTTTATAGCTTCATTAATATCCGAAGTAACGGTTATTTCTTTTGGAATTTTAACACCACTAAGCAGTGGGGTTTCCCTTGTTTTATTGATACTGTCAGCTTCATCCTGAAACTTCGACCATAGGGTTACATCATAGCCGTTGCCGTGCATGAGCATTGCAACAGCCGTGCCCCAACCGCCGGAGCCAAAAACCGTAGTTTTCATACACTACCACCATTTTCTGATTCTTCGGGTGCCTGCTCTGTCTTTTTTCGTCTAAAGCTCAGTTTTGACTCCTGACCTTTAAAAATACGTATGATGTTTGGTATATGTCTGACTATAACGAGCACAACACACAGAATAATAACATTACGGTCTGCCGGAGCACCTATATCCATAATAATCATCGATACAGGAAATGCAATGCTTCCAAAAATAGCGCCCAAGGATACAAGGCGTGTCAGAGCTATAATAAGAATAAACACTCCCCATGAAATAAGAGCAAGTCTCCAGTCGATGAGTATGACTATAGCACCGATCGCCATGACTCCTTTTCCGCCTCTGAACTTGTAGAATAAAGGATAGCAATGCCCTAACATTACAGCAAAACCGGCAAGTGCCTGTCCGAAAAAAGACTCGGATATAAACAGCCCAAAGGGGAATGACGCCGATGGTATCATATCCATAAATCTGGCAAAAAGCCACCCGCCAAAAATAACCGGCCCGATTGTTTTCAGCATATCTATTACTATAACCAAAACAGCCCCGCCCTTGCCAAAAACGCGATAGAAGTTGGTAAGCCCGGCATTTCCGCTGCCGTAGTCACGGATATCTTTTCGATAAAACATCTTTGATGCGATTATCGCTCCGTTAAGACTGCCAAAGACATACGCAGGCAGTGTTGCTGCAAACACAAGCAATATGAACTCAACTATGTAATTCACATTCCCTCTCCTCTTTCTCTTATAATCATACGTATCGGTGTGCCTTCAAATCCAAACACTTGTCGGATTTGGTTTTCTATATATCTCAGGTATGAAAAATGAAACAGCCTTGAGTCGTTACAAAAACACACAAAAGTCGGAGGCATAATACCGGTTTGCGTAATATAAAACACCTTTAATCTGCGTCCTTTGTCGGTTGGCGGTTGCACACGTCCCGTAGCATCGGCGAGTATTCCGTTAAGTGTTCCTGTTGGTATTCTTATGGTCGCCTGCTCTTTAACAAGGTTTATCTGCTTAAAGAGCTTGCTGACACGCTGCCCTGTCAGAGCCGAGATAAACAGCACCGGTGCATATTTCATAAAAGCAAATCCACCTTGGACTTCTTTTTTCATTTTCTCCATAGTGCCGGTTTCTTTTTCTATCAGGTCCCATTTATTAACTGTTATAATGCTCGCTTTGCCTGCCTCATGCGCAAGACCTGCAACCTTTGTATCCTGCTCTGTGACACCCTCGCGTGCATCAATCATTATTATACATACATGTGCTCTTTCAATTGCTATTTGCGCGCGCAAAATACTGTACTTTTCAATATTATTATCTATCCTGGATTTGCGCCTGATTCCGGCAGTGTCAATAAACACGTATTTACCCGCTTCGTTTTCAAAGGGTGTGTCTACGGCATCTCTTGTTGTCCCTGCTTTTTCGCTGACAATTACACGGTTTTCGCCGAGAATTTTATTAATTAATGATGATTTACCTGCATTTGGTTTTCCTATAACGGCAACATAAGTTGCTTCGTCCTCGGGAGCATCGTAGTCTTGTGGCGGCAACAGCTTTAAGCACTCGTCGAGCAGATCTCCTGTACCGTGACCGTGTGTGGCTGAAAGCGCTATCGGGTCTCCGAGCCCAAGCTTGTGAAACTCATAAATATCAGGATTATTGCGCCCGACCCCGTCCATTTTGTTTACTGCCAAAATCACAGGTTTTCGTGATTTTTGCAGCATTCGTGCTACTTCCTCATCGGCAGCTGTAACACCGCATGTGATGTCTGTAATAAGTATAATAACATCTGCCATTTCAATTGCAAGCATAGCCTGCTCACGCATAAAAAGCAGTATTTCGGTATCGGCTCTCGGCTCTATGCCACCTGTGTCGATTATGTCAAGCTCGCGCCCGTTCCAATCGGTTTTTGCGTACAGCCTGTCGCGTGTGACACCGGGGGTATCATCAACTATAGACAAGCGCTTGCCGGCAAGTCTGTTAAATAGTGTCGACTTTCCGACATTTGGCCTGCCGACTATTGCAACAAGAGGATTAGGCATCGTTTTTCTCCGTCAGTACTGAGTTTTTCAGTGCTTTAAACAGCTGAGCACCGTTTTGTTTTATAACCTTGACTTCTACATCTAAGGCTTTTGATATGTCGGAAACCGTGACATCGTCGAGAAATACATCATCGTTGTGGCGCAGCATATTTTGCGGGATAAGCAGCAGACTTCCGGGTTTAATATCCTTTAACTGTGCTATTATGTCACTTCCGGTAACAAGCCCCGACACTGTGATACTTTCACCAAAAAAGTCATTTCTTACAGCCATTATAGACAGAGCTTCAAAAGTGTGGAATAGGGCTTGTTCATCTTCTATTGTATCATAATTTTTAATAAAATCTTGTAAAAGTTTTGTTAAATATGGGAAGGCAAGAGTGCCGGTTATCAGAGTGACATTTCTGCCTGTCAGTCTTATGTTACCTGCACTGCAACATCTAAGCTTCTTTAAGCCTGCTGATGCTGCTTTCTTAAATTCCGTTATAAAAAGACGCATCATTCCGACACCGTTTTCAAGCTGCGGATACTCTTCATAGAACTCATTGGATGGAAGCTTTATTCCTGCCATCATATACAGCTCATCGGCACAGTAAAAAACAGTGGAGCCACGCATTTTATGGCAAATTGCTCCATAATGTTCAACCTGCCTGATAGTTTTTCTCGCAAGCTCTCTGTCAAACGGACGCAGCTGTGTAAGTCCCTGCCGGTGTTTTGTCAGTCCCACCGGTACTATAGATACACTTTGAACACCCCTGCCTAGTTTTATTAAGCCCTTTATAGTTTCTGACAGCTCCCTGCCGTCATTTATACCCGGGCAGCAGACAATCTGGCAGTTAAGCTTTATACCTGCTTTTGCGAGAATTTTTAAGTATCTGTAAGAGTTTTTATCCCCTCTGCCTATCATGTATTCACGAAGCTTCGGATTTAGAGTGTGTATTGACACGTTTATCCGCTTTATTTGAAGCTTTATTATCCGTGCTATGTCGCCCGGCGTCAGGTTTGTAAGTGTTACATAATTACCGTGCAAAAATGACATCCGCACGTCATCGTCCTTACAATACAAGGTTTCACGCATACCCTTTGGGAGCTGATCGATAAAGCAAAAGATGCACTTGTTTTTACAATTGACAATGTCGGATTTAGCTGCCCGGCTTTTTACTTTTCCCGGTTTTATCATTTTCATTTTTTATACCAAAAAGAGCGGGGAAAATCCCCGCTCATGCTTTGCGGCATCCTTATGAAACCTCACGTCCGTTGTACTCTCCGCAAGCCTTACAAGCTCTGTGCGGCATACGAAGCTCTCCACATTTCGGGCACTTTGAAAGCCCCGGAGATTCGAGTTTCCAATGTGATGAGCGACGCTTGTCTCTCCTCGCTTTTGATACCTTACTTTTTGGTACTGCCATTTAAAACACCTCTAATCTTCTGTTAGTCATTCTTCTAATAATTGTCCTAAAATCGCCAGTCGCGGGTCAATATCTTTTTTACAGTCGCACTTTCCTTCGTTTAAGTTCTTACCGCATTTTTGACAAAGCCCTGCGCAATCATCAAAACACAGCATTCTGTCGTCTATGTTTAATATAAATTCTGTGACAATTATTTCGGTTGCATCTATCTTATCGCCTTGAAGAAAGTATCCATCCGGATTTTCGCCGACACCTTCTTCTGTAAGGTTTACCGATATTTGCTTGTGGATATCTCTTTCAAAATCCTTCAGGCATCTTGCACATACACATACACATGTTGCCTGAGTATCTGCTGTAAATGTCAGCACACCTGCATTGTTGGAAACTTTTCCGACCGCTCTGACCGGCTCTTTTATACCGATTATAGACCCGCTGATTACTTTTGTCATGTCAGGTTCATAATCAAACGTGACTTTGCCGCCGGGAAGCTCAATTATCTCCCGAAGATCGAGTAGCATAAACGACCCTCCCTAAGCGCATAAAGCTTTGACATTATATGATATAGCTATATTGTTGTCAAACACTTTTTATTTTGGTATAGTAATGATGAACACACGGGAAGGAATCATCATTAATGACGGGAAAAGAAAGAATATCCAACATCCTTAGACGAAAGCCTGTTGACAGAATCGGACTTTATGATCATTTCTGGCATGATACACGAAAACTTTATTCCGGACAAGGCCATACAAAACTCGACGAAAACCTTGATGAGCACTTCGGATTTGACATGTCAATGCACTGGGCATTTAACATGGTTTTGGATTTGGACTTTACCCCTGTCGTTGTTAATGAGGATGAAAATACTATTACCACAAAAGATGGAAACGGCGCTACTCTTCGTCGTTTTAAGAGCCAAGTAACCACTCCCGAGAATCTGGATTATGATATCAAAAAACGAAGCGACTGGGATAATATTAAGCATCTGCTAAAGGAAAACCACGAACGCAGAATCTATTTTGAAGCATATCGTGAAGCTAAAGCCGGCGCTGCAAAAGCAAACCGTTTTTTTGCATGGGCAGGTCCGCATTTGTTTGAAGATATTATGTTTATTTGCGGACATGTGAATATGCTTTACGGAATGGCAGATGACCCTGACTGGTTTGTTGACATGGCAAACACCTATACTCAGCTTACTATAGAGCTTCAGGAGATTCTCTTTGAGCGCGAGGGATATCCCGACGGAATCTTCTATTACGAGGATTTAGGTTATAAGGGGAAGACTTTTACATCTCCTAAAATGTACCGCGAGCTTCTTTTTCCTGCTCATAAGCTTTCATTCGACTGGGCTCATTCAAAAGGACTTCCCGTCATTTTGCATTCATGTGGTTTTTTTGAAACTCTTATACCCGACTTGATTAAAGCGGGTGTTGACTGTCTGCAAACACTTGAGGTCAAAGCCGGAATGGATGTAGTTAAGCTGCACCGTGAATATGGTGACAAGCTTTCTTTTATGGGTGGTATTGACGTGCGTGCACTTTACACCAACGATAAAAAGATAATCGACAAGGAGCTCGAACGTGTCATTCCCGCAGCGAAACAAGGTTATGGATTTATTGCACACAGCGATCATTCCATACCACCTACTGTAGAGTATGAAACACTAAGGTATTACATTAACAGAGCTCTTGAGCTTGGCAGATATTAGCACTATAATACCGGCATGGCGGAAAGGAAATGGTTATAATTATGGAAAAATACGAAATTTCCGCACCCGGACGTGTTGAAATCGGTGGCAATCACACTGACCATCAGCACGGTCCCGTGCTTGCGGCTGCTGTGGATTTGGAGATAAAATGCACAGCTGCGCCAAATAACTCAAGTACGGTCAGCATTTCAAACGAGCAATATGGCTCACTTAGTATAGACCTTAGCGACTTAACAATCCGCGAGGGTGAAAAAGAAACAACGGCAGCGCTTGTACGTGGTGTGGCAGCATGGTTTTCGCAGCGGGGCCACAACATAGGCGGCTTTGATGCTACAGTTTCCTCAACCATTCCTGTCGGCTCGGGTTTGTCAAGCTCGGCAGCATTTGAAGTGCTTATCGGAAACGTGTTTAAGGAGCTTTTTGGTGCTTGTGTCACACCGCTTGAAATAGCTGTTGCCGGAAGATATGCAGAAAACGTCTATTTTGGCAAGCCTTGCGGATTAATGGATCAGGCGGCATCCTCCTTTGGAGGGCTCAACCTGATAGATTTTGCCGACCCTGAAAACATAATTGTCACACCGGTCAAAGCAAGGCTTGAGGGATATGAAATGTGCGTTGTCGAAACCGGCGGCTCCCATGCTGATTTAACCGGCGAGTATGCAGCAATACCGCAGGAGATGAAATCTGTTGCAAATCACTTCGGGTATGATTATCTAAATGACTTGCCACCCGAAACATTTTTCTCAAGCATAGAAAAGCTCCGCAGCGCAGAGCTCAGCGACAGAGCAATTCTCAGAGCTATACACTTTTTTGCAGAGCGCACCCGTGCAAAAAAACAGGCAGTGGCATTGGATAGTGGTGATACTTCTGAGTTTTTATACCTTGTTAATGAGTCGGGCCGCTCGTCACTTGCATATTTGCAAAATGTATTCACTCCGCACAGTCCAAAGGATCAGGGCTTAACAATTGCATTAGCGCTGTCCGAAAAGCTACTAAGCGGTAAAGGGGCATGGCGCGTCCACGGCGGAGGCTTTGCCGGCACTATTCTCGCTTTTGTCCCGCTAGACATAAAAGAAGAATATAGAAAACAAATGAGTGTAGTTTTTGGCGAAAACTCATGCCATTTTTTAAACATTAATTACAAATGAAAGAATTTTTGATAGATAAAAATGACAGCTCGCAGCGAGTCGACAGATTCACCGCAAAGGTTGCATCTTCGTTGCCGGCTTCCTTATTGCAAAAATTTATTCGCCTGAAACGTATAAAAGTAAACGGCAAGGGCACAAAGCGCGACTACAGGCTTTGTGTCGGAGACGTAGTGCAAATGTATATAAATGATGAGTTTTTTGAAGCTCAAAACTCTGACAATGCATACTTAAAGATTACAGACCCGGCACTTGATATTATTTATGAGGACGACAATATTATTCTTATTAACAAGCCTACCGGTGTTCTTTGCCACAGCGACGGCGATTATGACTACAGCGCGCTTATATCAAGGCTGCAGGCATATTTGTATATAAGCGGCGCCTGGCGCCCGCGAGATGAAAACTCGTTTACTCCGGCTCTTTGCAACCGTATCGACCGTAACACCACAGGCATTGTTATTGCTGCAAAAAATGCCGAGGCCCTACGTATCATTAACGAGAAGCTAAAGCTGCAGGAGATTGATAAGTATTATCTTGCAATTGTGCACGGCACGCCAGACCCTCCAAATGCAACACTCGAAGGTTTTATATTCAAAGACTCGGTAAAAAACAGGGTGTATGTAACAAAGTACAATAAACCGGGCGCAAAATCCGCTTTGATGGAATATCGTACTGTAAAAACCAAAAAGCACCCTGCCGGTGAAATATCACTGCTTGAGTGTCGTCTTATAACAGGACGTACACATCAAATCCGGGCACAGCTTGCCGATGTAGGATATCCGATTCTTGGCGACGGGAAATACGGACGCGGTGACCTCGACAAACCATATAATGAAGAAAAACAAGCTCTTTGTTCATATAAGCTTGTTTTCTCGTTCAAAACCGATGCGGGTTTATTATCTTATTTGGACTCCCGTGAATTTAAGCTTGGCACTGTGCCGGTGGTTAATAAGTATTTCTGCTGTTGCAGCGGCGCGTTTTAAACAAGCAGCTTCCAGTAGTTGTGGCCTGAGCTGTAGTAATCGGCTTCCCAATCATTATCCGGTAAAACCTTATACTCAATAAATCCTCCGTTTAAAAACGCAGTTTGCATCGGAATATACTCATTCCACGTGTCACTTATAAGAATTAGGTGACCGCGTTTTTTTGCCTGCTCTTCTACAGCTTCAAACAGCTTGTAGCAAAGCCCATGCCGTCTGTGCTCCGGTACCACATAAATATTGGTGATGATTCCTACCTCTTTGCACTTGAATACTAAAATAGCACAACCGACAGGCTTGGTGTTGTTATAGATAATAAATGAGTCTGACATATCCTTTAGGTCATGAAAGCAGTCTTCTCCAAATTTGACGCGCAGGGGAGAATTCTCATTCATGTCGGCATTGAGCACTTTAAAAACATCAACTAAGTCTTCTGTAATTTTTTCAAAATGTCTTATTTCATAGCCTTCCATTTTATCTACCTCTTTTCCTAATCCTGCTGCGTGTTCTTTCCCGCTCGGTCTTTTTCAGGCGGTTGTGTATAAAATAGCCAAGCAGAGCAATCGGTGCTACTATAAGTGTAAGTACAACAAACCCTATTAATATCTCTGCAATAATACTGCTTGTTTCAATATTAACTCCCAAAAATTCCAGGAAATGGATTCTTGTGTCTGCAAATACTAATCCTATAAATGATACAAATGTGAGAATTCCCAAGAACTTTCTTAACATCTTGCCTTGATGAAGCTCTTGCATATCTTTTATAGTATCGAGAGATGAACCGATCCTGTCCATTTCATCTTCCAGTTTTTCTCTGATTTGCACTATCTCAAGGCGTTCTTTTGTCCGGTTAAACATGGTTGAGTGCGATACAAACTTTAGATATTTTATAGCGTCGAGCTGTGTCAGTACCTTCACTATATCAATACACAAGTTGGCATTATCTTCAATCGTCTTAACCGGATTTTCAAATGCTTTTTTTGATATTACCGACTCTACAAGTCTGTCATTTGCATATTCGAGTGTGTGTTTTTTTACAAGAAGCATTTCGAGTATTAAAAGGTGCTCCGGCCATGAAACATGAAAGCTTTTCCTTACTTTTAAATGATTTTTCCAATCTGTGGAAGATTCTTCACCTCTCAGACCATAAGTCCCGAAAACAACAGTTATTTTTTCGTTAGTTAGAACTAAATCGTCTGAGTCAATAGCAATATTCCTACCACAAATATCATCAAAAGCATCCTCATCTCTATGTGGCCATTCGAAGGGGTATAAAGTCATCAGTCCGATTAACTCTCTTTTATGGTAATCTTTTATATGGGAAATAATATCTTTTTCTTCGCCATGCTCAATTATTTCCTCAAATAACCCGGGCTTTTTGCTATTACCTTCATCGTCATAATGACGTATTGATTCCCATATATCAATGTATGCATGTTTACTCGACGATGTGTTGTCAACCGTTTCGTTTATAGTAGAGTTTTTATTGTTGTAGCTTTTGTAGCAAGCCAGAGAATCACGAAGCCCCATGACGTATTTTTTGTAGCGTCTGAGAACCTCTTTAAAATGATTATGGTTTGGTATAAGTTTTTTAGTTTCCTCACAGTCTTGTATAAGTGACTTTTTATTTGCTTTTTTATCCCTATCCCACTGACCATTACTGTTTAATAATAAATCATTTATATCCCAGTCTTTGTCCCCTAACTCAAGCGATATACTG
>Ga0123356_10004260_pt1 | contig 14799 bp, 15 predicted proteins | sample TergutEmb28metaG_2_FD_92546 | JGI IMG/M metagenome (GOLD analysis project Ga0123356, IMG submission 92546) | Embiratermes neotenicus P3 segment gut microbial communities from Petit-Saut dam, French Guiana - Emb289 P3 | ecosystem: Host-associated > Arthropoda: Insects > Digestive system > Gut ... | reverse complement strand
GGGCTGGAGGCATAATTGTCCGGCCTGCGCAGTAACCGTTCGTGGAACCTGCTGCTGGCCGGCGGGACCATCTCCTCCACCGGCGACTACGTCTTCGACACCACCATGGTGCTGTGGATCGGGACGGTCATCGCCAAGGGACAGTCGTGGGCACCCGTCGCTGTCAGTGGCGTGCTCATCGCCGCAGCAGTTCCCGCGATCTTGATCGGACCCCTCGCGGGGGTGTTCGTCGACCGGTGGGACCGACGGCGGATCATGCTCGTCAGCGAGATCTGCCGTGCGGCTCTCTGTCTCGCGCTGCTTCCCCTCGCCTGGCCGTCGGTGGCAGGCCACGTTGGCAGGCCGGCCGAGCTGGTCCTGATTTATGTAGTGGTTTTCGGGTTGAACGCCTTCGGCCAGTTCGCCAACCCCGCACGCTTCACGCTCGTGTTCTCCATCGTGGATCCGGCCGACCAAGCACAGGCGAGCGGCCTGGGGATGGCGTCCATGGCACTGGCCGGGATCATCGGGCCGCCGATCGCCGCCCCGCTGCTGTTCGTCTTCGGCGTCCAGTGGGCGCTGGTGATCGACGCGGTGTCGTACATCGTCTCGTTCGCCGCGATCGTCCTCGTCAGCTTCCCCGCGGGGGTGGTCGCGCCCACCGCCGGGCAGGAGCATGCCGGGTTCGTCAGCGAGTTCCGCGCGGGCATCCGGTTCTTCGCGACCAGCAACCTCCTCATCGCCATAACGATCGGCGTGGTCATCGCGACACTCGGCACCGGCGTGATCAACTCGCTCAACGTCTTCTTCGTCACCGACAACCTGCACGTGGCCGCGAAATGGTACGGCACGCTCGGACTTGCCGACGGCATCGGCGCCGTGCTCGGCGCGCTGGCAACTGGCGTCGTCGTCGCCAAGATCGCGCCAAAGCAGCTCTTCTGGGGCGGCCTGGTCGCCGGCGGCATCCTGGTCGTCGCCTACTCTCGGATGTCCGTGCTCATCGCGGCCATCGTCTTGCTCGTCTTGATCGGCATGGTCGTCGGCACGCTGAACGGCGCGATCCAGCCGATGGTGCTTGGCGCGGTCCCGCAGGAGATGCTCGGCCGGGTTGTCTCTGTCTTCACCCCGCTGCAGCAGCTCGCCACCATCACCGCCACCGCCGTCGCCGGCGTGCTGGCGGGCACCGCCCTCCGTAACCTGCACGCGCATTTCGCGGGCATGACATTCGGCCCGTACGACACCCTTTTCACAGTCGCGGGCCTGCTCTTCATCGCCGGCGGCCTCGCCTCGATCCCCCTCCTGCGCACAGCGGATTCCCCAGCCACACTGGCCCCGGCCGCCGCATCCGTCCCGGCCGGCATTCCAGATGAGCCGGAGTCCCTCGACTGACCACTTGCAGGACCGGGGTGACGGCTCGATTCGACCTCAACTCATCGGCTTGCGGGCGCGGATGGCGAAGTTGTGCGGGACCGCGCGGTCACCGGTCTCTAGTACGTGCTCGAGCTTCAGCCCGGTGGCTATGTAGGCGTTCAGGATGTCGGCCAGGGTGTGCTGGCGCATACCGACGCGGGGGCGGATGTAAGGCCCCCACCAGGGAGCGGGCTCGTGCCAGCCGCGGGTGCGGTAGGTGGGGTGGGCGCGGACGCCGCCGTCCTCCAGCCACTCGATGTGCGGGCCGTTGAAACACGGGTGGGCACCGTAGAAGAGAAACAAGCCGTCTGGAGTAAGGACGCGGGCGACTTCCGCCAGGACGGCTGCGAAGTCGTCGACGTCCGTGGAGATCCACAGCGCGGCGACCGTGCGGAAGGTGCCGTTGGCGAACGGCAGGGCGGCCGCGTCCGCCTGGACGAGCCGGCTGGACCGGCCGCGGGCGATGCGAAGCTGGTCCGCCGACCGGTCAATGCCGATCACTGTCCGGCCGGTGGCGGCAAGCGCGTCGAGCATCAGCCCGGTCCCGCAGCCGAGATCGAGGCACGGCCCCTCGCCGGGCTCGAGGAGGTCGGCTATCTCGCGGACGTTCCTCTCAACACCCGAGGCGCGCCACTCGTCGTACCAAGTGGCGTGTCCGTCGTAACGAGCGACCGGCATGACAGCCTCCGTCAGCGATCTTGCCGCTTAGTACCATGCGGCCATGGACACCGAGACACTCCCTAGCCTGCCACCGTTTCATCTCGCGATCCCCGTGCACGACATCGAGGTCGCCAGGCAGTTCTACGGTGAGGTGCTCGGGCTGGAGCAAGGGCGGTCCGACGAGCGCTGGACCGACTGGAACATGGGCGGCCACCAGGTCGTCACGCACCAGGTCGATGGACATGCTGCCGCGACGGCTGTCACGGGAACGAACCCGGTGGACGGGCACGACGTTCCCGTACCGCACTTCGGGCTGGTGCTCACCGTAGAGCGGTTCAAGGAGCTGGGCACCAGGCTGCAGGCAGCAGGGATCTCCTTCGTGATCGAGCCGTACGTGCGGTTTCAGGGCGGGCCCGGCGAGCAGTGGACGATGTTCTTCCTCGACCCGTCGGGCAACGCGCTGGAGTTTAAGGCCTTCGCCGACCTGAACCAGCTCTTCCTGGTCTGACTGCCTCGGGGACGGGACCTCGTCGACGCGCTCACCCAGCGGACGGCTTAGAGTCCCTGCTGCCGGCGGCTGCTACCACGCGACGTCCGACCAGCTGGACATGGCGCCCGTGCCGAAATGGAGGGTCCACGTCGACCTCGCGCCGGTGGCGGTGTTGATGACCGCTCCGCCGACCACTGTGGCGGAATTGTCGGTCTTCATGTTGAGAGGCACATCCCGGTACGGCACGAGCAGGAACCGACCTGACGGGTCGAGCGCCATGCCACCACAGCCCACAGACGGGGAGTGGTAACTGACACCGCGTGGCGGGGTGAAGCTCAGGGAGAAGGCGGCGATCACACCGCCCTGCTTTCCGGTGGCTGTGCGGAACGCCACGACCCGGGCGGTCTCCACAACCTTGCTGGAACCCGTCGGGGGAAACGTCATGGGCTCCGAGCACAGGTAGAACGACGTTCCGCTGGGAGATAGGAGGACCGAAGTCGCACCGAATCCCGAGAAGGCCGTGGAAGTGCGGGCCACGACGCGGCTGCGCTGGGCCACCGTCCCCGGTGGCGCGTCGGTGGGCAGCACCCGGACCTGCATGCCCGTGATGGACACGCCTCCGTGTGCCGGCGTGCCGGTGGCCTGTGTGAACGCGAGCAGGCGGCCGTTAGCCGACATCGACAACTGGCCGATGCGATCCAGCAACGGATTGACGTGGGCGCCCTGGGTCCACTGCGTTGTCCGGCCGCTGTGCACGTCCAGCACTCCGACATATGCTCCGGGGCTGGTTGCGCTCTGGTTGCAGCCGGAGTCGTCGATCGCATAGCCGAGGAGCCCGCCGCCAGCACTGGCAGTCAAGGCCATCAGCTCGCCTGGAAGTGTCGGGCCAAACCGCGTCAGTGCTCCGGGTCGTCCTTGATCATCTACCTGCAAGCGGAAGAACTGCGTGGAACAGTCGCTGGGGGTCATCATCCCGACCACGAAGCTGTTCGGCCCGGTCGCTGCGAGCCCGTAAGGCGGGTCGTATCCGTGGAGATCCTCCGGGAAACGGGGTTGCGCCACCAGCTTGCCGCTCGCCGATGCACGGATTTCCAGCCAGCCGTAACCGCCGCCCCCGCCAGGGGCGTCCAGGAAATACCGTGGCGGTCCCGCCAGACTGGCGGGTGCGCCAGGCAACGCTGTGCGTGTCCCTGCTCCAGCCGGGCTTCCGGAAAAGCGGCCCGCGGCGGCTAGCGACCCCACGGCCAGCGCCGCGGCGCAGGCCACGCCAAGGGCGATTCTCCTGCGTCGTCGGCGCGTGCGGGCGCGTGCCTCGGCGATCAGCGCCTGCGCCTCGGCCGTGGCGTCGGCGTGGGGGGCATGGCCTGTGCCGGTACTGCTCATGGTGCTAGTATGAGTATCACCATGTGGGAGGTCAAGGTTGACCGCCGGGAATCGCTGCCCCTGTTCGAGCAGGTGTGCGCGGAGATCCGGCGGGCCATCGCCGACGGCGAGATCGGCCCGGGCGAGCGTCTGCCGCCTGCCCGGGACCTGGCCGCTGTCCTGGGTGTGAACAGCAACACCGTGCTCCGGGCGCTGCGGCTGCTGCGCGACGAAGGGCTGGTGGAATTCCGCCGGGGCCGCGGGGTCACCATCGTCGGGCAGGCCCACCGCAGCGCCGTCCTCGACCGCGCCCGCGAACTGGTGGCCTTCGCCAGGCGTCATGGCTACGACCGCAGCGAGCTCATCGAGATCATCGAAAGCCTTGGATAAGCGGCGTGCCCGGGATAAGCCTCAGTCGGCCGCCGCCGCCGAGGTGATGTCCGGGCCGCTGACGGCCGCGCGGCCGAGTTCGGCGACCAGTTCATCACGCAGGACGTACTTCTTGACGGTCAGTCCACCTGCTTGAATTTGTCAGCAGTGTAGCGCTTGCCCGGTGCCGATAACGAGAACCAGCGGTTCGTTCGGATGACTGGTGAGAATTCCTTTACCGCCAGCCGAGTGCGGGCGCGACATGGGTGAGAATCGACTCGATCACGTGGGCGTTGTATTCGACGCCTAGCTGATTCGGGACGGTGAGCAACAGGGTGTCCGCGGCCGCGATGGCCTCGTCTTCCCTGAGCTGCTCGATCAGCTTGTCCGGTTCGCCGGCGTAGGTGCGGCCGAAGATGGCCTGGCTGTCGGAGTCGATGAAGCCGACATGGTCGTCGTCCTGATTGCGCGCGCCGAAGTACATCCAGTCCTGCTTGTCGGTCAGTGCGAAGATGGAACGGCTGACCGAGACGCGCGGCTCGCCGGCATGTCCGGCTTCCTTCCATGCCTCGCGGAACGCGGCGATCTGCTCGGCCTGCTGCACGTGGAAGGGCTTGTCGGACTCGTGCATGACCAGGGTTGAGCTCTGCAGGTGCATGCCCTTCTCGGCCGCCCAGACGGCGGTGCTCTTCGACCCGGCACCCCACCAGATGCGGTCCCGGAGCCCGGGCGAGTGCGGCTCGACGCGGAGCAAGCCTGGCGGGTTGTGGAACATCGGCCGCGGGTTCGGCTGGGCGAAGCCCTCGCCCTTGAGGACCTCGAGCAGCACGTCGGCGTGGTCGCGGGCCATGTCCGCGTCGCTCTGGCCCTCGGCGGGCCGGTAGCCGAAGTACCGCCAGCCGTCGATGACCTGCTCTGGGCTCCCCCGGCTGATGCCGAGCTGGAGCCGGCCGCCGGCGATGAGGTCAGCAGCGCCGGCGTCCTCGGCCATGTACAGGGGATTTTCGTAGCGCATATCGATCACGGCGGTGCCGATCTCGATGCGGTTCGTCCGCGCGCCGATCGCCGCGAGCAGCGGGAACGGCGACCCGAGCTGCTGCGCGAAGTGGTGCACCCGGAAGAAGGCGCCGTCGGCGCCAAGCTCTTCGGCGGCGACCGCCAGCTCAATCGACTGGAGCAGCGAGTCGGAGCCCGACCGCACCTGTGACCCCGGCGCTTCCGACCAGTGCCCGAACGACAAGAACCCGATCTTCTTCACGGCAGGGTTCAACGTCACATGACGTCTCATCCATTCCGCCTGCAGTGTCGCGTGGCTGCGAAGAACGGCCGTTGATTCCTGATCCGCGTTACGTAATGAAGCTGCACCGGCGCCAAGCCGGCGCTTCCGGGCGGCAAGGACACGCTGACGGCCACGTACAGCGGCAACGCGGCCTACGCGGGTCGCGCTTGCTATCCGCCCGGCGGGGCACGAGGATCGCTGGAGAGGATGTGTCTCGTTCGCTCCCGGATCAGGAGGACCGCGATGGCGCGGCGCGTGAACAGCGAACTGTTGCTTGTAGGGAGCCTGCCCGCGGACACCACGGAGTCCGCGCTGCGCTCGGGCGCGAGTTTCTTCGGGGACCTGGTGTTCGCGTTGCCCGACGGCGAGACCGGTGCGCGCAAGAACTGGGTCTCTTACGAGCGAGAACAGCTATGCCGTCCGAACGAGGGTGTGGTAACTGTCTCAGAGACGGAGTCTCCGACCGGGTTCCCGCGGCATGCGTATGAGACTCCGGTATTCGGCATCAAGCCAGGCCGCGCCGAGATCCACTTCGACTCCTGGCCCCGGATCGACGACGCGATCGCGTCGTACGCCACCTTTAACAGGCTCCGCTCGGAGGGGTTCATCCCGGCCGGGCTGCGGTTCCAGGTCTGCCTGCCGTTTCCGTCCAGCGCGCTGAACGCGTTCAAGGCCGACTTCGCCCATGACTACCCCATCGCTGAGCGCGCATTCGAAGACCTGGTAACCCGTGAGCTGGCGCGGCTGACCGACGCGATTCCCTCGGCGGACTTGGCCATCCAGTGGGACATGGCGTACGAGACCCAGGATCTGGAAGGGGTGCTCGCCTGGACTTCGGAGGGCGCGTGGGACCGGTTCGCGGGCCCGGTGACGCGGCTGACCCGCCTCATTCCGGCCGAAGTCCCGGTCGGCTATCACCTGTGCTACGGAACGTTCCCCGAGTGGCCGATGTACGAGGCGCGCGATATGGCGCTCCTGGTCCGGATGGCGAACTTCGCGGTCGCCAATTCCGGCCGCGTTGTCGACTGGCTGCACCTGGCGGGTCCGCGGTACCTGCGCAGCGAGGACCGGTCGTTCTTCCGTCCTCTGACCGACCTGGAACCGGGTGACGCGCGGGTGTTCCTCGGCATCGTCTTGCCGCTCGATGGCGTCTCGGGGCTGCGGCGGCGAGTGGCCACCGCGTCGCGGTACATCTCCGACTTCGGCGTCGCGATGTACTGCGGCTTCGGTCGCCAGCCCGGCCAGGACTGGACGGAGACGATGCGCGAGCACGCCGAGGTCGTCCGCACTGCCCGGAAGGCGAGCTGAAGCGGCAGCTAATGAGCGCCCTTCGGCAGAGAGCTGGCGGTAACAATCCCACACACGCGCCGTCGTAGGACCGCGGGTCGGCTGCGCCCGCGAGCATTCCGCCCTCGGTGATCCGGATCGCCTGGGCATGACCAAACGACTGGTCACCCGGGGAGCTCTGACGGACTTCGTAGCCGCGCTGGCTCAGGCCGTCCGCCCACGCGGGCGGGGTGCCGTGCTCGAGGCGGACCAGTGGCGGGTCGTCCAGCTGCCAGATGTCGAATGCGGTAGTCGGGTCGCGGCTCAGTACCCAGCGCGGCGCCGCGATCGCGTCACCGGGCTGCTCCCCGAGGACAAGCATCCGGACCAGCAACTGGAGTAGGATCTGCGGCTGTGCGTCCGCGCCCATGGTGCCGATGACGCTGTCCGGCTCCCCCGCCAGACTCGACACCATGAGCGGCGCCAGGGTGTGCGGCGGTCGGCGGCCCGGGCGGTACTCCGCCGGATGGCCGGGGACGAGCGAGAATCCCATGCCGCGGTTGTGCAGGAAAACCCCGCTCTCCGGGAGCACGATGCGGGAACCGAAGTCCGCGGCGTTGGACATGATCAGCGACACGCACATCCGGTTCCGGTCGACCACACTGAGGTAGGTGGTCCCACCGTCGCCGTACACATCGCCAAGCCCCCTGCTGGCCTTATCAGCGACGGTCGCGGCCCGGGAAGCGAGCCGGCCAGGCCGGATCAGCGATCGCCCGTCCGCGTGCTCGTGGAGCATCTGCGGCCGGTCATACGCCGCCTGACGGGCCGCCTCGACCAGCAGGAACGCCCAGCGCTCGTCGCCGGGATCCGGAGGGAGACCGACCTGATCGGCGATCCAGGCGCCCGCCAGCGTCAGGTAACCCTGGGAGTTAGGCGGGACTGTCCAGAGCCGACGGCCCAGTGCAGTGATAGACAGCGGCCGCACCCAGTCTGCCCGCGCGGCCCGCAGGTCACCGGCGCTGAACTCGCCGCGGCCGGCGTCGATGAGCTCCCGGCCGAAGGCACCGCCGTAGAAGCCGCCGGCCCCATTGGCGGCGATCTCCTCGAGAGTACGGGCAATGCCCGGAAGGACTAGCCGATCACCGGATGTGAGCGTCTCCTGCCCGCCGAAGGCCACCGCCCGCTCCTGCGGGGTGAGTTCGGCAGCGGCCACAGCGAGCGTGGGCGAGACTGGGAAGCCGCTGCCGGCCAGCCGCTGCGCCGAGGCGAACAGGGTGGCAAGCGTCAGCGTGCCGAACCGATCGTGCAGCGCAGCCCATCCGGCCGCGCAGCCGGGCACGGTGACGCTGCGGACATCGTGGACGAAAGGCATCGTCGAGGCGCCTTCGGAGCGCAGCCGGTCCGGGTCGGCCCCAGAGCCGGCCCGGCCGGAGGCGTTCAGAACGTCCGGCTCAACACCAGGCCGGGCGACGATCGCGAACAAGTCGCCGCCGAGCCCGCACATGTGAGGGGAGGTGACAGCCATGACCGCGGCGGCCGCGATTGCCGCGTCTACCGCGTTGCCGCCCCGGTCGAGAATGGCAGCGCCTGCTCCGGCGGCCAGGTGATTCGCGGCAGCGACGGCCCCATCTGGAGCGGTCCTAGTTAGCGTCAATGCAGCACCTTTGACAGGAAGGCCTGGGTCCGCTCCGCCTGGGGGTTGGTAAGGAGCTCACGGGGCGGGCCGCTTTCGACAATGTGGCCGGCGTCCATCATGAGCACGCGGTCACCGACCTTCCGGGCGAAGCCCATCTCGTGCGAGACGACCACCATCGTCATGCCCTCCTCGGCGAGCTCGCGCATAACGTCGAGCACCTCCCCGACCATCTCCGGGTCGAGGGCACTGGTCGGCTCGTCGAACAGCATGAGGGCAGGCTTCATCGCGAGCGCCCGGGCGATCGCTACCCGCTGCTGCTGACCGCCCGAGAGCCGCCGCGGGTAGGCATCGCACTTGTCGGCCAGCCCGACGCGGGCCAGCAGCCTTCGGCCCTCCTCCATCGCTTCCGCTCGTGCGATGCCGCGAACCCGGACCGGGGCGAGCGCCACGTTCTCCAGCGCCGTCTGGTGCGGGAACAGGTGGAAATGCTGGAACACGAAGCCGATCTCACGGCGCTGCCGCGCGATCTCCTTGTGCGGGCTCCTGACCAGCTTGCCCTTTGCATTGAGCTGGTAGCCGATGAGGTGACCGTTTACATAGAGCCGTCCGTCGTCAATGCTTTCCAGGTGGTTGATGCAACGCAGCAGCGTGGTCTTGCCTGACCCGGACGGCCCGATTATTACCACCACCTCGCCCTGCTTGACCTCGAACGAGACGTCGTCGAGGACGTGCGTGCGGCGGAACCACTTATGGATTCCGATGCCCTGTACGGCCAGGCCCGCAGTTGCCTCCGCGCCGAATGGCGCGGCGGCCGCCTGGCGAGCGGTTACCTTGCCTGCTGCGGCCGGCCGCCGGGCGCCGGTCACCGGGCGCCCTTGAGCTGATCCGCGGCGATGGCCAGGCCGCCGCCGAAGAGCCGTTCCCGCAGCGGGACGCCCTCGATCTCGCCACCGTGCGAGGCGAGCCGGCGCTCGATCATGCTCTGGATGAATGACCAGACCGTGGTCATGATGATGTAGTAGATCGCCGCGACCGTGAAGATTTCGAACGTTCGGAAGGTCGCGGAGTTGTAGTCCTGGGCGGCGAGGAACAGCTCCTGCAGCCCGATAACCGACAGGATCGATGTCACCTTCAGCATGTTGTTGAACTCGTTGCCGAGTGGGGGGATGACCACGCGCATCGCCTGCGGGAGCACGACATGCCGCATCGCCTGCCAGCGACGCATCCCCAGCGACTCCGCCGCCTCTCCCTGTCCGCTGTCTACGGACTGGATCGCCGCCCGCATGATCTCCGCCATATACGCACCTTCGTTGAGCGCGAGCGTGATGATCCCCGCCTGGATGACTCCAGGTATGGAGACGGGCCCGAGTTGCAGCGCGTTGAATGAGTACAAGCCGACGGACGGCACCCCGTCGTAAATGATGATTGCCTGGACCAGCGGTGTGCCGCGGAACAGCCAGATGTAGCCGCCGGCGAACACCCGAAGCGGAAGGTAGCTGCTCCGTCGCCACAGTGCGAGCACCAGCCCGAGCAGAACGCCGAGCGCCTGCGAAATCACCGCCACGTAGATCGTGGTGATCGCACCATGGACGAAGTTGGATGGCGGGTGGAAGAGCGTCTGCTCGAAGAAGCTCCAGTCGAAATGCACAGCGGACGCCCTACTTGAGCATGTCGAGCTGTAGGTTCCACTGGGTCATGATCTGCTTGTAAGTCCCGTTGCTCTGCAGCTTCGCGAAAGCCTGGGCGATCGCGCCTTCGAGCGCGGTGTCGGACTTGGTGGTCGCGATGCCGGTCAGGATCTGCCCGAACGCCTTGCCGGCGAACTCGAACTGGCCCTGGGCTTGCGTCATGTCGTAGGAAGCGGTCTCGACGGTAGTTCCGTAGGCGTCGACGTGGCCGAGCCCAAGCTGCTCCAGCGCGTCGGAGTCCCGCAGGAATGTCTGCACCGAGATGGCCGGCTTGCCGTGCGCCGTGCACGCGGCGCTCGCCTGGGACAAGTAGGTGGTCACCGTGGTGCCTGTTTCGGCGGCGACCTTGTGGCCGCACAGGTCGTCGATCCCCGTGATGTGCAGCGGGTTGCCGCTGCGGACCAGGACCGCCTCGCTGGAGTACATGTAGTTGACGAAGTTCACCACGGCCCGGCGCGAAGCCTTGTTGAACAGCTGGGAGATGATGGCGTCGCAGTGACCGGCCTGCAGGGCCGGGATGATCCCGGCGAAGGCCGTGTTCACCCACTGTGCCTTGACGCCAAGCTCGGCTGCGATCGCGTTGCCGAGCGCGATATCCGAACCGGTGGGCGTAGTGCCGTTCTTGTAAAACTCGAGCGGCGGCGAGGAGATGTCCGAACAGTACCGGATGGTGCCCGGCTGGCCCAGGGCCCCGGCCGGCACCGTTACCGCGGCCGCCTGACCGGAAGCGGACGCTGCACTGGCGCCGGTGCTGGAAGTACTGGAAGAACCGGAACTGCTGCATCCGGCGGCCAGCAGCGCGGCGGCGGCGAGCGCTAGCACTGCTGGGCGGAATCGTGGTCTGCTGCGGGCGAGCATCATGGCGAGTCTCCCGTGCTAGGGTGCCAAATCCTTTTGGCAAAAGTAGAGCGGGCTGCTCGCGCCGTCAATATCAAAACCTCTAAACAACATCGGTCGACGCCCGAACCCGGAGCGTCGCCGGGATGTGGCGCGGCCCCTGCACCGGCTCGCCGTTCAGTCGTGCTAGCAGCATCTCGACCGCCGCTTCGGCCTGGCGCTCTGGATGCAGGTCCAGCGCGGTGACCGGCGGGTCTCCCTCGCGCGCCTGCGCGCTGTCTACCCCGGCGGCGATGAGCAGATCTTCGGGCACTTTCCTGCCGCTCGCCTTGGCGGCCCGCAAGACCCCGGGGACGAACCGCGCGGCGACCGCGAACACCGCGTCTGGCGGACGGTCCCCCGCAAGCAGCCGGCGGGTGACCTCATCGGCGCTGCGCTCGCCCGGTGCCATCGCGACCGGCACCACCCAGGGCTCGAGGCCGCGCTCAGCGACCCAGGCTCGGTAGGCGACCAGAGTCTCGCTGGCCCAGCCCCACCTGGAAGACGGAACAAGCAGGGCGATCCGCTCGGCACCGCATGCGGCGAGGTGATCCAGCATCTGCCGGGCGCTCACCTCGGCGTCCGACGCGACGTACCAAGGGTCGTCCGGCCGGCCGAGGTCCCGTTCGATCGTCACGACGGGCAGGTTGCGCCCGAGCAGCAGGCTGACCCACGGGTCCTCCGGCGACGGATCAACCACGATCCCGCCATCGATCATGAAATCTCGCGCACCGTCGGCCACGATCTTCGGCGGGAGCAGCAACAGCGCGTACTCCTGAGTAAACGCGGTGGCCGCGGCGGTGGTGGCCAACCGCATGTAGAAGTCGAGACGCAACGCCTCATCCGACCGCGAATCATCGCCAACCGGCAGCAGCAGGGCCAGCGCGTGCGAACGGCCAGAGCGCAGCCCGCGGGCGTGCCGGTTCGCCCGGTAGCCCAAGCGCTGCGCCACCTGCGTCACCCGGATCCGGGTGGCCGGATCCACCCGGCCCTTGCCGTTCAGGACATGGGAGACCGTGGTAACCGAGACGCCAGCGGCAGCGGCGACGTCATAAATGGTTGGTCGCGTCACTTGCTATCCGATCGTGCCAAGAGCCGTAAGGGAGAGCCTACGTCCACCGGGACACGCTCGCCCCCCAGCCGGCACGACCCTCCTGCAAGACCCGGCAACGGCGAAAATGCCCTCGGCACCCACCGGGGGTGCGAAAACCTGGTGACGACCGCGGGCACGCGCTGTTAGCTTCCGCGTGTGGACGACGACGCGTTTCTCACGCACGTCGGCGACCGGCTAGCCGGATTGCCAGGGGTACGGGCCGTCACCCTCGGCGGCTCACGGGCGGAAGGAACTCACCGGCCGGACAGCGACTGGGACTTTTCGGTCTACTACCGTGGACGCTTTGACCCGCAGGCGTTGCGGGACATTGGCTGGCCCGGCGAGGTCTCCGAAATCGGCGGCTGGAGCAGCGGCGTCTTCAACGGCGGTGCATGGCTGGAGATCGACGGGCGCCGGACCGATGTCCACTACCGCGACCTGGACACGATTGACCGGGAGATCCAGGCCGCGCACGAGGGACGGTTCCGCATCGAGCCGCTGATGTTTCACCTCGCGGGCATCCCGTCTTATCTGGTGCTCGCGGAGCTGGCCGCCAAGCGGGTACTGCACGGCGAGTTGCCGACCCCCGGCTACCCGGCCGCGCTGCGCGTGCGGGCCTCCCAGGTCTGGTGGGACAGGGCTTGCCGGACCTTCGACTACGCGCGGCAAAACCACGCCCCGTATGGCCGGCTTACCCAGTGCGCCGGCCTCGCCGCCCAGGCGACGTCGCAGGCCGCCCACGCGGTGCTGGCCGGGCGCGGCGAGTGGATCACGAACGAGAAGCAACTGCTCACCAAGGCGGGCCTGCGTCAAGTGGACGCGTACCTCGCCGTCGGGCGAGCGGATCCCGGCATTCTGTGCGCCGCCGTAGACAGCTCCCAAGCCGCCTGCGCCGAGGCGCTGCGAGAAGCCAACCAGCTGCTAGGCCGTTGAGATCGAGACAATGTTCTTGTCCGGGTCCTCGTACTTGGCGGAGCGTCCCCACTCGCCGTCATGTGGCTCTTCGACCACCGGGACCCCGAACTGGGCCGCCCTCTGGTGGACGGCGTCGACATCTTCGACGGTGATGCCGATCTGAGCCCCGGTTGTCCGCTGGCCGGGGTTAGCTTGCGCGAGGTGGAGCATCACGTACTCCCCGGTTTCGAAGTCTCCCCAAGCCAGGTCGTAGTGCAGGGCATCGTTTCCGTCGTGCTGATGCGGCTCGTCATCCATCTCGAGCCCGATGAACTGCCCGTAGAACTTCGCTGTGGCCGCCAGGTCGGCGGCCCATACCTGCAAGCTGTTGAGCCGCGCCACATCACGGAATCTAGCACCGGTCCGGCCTTTGAGTCAGTGCCCGGCCAGTTCCGCATAGCTCCTGAGCGACCAGCCGAGTGGCATCATGTAACGGTAGTCGGCGGCAAGGAGGAACCTGCGTGTCTGGTGACAATTACGGCTCGGACGACAGTTACGACTCCGAGGAGGAGATGTTTGCCATCTCCTACAAGGCGGTTACGCCCGGGCTGCCGGTGGTCACTCAGTCCGGTGAGCAATTCGCGGTCGTTCACCACGTTCTGGAGATCCCTGATCTTGACCTCTTCGACGGCATCGTGGTCAATACCGGGACCGGGCTAGCCAACCATCCCAAGCACCGGGGCCTGGCGCACCTGGAGATGCTGACCCTCGGTCAGCAGCAGGGCTGGCTTCGTTTCGTTGACGCGGACCAGATAAGCATCATTACAACCGGCTACGTGAAATGCACCTTCGAGCAGTCGCACGTGCCGGAGTTGCCGGTACCCGACGGTCCGCCGGTCCTTTACCCGGACATGAACCTGGAGGACCGGATGTCGTCCCATCTCATGTACGGCCAGTGGTTCGGTCGCGGGAATTTCACCGGACCGCGTCCCCGCTGGACTCGAAAGAAGAACTAGTCACGACTTGCCGGTTCTGCGATCCGTGACGCGAAGCAGCCAGGGAAAGTAACGTCGCATCGCGATACCGAGCTTCGCGTCCCTACCGGGAAAGACGAACAGGCGGTCGTTGGCCAGCGAGCGTTCCACAGCATCCACTACGGCCGAGGCCGACACGGCGCGACCTGCCACCGTCGGGTCACGCGCGACGAGTTGACGGTACTGGGGCGTATCCACGAGAGCGGGGCAGACGCAGCGGATCTTGACGCCGCTGGCCCGGCATTCCGCGGCCAGCACTTCGGCGTAGGCGCTGACGGCGGCCTTAGACGCCGCATACGCGGACAACTTCCACGGCGGCAGCCAGCCGGCCGAACTACGCCGTTCACCCGGCTTCCTCACCCGTTCTAGGTGCCCCCGCCCCTAGTGCTCTCAGGATAACTAGCCGTAGTTCCGCCTGTCTCCATTCCCATCAGCGCTGACCACCCTGGCTTAGGCGAACGTAGACCTCCCAAGTGACTTCGAAATTGTCGCACTGAATGATGCAGATCAGACTTCGAATTGGCGCTAGGCGAAAACCATTGCGTTAGTGTGCACCTCATGAGCTCGCCGCAAAGACCTGCCGCAGGCGCCAAGACCGAGTCAGACCTGATGGACGGGTTGTTCTCGCCGGCCGGGCGCGCCGACCCGCATGTTATTCTGCGCGGATCGCAGCTGCCTGGCTGCCAGTACATGTTCGTGCGTGACTTGCTGCGGGATCCGCGTTTTGCGGCACCAACTATCCCACCGTCTCCGGACCTGATAT
>Ga0123356_10004258_pt1 | contig 14804 bp, 10 predicted proteins | sample TergutEmb28metaG_2_FD_92546 | JGI IMG/M metagenome (GOLD analysis project Ga0123356, IMG submission 92546) | Embiratermes neotenicus P3 segment gut microbial communities from Petit-Saut dam, French Guiana - Emb289 P3 | ecosystem: Host-associated > Arthropoda: Insects > Digestive system > Gut ... | reverse complement strand
TGCTGTAGGGATTTAAGACTAAGCGTTTACGCGTGCCACCTTTTTTATAGCACGTATAGAATCTGCCTTCGAACGCCACGTCGGTGGCCTTCGCACGGCGGCGCGAGTGCTTGCGCAGCTCGCGGTGAAAAACTCTTGCATTCATAAAAAACAGGGGTATAATATGCCCCACGTTCGGGTGTGGCGCAGCGGTAGCGCAGTTGACTGTTAATCAATTGGTCGTAAGTTCGAATCTTACCACCCGAGCCAGGTTTTGCAAGGTCGTCCATTAGGCGGCCTTTTTCTATGGTGGCCTTGGCTTTCGGACGATTTTTACTGGTTCGTGAATTACTATTCAAAAAATGTAGTTTTTTAGACATTCACGAACCCGACCTTGGATTTCCAAGCCTTTCGGCTAGTTCGTATCCTACCGCCCCGTTTTTTAGGCTTTGGAATATTTCTGCTTTATTTGTTGGAAATGCTTGTTATAATTATTTTAGCAGAAAGGATAAAAAATGTTCGGTCAATTATTTAAGCATTCAAAATTAAAAGAAGTAGAGGACATATTAAATGACTTCGGTAGCAAAATTCCTGGGGATTATTGTCATAGTTGGAAGAAAGTGCAAGAAATGATATTGGATAATATCACGCATAATAAAGACGCTTTTATAAGCGATACGCTACCAACACAGGAAAGAATTTATAATATGATAGGTCTTTTTGCTGAGCGCATTTATGTAAATCATTCCAACTTTTTTTATGCTGGTGCGGAAGACGATTTGATAAGAATGTGGAAATTTGCAGCAAAGAAGTTGTATGATGAAAAAATGATACCAAAAGACGAATTTGATAAAATTAGTCGAGGCATAGAAAATGCCATAAAGTATAAACAAGAAGAATATCCAAAAACGATTGTTGATGACAGGGATGAAATGATAAACAATCCATTAAATACTTAATGCTTCCATACAAGCCTTGACTTCTCGTGCAAGTTCAGTAAAAACCTTAGGTTCACTAGCTCGTAAATTGCAAGTTATCCCGAGCCATTTGAAATCAAAATACCCCCTCGTGGGGTATTTTCATTTCAAGTCGATTCCGATGATATGATTCGAAATTACAAAAGTAAGTTCGGAACGAAGCAAAAAGGCGAAATAACGCCGGTCGCCTCCGGCGATTTTGCAAGTGGGCGCCAAGCGACCAATCTTACCACCCGAGCCATTCAAAACCCTAGGATTTATGCGGCGTTGGACTGATCCGATAATCGTTCGTGCAGAAAAATTAAACTAGGATTTTCACCCTCTCGGGCGCGATCGCATAATCCCGGCGGGTATAATAGTCGCGTTCCAAAATCAGGTCGCGATCAAGCGCGCGCATGTTCGGCTCTTCCACAAGCTCGAGATACTTGACACCTAAAACATTAAGGGCATTCCAGATGCAGCGCTCGCCGAACGTGAACGGAAATAGCTCGAGGAATGTGGCGCCCGGCCGCATGAAAATGGCGTTCGCCGACCCCGCGCCGTGCGGAGCGATCACAATGTCGGCGTTGTGAAAATAGCGCACCTGCTCGGCGAAAGAATGCTCCTCCATCACCACGCGCTTGAAACCAAGCGGCCGCAGAATGTCAAGCAACTCCGCTTCGTTCGTAAGCTTGCGAGTGCACACGCGCGAAAGATAGACCCGCTTGGGATACCCCGCGTCCACAAGCCCGGGCACGCCGGCAAGTATCCTATCTCGCACGGGCATGATGTATTCGCCCGGAGTCTTCGGCCCGCGCGCATATCGCGGCGAGTCGGCCATGATAAGGCGCCCGACTTCGATCCTCTGCTCCCGCTTGATCTCGATAATGCGATCCGCCCCGACAAGCAGAGTGTAAAGTTCCTTCATGAACCCGGGTTTATGCTCGGGCATTATATACTTGCCGCGATATCCAAGCGCCTCAAGCTCGGCGATCGTCGCCGCGTCCTCGAACATTGCGTGCCAGCAGTTGTTGTTTGGATAGCTCCACGGGGTGGTAAGGTATGCTGCCTCGGGGGGGGGTGTTTTATCAAGCTTCTTAAGGCAGCCGCCAAGCGCGCCGGATACGCGTTTGAGGTTGCGCTCGATGTCGCCCGCATGCACGGCGTTGAATTGATCTGTGATTATCTTGCCGTTTTTTATAGCAGCCGGAAGCCAGCTTTCGAATCCAACCGCCGCGTCGTATACGGCGAAAAATTTCTGCCGGCCTTCAAAGACAAGTTCGGCGCCGATCTTGGCAAGCGTTGTGTGCGGCGGCAAAGACGGCTGCTTAGATGTATTGGACTTCGCCTTGTCCTCAAGATATTTTTTGCGTATTTTTTTGCGCGCCAACCGACCGGGTATAAAAGCGCATAGTATGTTAACAAGGATTTTTTTCATATCCTCATAATGCCAAAACCATACTCCAAAATCAACTTGAATTATTTCCTATGGAAAAAGGATCGAGCGTATCCTGCGTCCCACTTCGTCGTTTTCAATCGGGGTTGCCGATTGGAACAGGCTTGCCTTAGAACCATAGGCATACAGTGGAACGTCGGCGCCGGTGTGATTGAATCTCGATGAATTTGGGTTTGCGCCCGATGCGTTGGGGTGGCTTCCGAAACTTCCGAACTCGCATGTTTCCGGACTAAGCCCTCCGGTTTCATGGTCTCCCACCACGATAAGCGTTATGTTGTGGTTGGCCTTGACGAAAGCTATGGCGGATTGCACAGCAGTTTCGAAATCCGCCATGTGCCTCATGGTATTGGCAAAATCTCCGTCATGGGAAGTCCAGTCGATAGCCGCTTCTTCCACCATTACGAAGAAAGGCCGACGCCCGCGCATACATATTTTTTGCGTGCCGAATTCAACTCTGGCGGGACGCGCCCTATTGGGAAATCTTGCCATAGCCGACGAGCCGAACCCGGCCTCGTTGCTTATAACGCGTATATTTGTGGCCTCGAATTGAGCCCTAAGGTCTCCTGCGTCGTATCTGTTAACCGAGCGGGCGAAAAACGGTGTCGGCGTGCCCCCTATCGGAGAATCGTTCGTTGCTATGACTACGGTGTATCCGGCATCGCGCGCCATTCTAGAGATCATCATGGGACACGGCACCCCGTTTCGATCCACGCCCGCATATCCGTTGCGTGTTTTTATACCGCATGAAAAAGCGGTTGCCGCGGGTGGGGAATTGGTTATCTCTCCCTCCGAGTTGGAAGTGCTTACCATAGCGGCGGGCGTCTGGGTGGCAAGGAATCCTCCCTGCTTTCCGCGGCAAGCGACATGGCCCACTCCCATGCCGTCGCCGATCATCAATATGACGGACTCGGCGGCATTGACGCTGATGGATATAAAAAACCCTAAGGCAAGCAATAATTTTTTCATTGCCCGATTATACCACGATTCGCGCTTTAATTCAAGGGCTCGAATAGGTATCCCTAGTCATACCGTCCCCTTCGTCATTACCCGGCACTCCCACCGCCACACAAACGCCAACTGCTCTTGGCCTTCAAAGGTAGAATTTATATGTGTTATTATCTCCCGGCCTGGCCATTCCTATAGAACGCCAGCCTGTGCGGCTTGAAACCGTGCGGCAAAGTTATGCCTTCCGGCTTCAGAAGCGGGTTGCTACAAACGGCCAAAGGCGCAATTTTCCTCGCATTCGGCATTTCAAGCGTCTTAAGATGGAAGTTTTCCTCGATTCCATTCGGCTCTATCTTCTCGAGGGCTGGAAGATACAAAACCTCCGCACCTGTCTGCCATAGCGCGCGGGAACGAATCTCCTTGGCCTTCAAAAGATTGATGTCCATACCCTTTTCGCCGGTGCCGTTAAGCGCGTCCCGATCGACAAGTTCGACATTTGGCATATACAGGGTTTTCATCGCAGTATCGCAATACAGCGCATGATCTCCTATTTTCTTGGTATCAAGGCCGTAAAGGTTTTTTAAGGTATAACACTGCGCCAGGCTGAACGCGCCAAGCTCTTTTACAGACTCCGGTAGGTAAAGCTCCATCAAATCCGGGAAAAGCGACATCTCTGCGGCAATGTTTCCGACTGGAAGCTCGGTCGCACCGGATTTTGCAAGTTCCAATATACGGTTGCGAGTTTCCTCTGTCCTACAAGTTCCTATCCAGCCGTTCTCGTTAAACTCGAGAGGATGCGTCTTGCCTACTTCGATTACTGATTCTTTCGCGGGCGCGGCTACCGGGACTAGCTCCGTAAGCTTGTATCTCTCCGGCGCTTTATGTTTGCCCGAACCGAAATTAACGACCATGTCGGACGGAAGAGTTTCGCGCAATTCCTTTTGCAATAGCATAGGGCCGAAATAGCGCCCGAACATTCTGTTTGCCTTCGTAGAAACGATAAGGGTCTTGAGGTTCGGACACTGCTGTATTGTTGCGATATCGAATTTGTTTTTCTCTGCGCCATTATCATATTCGTATCCGTTGTCTCCGCCAATATTTGCTTTTTCAAGGTTATTACAGTCGTATATAAGCTTGTCGAATTTATGAAGGCGCGGCGCGGAAAACGATTTGAGCTTTGGACAGCGGCCGACACTGCGCGTCCCTCCGACCTGAAGCGACGGAAGGCACAAATCTTCAAGCTCGTGGCATTCCCAAAAGCAGAAGTCGCCCACTTCTACAATACCCGGAGCCTCAAACTTTTTAACGACCGAGCCGTTAAGGCAATCCCCGCCAAGACGCACATTTTTGCCCTTGATAATCAAAGTTTTCAAGTCTTCAAGCTTAGCGAACGCACACCCGCCTATGTCGGTGATATAAGCCGGCACGACAAGATATTCTATACCTTCGAACGCCGAATGCGAAATCTTATCGAAGTTTTCGGATTCCGGAATCGCATGCGGATTTTCGGAAGCCATGATTTTTTTGATATATGCCTTAAGGTTGGCCTCGGCCTCGGGCGTTTTGGCCATATACTGCCACCCCTCGTAAGCTCCGGGAATCAAAAGGCCGGGAACGCTTGAAACTTTATTCATTTTATACTCCTTTTTTATTAAACCACCTGTTTTATAGTCAACTAAAATCATTTTGTCAAGAAAAATCGACATTATTATTCCGAATCAAGTATAATAAATGTCAATTTAATGATAAAATAGCGAAAAATACGCGAAAATACCCTATATTATTCCCAATAAACTCGCCAGTTTGTAGTAGATACGCCGCTTCGGAGCTTGAAATAAAAAGTAAACGTACTTAGCACTACGTGCTTTTTATTTCAATGGAGAAGCAAGTATATGCTGCGAAATGGCGAGTTTCCCCTTGACTTTTCCATAAAAAAGTATACGATGCTTCGCATTCGGCACCCCTGGAGGCCGGATATAACACTAACAAAAGGTAAAAAACATGTCAAAAGTAGAACTAAAAGTTTTGCCGCGCAAGGATTCGGGCAAGGGAGCCGCTCGCGCAATTCGCCGTCAGGGTCTGATCCCCGCGGTCATTTACGGCAACAAATCCCCGGCCGAAACAATCGCGCTTGAACCCAAGGAGTTTATCCGCCAAATGTCGATCAAGGGCTTCCGCACCCGCCAGTTCGAGCTTGTGCTCGAAGGCAAGAAGGAACTCGCGCTATGCCAAGCCGTCCAGCTTGACAAAATCTCCGATTTCCCGCTTCACGCCGACTTCCTAAGGATCGACGCGAACAAGGAAATCGCGATCGAAATTCCGTTCACCTTCGTTGGCAAGGAACTAAGCGCCGCGATCAAGTCGGGCGGTATCCTCAACATAGTCGCGCACACCGCGCCCGTGCTCTGTAAGCCAAGCGACATGGTCGACGCGATCGAGGTCGATGTGTCCAAGCTCGAAGCCGGCGATTCGATCCAATCGACCGATATCACACTGCCTAAGGGCATCAAATTCGACGGAGCCGAGAAATTTGCGATCGCATCGATCACGCTTGCAACCGTCGACGACACTCCCGCAGCAGCAGCCACCGAAACCGCCGCAGCAGCAGCGCCCGCAGCCACAGCCGGCAAAGACGCCAAAGCCGCGCCCGCCGCCGCCCCTGCCAAGGATGCCAAGAAAAAATAATTCTATAACAAACCCGAAACAAGCTCCTACGGGGGCTTGTTTCTTAAAAAAGGATATGAAAAATGGGAAGAAATAACGCCTCGCCCGATGACCGCCCTCAAAGAAGCTCTAGCGCAAAAACCCTCAACATCGACTACCAAGCGAACCGCACCTATGGAACGCCAAGCGGAATAAGCCGCGATGAGATAAAACGCAGCAATCCCTTCGGCGACGGATACGATTCAAGATCAAGGAACCGAAAAACGCGCCGCACGCTTGACCGCGTCGGATCTTTCTCAAGATAAGCGGGTTGTTAAATTAGCATCCCCCCCCCGTCATACTGCGGCGCCCTCTCTCGTCATTACCCGGCTCGACCGGGTAATCCAGTGAAGTATATAGAAGCCTCCAGCGAACTAGCCTCGCTAGGAGCTAAAAGTATATAAAGGTTGTGGCGATGGCGGGACGCCACATCGGAGGCCTTTATGAGGCCTGCTCGTGCTAAAGCGACTCGCAGGGAATTTTTTCTATTGTCATTACCCCCCCCCTTTCCCCAGTCATTATCCGGCCGCGACCGCGGTATCCAATCAAGCATACATAAGCTCCCCAGCTCGAAGAGCTGCCCCTAACAAACACCAACTGCTCTTGGCCTTCAAAGGCAAGATTCTATATGTGTTTTATTAAGGGGGGGGGGCGCTGCGCTTAGTCTTAAATCTAACCTCATGGGGCCCTGCCGCGCTGCAGCCCTTCGGGCTTGGCTTGCTGACCCACAAGGTTAGATTTGGGCTTGTATAAAAAAATCCCCGGCCAAAACCGGGGATTTTCAATTTCTAAGCCAAAGCCTATTACTTGCCGTCTTTACCGGCTTTCACAGCCCACGGCAGGGCGACGGTTTTGCGACCATCGTTGTTGCTCCTTGAAACCTTAGTGTTCATCGCCGCCTTCAACGCGCCAACTCCACCCTTCATATCAAGAGACTTTTTTCCAGTTTTAAGACCTTTGTCTGCCATTTTTTTACCTCTTTGTTTCTCTTTACCCAGACCCCTATTATAAAACAAATTTTATATTTGTAAAGATAGTAAATTAATTTTTTCTATTCCCATCTTATGACAGTTATTTCGTTTTGTCAACATATTTATTCAAACTTTTTTAATAAAAGTAAATTACCCCTAAAATCCAAGTTCTGCTTGCTTTTTTGCCTACCTCGGGGTATAGTTGTAAAAGGAAGAAAAGGAATGGGAAGCAAAAAGCTCAAGCTTTTGTTGTTTTTAGGCGCATGTCTTTGCGCGCCCCATACGCACGCACAACACTTCCAGCCCCTACCCGCCAACAATTTCAATCCCTGGCAACAACAAGTGCAACAGCCCCAGCAACCGCAACCGCGAATAGATTGGAGCCTCCCGCCCCAAATCCCGGCCGAGCTTTATCACCAGGTTTCCGGCTTCCAATCGCCCCAGACGTGGCACATCCCGCCCACTCCGCCAAGAATGGTGCAAACGCAAAGCGGCCTCCAAATCCCAGATTACATGATTCGCCAAGAAAATAATGAGCAGTTCGTGAACTTCTTCATGGCCTTTGGTTATAGCGAAGCCCGATTCGCAGGCCAGCACCCCTACTCGCCCTATGTATACACGGCCTTCCTTCCAGAATACGAATTCGAATACACCACCGCCGCGTTTAATAACAATCCTAACGCCAAGCCGGGCAACGGCTCGACCGCATCGTTCGCATTCGGTGTCGAGGGCAAGTCGGGCCTAAGGGCAAGCGTCGAGTTCTCAGCACTTTCCGGCATGAGGTATGGCAAAGAAGGCGGGCTTGTATCGTTCGACCAGGTTATAATCGAGGCCGAAGAAGACGAAGACGGATTTTTCTTCATCGGCGACGAGGATCTGCTTTTCCCCTCGGGCGGCCACATGACGTCGCAAGCGTTGATGCTTAACATACACTACCCTCTGCCGGAAATATTCGAGGAAATATTCGGGGACGAGATCGTGCCCTATGTCGGCGGCGGAGTCGGCGTTGCTTTCAACCGCATCTCGGACTATTCGGTATGGGACGAATTCGGATACGCCGAGGAACCGTTCGGCAGCATTGATGGCGAAGAGGGCTTTTACGAATACGACGTTCTTCACACTCACCTTGGTGCAACAACCCGCGCGATGGCCTGGAACCTCGAGGCCGGCATAGGTGTAAAGCTTACTCCCAAGACATCGCTTGACTTCTACTACCGCCGCTCGAACTATGGCAACATACAATCCGCCGGCCTTGTTATGGTCGAGGGCGACGTGTATGCGATCCTTTATCCCGAGGGCGAGGACTCGTTCGGCAATCCCATCTGCGACGACGGCTTCAGCTTTAACGGCGATCTTGGCTTCTGCGAGGCGTTCGACGGCACGTTCGAGCGGTTCATAGACGACTTCCCGCCCGAATCCGGCCGCATCATCAACAACGAGCTTGGCGTGCGCCTGAGGGTGAGGTTCTGATGAAGAAAATTCTTGCCGCCGTCGCCCTGCTCCTGATAGCTAACAACGCTACCGCCCAGCAGTATTACACCATTCCGCCGCGCATCACCACGATCTATCAAAATCCGATGCAGCGCTCGGTCGAACTTCCGCAATTCGGCCGTAATCAGCACATGTACTGGCGCAACGCTCCCGTCCGTGCCGAGGAAGAGGGCGACTTCGGCGGCGTCGGGCTTTATGTATACGGAGCTTTCGAAACCGGCAGCACGGACGGCGGTATGAACTCGGAATACAACCACGATTCCTTCCCCTTCGGCTCGACCGCCAATCACAAGATGGGCGACGCGCTTGGCGTAGCCGTCGGTGTAGGCCGCAGCATAAACCGCAACGTCGATTTCGAAATCGGCTATAAAAGCTTCCGCGGCATGAAATACGGCGATTGGACCCAGGTGATAAACGACGAGTTTTGCACCCGCGGCTTCTTCGATCCCGAAAACGGCGAATGCCTTACCTGGGATGTGGAAGAACAAGAGTTCGGCGATCCGCCCCCCGGCTGTTATGACCCCGAAACCGGCGAGTTTTTCTGCGGCCCCTTCGTCGTAGCCGAATCTCTGTTCGAGGTCGACGGCGGCGGCATAACAAGCGACTTTATCTCGGCCGGCCTTGTCTATCGCATCAACAACCTTAATATCTTGGGCGGCATAAGGCCGTATTTCGGCGCGCATTTCGGTATGAGCTTGAACCGTATAGACGACCTCATTGTGCGCGACCCCGACGACGAGCTTTGGTTCTATTCCGATTTCAACCCCAATCCCCGCACTATGGAGTTCTGGAGCTTTGACGAGGACGAAATGCCCGTCGCCGAATTCGACTGTATCCTTGGTGAGGACGCCGAGTGCGAGGGCTCCCACTTCTTCAACGGTCGCCACCGATTCTATGGTTCTACGCGCAGCAACTTCGCCTATGCGCTCGAAGCGGGCCTTTCCGTTCCGCTTGAGAATAACCTTAATATAGAATTCTATTACGCTATGAACAACATGGGCAAGGTGGAAACCTCGGGCAACGTGCTTACCCACTATGATGTCGACGAATACGACTTCGGCTATCGCTCGTATTTCGAAGTGCTTGCATCTCTCCCGATCTGCAACGGCATGAGCCCCTCGGAGTGCCAGGCCGAATTCGGCACCGGCTTTACCATCTGGGATGGCGATACCGAGATCGAAAACATCGGCATAGACTCTCCGGCCTTCCCCGACTTTACGATAAGGGACATAGATGGCAATCCCACCAACGTCGGCGGCGTTATCCGAAACCTCTGCGAATCCGAAAACGGCGATTATCTTGCCGGCACCGGAGTATGCGCGTTCTTCTTCGACGAAACGGAATTCAGAAATCTCGAACGCAAAAGGAAAGAGGGCGGGACGCTAAGGATAAACTCGTTCGGCATTAAGCTTAGATACCTATTCTAGGCTTGACATGAAAAAACAAATGCTATTAAATATAGCGCATAGGAGAGGGAAAATAAAATGAACGTAATCATACTTTTGTTCGGCTCGATGGCCGCCGGATTTTCTTATTACGCGACCAAGGGCACGACCTCGGAATACGAGCAGTTGCAAAAAGAAGTCGACGCGAAGCTTGACTGCATCCGCAAAAACCGCATGCGCCTGGCCTCGGAAAACATCCGCCACGCTTTCCACACCGCCGGCACCACTTCCATAATAGGTCAGTCAGGTCAGAACCTTGCCCCCGTTCCCGACCAATGCGCCGGCCATGAAAGGCTCGAGGCCCGCAAGTTCTGCTTCAACGCCGCCCGCTCACCGGTTTCCTGCGACGGCGCGGTCGAGCATCATTGCATATTGGTCTGGTCGCCCGATTTCGACATGCCCAACGAGCTTAAACACCGCCCCGCGATGTTCGGTTCAAGCATCGTCAGCGGCGGCGAGCTAAGGGACGACTCGAATACCAGATGGAATGTAAGCAGTATAGGCAACATGCCCGACAACTCCGTCGGCTCCATTTGGTGCCAAAAAAATTCGGAAATCGAATCCAAATCCAAGCTCCCCTGCGCCCACGAATGCAGCCCGCGCGAAATCGCGGTCTTGGCCGATCCGAACGATCCCAAATCCTGTAAGTGCGAACCCCTTCCCGACGAGGATATCTGCACCGCCTCCGAAGTCATAAGCAATTCAAGGACCGATTTCCCGATCGGCTCGGACGCGCTTGTCGACACTACCGCCGCCCCTCCCGCACGCCTGCTTCCCAACGGAAAATGGTGCCACGCGGTTGATAGAAGGAACGCGCTTCTTGGCTGTGGCGCAAGCAAGAACGTTGTTGGTATATGGCAGGAGCGCGGCCGCTTCTGGCGCTGCTCCAACTTCGAGGAGGCAAGGCAGGCGGCGCAATGCCCTTCACCCAACATAGTCGTAATGGACGCGTTCGACGAGCAAAGCTCGGTGATAAAGGTCGCCTCGAAAACCATCAACGAGATCATGGGAATCACCAGGCCGATATTCGACGTGAAGTTCGACGACGACTCCAACAGCTTCCAATGCTATCCAAGGGCCGAGGTGTTCGCGGATGCGTGTAAGAAACTCGGCGCCGGAATCAATAGGCAGTTCGACAGGGTCGAAAAGCTCAACGTAGTTGTCGCCACGTTCGGCGGCGATCCCGATTCAAGCGAAAGGCCGCAGCCCACCTGCCACCTCATATCGGACAAGTCGCGCGTTGCGCTTGACGCCTGCTCTGTCTGCGGCTGGCCAAAACTCGAGACGGCCACGAACCGCTGGACCTGCGACTATGAACACATTCGCAGGGACAACGGCTGGCTATGCGCTATGGGCAACCTAAGGACGGATCCGAACGACCCCCGCTGTAGCGACAATGCAAGATCCATGCACTTCGGCAACCTAAGGGATCGCGGCTGCTTCCCCGGCTGCACCATTAACGAGGCCCACCCAGCCGATACAAGCACCAACCTCGGACACTTGATGATGGTCGGCACTAAATATCAATCCGACAAAGATGGCTCGCCTAACTGGGGCTTGCTCTGGAACGAACAGACCAAAATCTGGGCCTGCCACAACTGCGACGACAACCAATGGTGGAACCCGGCCGCCGATAGTGGAAGGGGCGCCTGCGTGCCCAAGGACTGCAACATGCCCTTCCAGGTGATGTATAACGAAGCCTGCTTTACCAAATGGTGCCCCGCCCTTGTGATGGACGCCATAAACAGACAGGGCTTCGACCTTAGCATCGGATTGTCAAGCGACATAAGCTGTGTGAATGCCAGCCCCGGTCATACATATATGATGTATAATCCGACCCAGGATTGCGTCTACTGTATGCGCCCCTGGCCGGATATAGTTCACCCCACATTGTAAAGCCATGCTTAAAACCAAATCCCCTGCTTCGGCGGGGGAGTTTTTCTATCCTTGTCATACCGGGCTTGACCCGGTATCCAGTGAGTATTGATAAGTCTGGATTCCGGCTCGGAGGCCGGAATGACGGCGGACGCGGGCGGCGTTGGTGGCTTGCCCCAACTTTCCCCTTGAACCCGAGCATAAAAATCTTTACCGCAATTCCGGTATGAGGTATTGCGGTTAGGATTTTTGAAGCAAGGTTGCAAGGGATTTACTCAAAAAACTAAAGAACTCGAAAAAAAGCTATTGACAAAATCTTCCGGGGGGGGGTATTCTGTCTACAAATGAACGCAATCACGCGATTCGGAAATAAGGAAAAAACATGAAAACCAATAACGCCACTAACATAGCGCAAGAAGCCGCCCTGCTTGCCCAGTTGGAAAAAGCTTATCTTGTTCTCCGCTCATACCGCGCGGAAATAAGGAAACAGCCCACCAACCTTAGCGTCAAAGATGCCCTGGCCCGCGCAGAAGAAGAAATTAAAGACTTCTTGGTTAAGAATCCGAAATACAACAGCCTTGAAAGGTTGGTCTATACCGAGGAAGCCTATAACCAAGCAAATAAAAAATATCAAGACCTGCTTGCCCAATATGCCGCAGTCATTGAAAACTCGGACGCTATCAAATGCGTTTCCTATAATTCCAAAACCGGCGAAGGCGATTATGATGCTCTTTCGCCCTTCACACACAAACGGTTTGATGATTGGAAACGCGAAGACGTAGTCCAGGGTGTCGCGTTGAATGAATATACCAAGCCCGGCCTTGTGCTGACCGTTGCCGAGGCGACCGAGGATTCGGGTGTTCAACGCGTCCGCGTGTGCGAAGATGTGATACGCTATGATAATCTGGTCGAAGATGATTATCGTTGCATAGAGGTGGATTCCGAATTTCGTGCCGACATCGCGCAAATCATTACTCGCACCTACCAAGAGCAACAGGCGGCCAAATATAACTCCGAGCGCAAGATGACCATAACCAAAGCCGAGGAGGCGGCATACGACTACGCCAAATACATTGGCAAGCCCGTAGATTTAATCGGCAGAGGAAAAGAAAGCAGATAAGCATCCTTCCGCGCATTTTTACAATCCCCCGCCAAGGGGGATTTTTTCTTACACATATTTAGCTCCCAGCTCAAAGAGCTGCGCGCCCAAGGCGCTTTCGCCCTGCCGGCGTTGGTGGCTTACTCTATTTCTTAAGCACCACTCGCTTGCCCGTCGAGTCGGGCGCGGACAATAGCCCGTTCGCCTGCATCTTCTCGATCAGGATAGAAGACTTGTTGTATCCTACGCCAAGCTGACGCTGCAAGAACGATATAGACGGCCTGTCGCTTGCAAGAATTATTTGAACCGCGCGGGCATAAAGCTCGTCCTCGGCATCGCCCTTGGATTGCTTGAACACGGTTTTATCCAAAAGCGACATCTTAGAAACATCTTCGACCTTCTCGGCGGTGATAGCGGACACGTATTGCGGCCGCCCCTGCGATTTGACATGCGCCACGACACGCTCGATCTCCTCTTCGGAAACATACGCGCCGTGTATGCGCTCAAGCGATCCGCCCATCGCCATATAAAGCATGTCGCCCTTGCCAAGCATAAGCTCGGCGCCCTGCTCGTTTATGATTGTGCGAGAATCGATTTTGGACGCGACGCGGTATGCTATGCGGTTCGGGAAGTTGGACTTGATCGTGCCGGTGATAACGTCGACCGAGGGACGTTGCGTGGAAAGAATCAAGTGGATACCGGCGGCGCGGGCCATTGCGGCAAGACGAGCGATCGCCGCCTCGACCTCCTTGCCTGCGACAAGCATCAGGTCGGCCATCTCGTCGACGATTACTACGATATAGGGAATGGGCTTGACCTCGATCTCCGCTTTCTCGAATATCGGCTCGCCGGTTGCGGGATCGAAACTTTTCTGCACTTGCCTAGTGATTTTCATACCGGGATTCGCGCGCGCCTTGGCGTTATATGATTCGATGTTTTTAGTTCCCGTAGCGGACATGTTTTTGTTGCGCTCCTCCATCTCGCGCACCGCCCATTTAAGCGCGGCCACGGCCTTGACCGGCTCGACTACGACGGGGATAAGAAGATGGGGAATGTCGTTATACATCGCGAACTCAAGCATCTTCGGATCGATCATGATCATCTTCACTTCGTCCGGAGTGTAATGATAGAGAAGCGATAGAATCATTCCGTTCACGCCGACCGATTTACCGCTACCGGTAGTTCCCGCGATCAAAAGGTGCGGCATCTTCGCCAAATCGACGAACACCGGCTTGCCGGAAGTGTCGCTGCCAAGCGAAATCGGAAGCGCATAGTCGGTTTCCTTGAACGCCGTAGAGGCAAGCTGGTCGCGCAAAAACACCATGCCGCGCTTTATGTTCGGAAGCTCGATGCCTATGCGATTCGTCCCCTGTATGTGCGCCACACGCGTAGAATAAGCGGACATGTTCCGCGCGATGTCCTCGGACAAAGAGGTAATGCGCGAGGTCTTTATCCCCTTGCCCACTTCTATTTCGAAAAGCGTGATGACGGGTCCGGGGCGTATCGCGGCCACTCGCGTTTCAAGTCCGAACTCGGCAAGCGTTTCTTCTAGCATGCGACCCATCTTGCGGTTCGCCTCGTCGTTGTTGTGCGAAACTTCGCGCGGCGATTCGTTCAAAAGCGAAAGCGCTGGCAGGCGATAGTTTTTGTTTTGCACCCTATCGGATGCCGGCCGGACGATTTTGGAAACGGGCACAGTTTTTTTCGGCATAACCGGAAGCGATTTTTTCACGCGAACCGGAACAACCTCGCGCCGACGCGAAACAAGCGACCGCAGCCATTCAAGATGATACCGTTTGAATCCGAATCCGAAATAAATACTAAGCGCGCTTCCAACCATTATCACCGGCGCAATCAACACCGCAAGCCCAAGTCCTACGCCCC
>Ga0123356_10004257_pt1 | contig 14807 bp, 14 predicted proteins | sample TergutEmb28metaG_2_FD_92546 | JGI IMG/M metagenome (GOLD analysis project Ga0123356, IMG submission 92546) | Embiratermes neotenicus P3 segment gut microbial communities from Petit-Saut dam, French Guiana - Emb289 P3 | ecosystem: Host-associated > Arthropoda: Insects > Digestive system > Gut ... | reverse complement strand
GATTCGGTCTCGTCGAGGATTACTTCCGCCGGCTCGGACTGGTCGGCCGCCCGGGCAATGGCTGCCGTAGCGTTGTGAATAATCCCGCGCAGCAGCGCCTTGTCCCTGACAATTCGGATATAGTGCGCGATACTCGGTCGGTCGGGTACTCCATCAACGAGACCAGACACGTAGCCAACATCACCAACCGCCGCCAGCTCTCGATTACGCTCCAGTTCCTCTGCGAGGGTGATCATATCGATCGGCCGCGAAGAGTCGGCGAGGTCTGCCATTCGACGATAAATGCGCCGGTGGGAGTCGAGCGAAAAGTCGTCGGGCTTCAGGTGTTGAGCGGCCTCAAAGTATGCTGAATTGTTCAGGATGATGGCGCCGAGGATAGCGCGTTCAGCTTCTGCATTAGTCGGAAGTCTGCCGAGCTGTGCAAAGTCGCTGATAGCCGCCGTCGTTTTCATTTGTGTTTTCCCTGCGCAGCACTTCCCTTGTGGTTTAGTCGTTGAGCCTCGTGATCATTTCGTGTTGAACGAGGTCGTCAACAGTTTTCGGCGCCGAGCGCAAAACGTTTGGAAACCGGGTGAGCAGCTCGTTCCTGGTCCGTTCATAAAGGGCCTGGTACTCGGACTTCGACATCTTCTCCAGGAGCTTCTTCCCTTTTTCGTAGGCTTCTGCCTCTTCCCTGCCCTCGTCCTCTAGCGCTTTCACGCGCTCGTCTTCCCGAGCTCTTCGCTTTGCCTCCTCGTCCAGCCGGCGCCGCTGTTCCTCACGGTACGCTACGAATGCCGTGCCCTCGAAGCACTTTGGTACTGCCCTCAATAGAAATCCGACGGGGTTTTGGATCTTGCCGTTAAGAGCAATCGAGGCCTTTGCTTTCACGAAAGACAGCACCTCTTCCGGGGTGCAGTCCGTTGCGCGCGATCGGCATTCAGTCCAGAGCATGACTACCGCCTGCTCGTCGATTGTAGGAACAAGGCGCCGAAGACCCTCGAGAAGATCTCGGGATACATATTCGGTGGCATCTGGAACCCTCTGCCGGACAGATTCGTTATCGGTCGACGAAAACTCATTTCTTGCTTCACCGACGTCAGGAACCGTCGTCGTCGTTTCTTTTTGTTTTTTTCCTAACCGATTCCTAAACCAACTTCCTATATGTGGTGGCGTTACGCCATCAGGTCCTGGCGCTGTAACAGCATTAGGCCCTGGTGCTGTATTGCCATTACCCCCTGCTGCTGTTAAATCGTCTTCCCCTCCCGCTAAAGCAGCACCAGATGGCATAACAGCATCAGGTGTTGATATCCTTGGACTATGGCTTACATGAACAAATAATGGCTCTCCGTTCTCAGGGTTAACGAACTCGACCCCTCTCCGACGGGATACCCATTCGAGGCCAACGGCCTTCCGTCTTTTCAGGATTTTGCTGAAACAAAAAACTCGGTAAGTGCGGGCCATCGCTGGAGCCGCCGCCTCAGAGCGTACGATTTCGATGCTTTGTTTCTGGATCAGCCTACGGACAATGACGCTGATATTTCTTTTGTGAACTCGTGCCTCTCTGCTGATCAGGCTGAAACCGATATGACAAAGCCTGTCTTCACCTTCGGGCGTACCGTACTTCCAAAGCACAGAATAAACTTCCTGCTCGATGTGGGAATGTCCATCCTGGGCGCGAGAGCATTTGTAGATACGTCTACCGGAGACTCCTCTCGTTGGCGCCGTCGAGACTTTGCGTGATGGTGCGATGTCTGGAGCACTCGCCATCCCGTCAACAGTCTGACCGGAAGTATCCAACCGATCGACGACGACAATCTCTTTGTCTGTGAATTTGGCAGCCTCGACGGCATGCAAAGAGGATGAATCGGCTGGGGCGGTTCCATTTTCACCGCCTTGCCGCGGCCGATCCGGAACTGGAAGGACATTCGCTTCAGGTGTCGCGACTGACTCTCGATGAAGCAACGCTGCAGCCCTTGGCTTGGGTGATTTATCGATCAAGCCATGCGCAGTGACACCCGTGGGGTCCAGCTCGACACCGGAACCGGGCTTGACTTGCTTCTCCTCCAAGCCGAGGAAGCTCAGACTAGGGCGAATTGAAGGTGCCGCTAGAATGTCCTCAAACTCGGATTTGATGTCGGGTTCGTCCTTAAGAGACTTGTGCAACCGCTTCGACATCGGTCCTCAGCGTTCTTCCTTCAAAAATCTCAATCAACTGCTCGGTGGCGCGCGAGTAGTCCTCAAGGGCCTTCGATTTTGGATCAAAGTCAACTAGGAATTGCTTCGCCCTGCTGGCCTTTCCAACCGCTGTGTCGGTGCGTATTTCCTGGAGAATGGGAACATTGAATCGCGCGGAGAGTTCCTCAAGAAGGTCTCGCACAATGCGTGTCATGCCCAGTCGGCGGTCGATTTTTGTGGGAAGCAGCCCAACTACTTTGATCGGCGTCCGTACCGCTTTGCTGAGCGACTCAGTGAATTGGATACACGCCGCCGCTCCTGAAAAACTCACGAGATCCGTGTCGACCGGAATCACTGCGTGTCCGGCGTACACGAGCGCGCACGTTTGCATCAACGAAACAGAAGGCGGAACATCGATCACGACCGCGTTATATGGCTGGTCGTAAAGACTGAAAAGATTTTCGAACAAACGCTCTCGTGCAATTTCACTCATCATCTTGGCTTCCGCGGCTGCCGTCTCACGGTTTCCGCAAAGAATGTCCAGGTTCTCGTAGGCGGAAACAACACAATCTTCTAGCGCGTATCTCTGGATAAGAAAATCAGTAAGGTGGTGTTCCGGTTTAAGCCGCAAAATTGTGTCAATCGTGCCCTGGGGATCCGCATCCACCAGCAAGGTTCTCTTGCCGGCCGCCGATAAGAGTCGGGCGATGGTCAGAGCTGTGGTTGTCTTCCCTACTCCGCCGCGCTGGTTGAGCACAACCAACTTCATGACCGTTCCTCCGTGAGCAGGTGCTCTATTTCCAAGGCCTCTTGAATCGTCCAGAATCGCCAGTTGTTTTGCGGAGATCGATTGGGCTCAGGTATCCGCCCGTCCTTTATCATCCGGCCCAGCGTTTTCTTGCTGATCTTCAATCGTTCGGCAAGTTGCGAGCTGGATAGAATGTGGGGCCGGATATCACGTTTTGTGGCCATATTTTCCCTCTTCTGCCTCTCGCCATATAAAATGTCGCAGCAAGCGGCTGCGTAGGGGCCCAAAACCAAAAAATCACCGTACCAGCGCACAATACGGTCATGCAACCAAAATAGGGACAAAGTCGACATTTCATCCAGCCAGCGAATATATTTGGTAAACGCCCCGATTTTGAGGATCCGACGATAACAGCCATGAGGCAGGGCAATTAATCAGACTAGGGATCGGTAAACGGCCGCATTGAGTGGCTAGCAATAACAGCACCAGGCGCTACAACGCCATCGGGTAATGCCAGCCGGCCCTAAGGAATGACTCATTGCATAACAGCGCCAGATGCTGATATGCCATCTGGCGCTACAGCAGCACTAGATCGCAAGAGAGCCAGGCACGATCAAAGCCGCACGACTATAAGCCCGCGAGCGATAACAGCATCAGCCGCTGATGTGCCATCTGGTGCTGCAACAGCATCTGGTCGTAGCCACGTCAGATCAGATCCGGACCTGGTGTCGCAAGGGGCCTCAATCGCAGGTTGGACTAACAGCGCCAGATGGCGATAAGCCACCAGGCGCTATAACACCACCAGATAATAACAGCATCTGGTCATCTAGTGGTACCAATGATCTGCATAGTTGTTCTAAATAACAGCACCAGACGCTGATATACCATCAGTGGCTATAACAGCATTAGCAAAAGCGACCGTCGGACGTTGATCCAGTTCCTGGCGGTACTAAAGAGGCCCGCAAGAGGCTTGTTATAACAGCGCCAGCTGCTGATATGCCGCCTGATGCTACAACAGCACCAGATCACAAGGGAACTAGGCACGATCAAAGCCGCACGACTATAAGCCACGAGCAATAACAGCATCAGCAGCTGATGTGCCGTCTGGTGCTATAACAGCATCTGGGTGTAACCGGCGTCAGGTTCCGACCTGGGACTTGGTGTCGCAACCGGCCGCAAGCGGCGGGTTGGTATAACAGCGCCAGATGCTGATACGCCACCAGGTGTAAGATCAGCATTGCGGCGCGATTCAAAGCATGGCCGCGCGGAGGGCAGGGAAGGCCCGGCCGCAGTTTGCGGAAACTTAATGCCAATTCCACGGGGGCATTGCCGCGAGGGATTTTGCACAATTGTTTGCGGACCTAAGCGTGACCAAGGTTTAGTGGCGTGTGCCCGCGTTTCGCGCCCGCTCCATCTCTTCGAGTTCTCGGAAGAGCCTATCCATCTCTGATGGGACTTTCTGCAGGGGCTTCGGCGGCGGGTCCCAGGTTGCGCGGAAGGAATCGAGGTCGTTTTCGATGGCGCGGATCAAGCTGGCCAGGTGGGCGAGGATTTCGTCGGCATTGGCGCCCTCGATGGCGAGCCGGCCAGGTTCCACGTGAATGGCCATGGGCAGATTGGCAAAGCGAATGGAGCGGAGGTCGTGGGGCACGGGAATTCCGAGGCCGCGCTTCTGCCGGGGCGCGATGGGCTCGGCCGCGAGGCGCGCACGTAGGACCTCGGCGGGATCGTCCGCTTGGATGACCTGGTCCAGGAACTCGAGCAGGGAAGCGCGGCTGACCAGGTGGCTGCCGGCCACAGTGGAGATGTCGCCGATCGCACGCATGAGGGATTGGGCCGTGACCCGCTCGACTTTGAACAAGTTCTCAATATCCCGGCGGGTCCAGGTCTCTCTCTCGGACCGCAAAGCCAATTCACGGATCGCGTGCAGGTCGCGCGCCCATTTGAGCGGCCGTGCCATCGAGTAAACTCCAGTCTCAAAAATCTCCGCTGAATGCTGGTCAGGGGAACGGTCGGACCCTATTCTAGGTTCTCAACCCTCTTTTTAGACTAGGTGTCGAAAAGCAAAGATATTGAGACTGGCGAGCAGCGTTGTTGAGACTGGGACCGCCCGATCCGGGAGCCGCCCGACCGCGCACTATTCATCCATTTGCGGAAGAGTTTGGAGAGGCAGTGCCGGGAGGCGTTCCGGGAGGCCTGGACCGGGCCCTTGCCTTTTCAAGCACTCTTCTGAACATATCGACGAGATCGATAAAAATCACGGGTTCTTTACCAAGTTCGGTCGGAAGCTGCGGCCCTGAAACACCTGGAAACTTGTCGAGTCGATGTGGAGCAGCTCGAAAGACCAAGCGAAATATCTCGTGTCTCTCCTTGAGGATTCGAGCAAGCGCGCGGCTGCGCATGAGATCAAAAGCTCCCTCGGCTGCTTCGGGGGCTTTTCTGACGCGGGTACCGGCCTCCAATGCCCGCACCCTTTGGGCCTCGATGTGAAATAGGAGAGAACCGAGGCGGAGCAGGCCAGCGCGTCGCGCGGGCGTAAGATCAGTTCGCGACTCGAGCTCGGTGAGCGTTTCATCGAACAATTCCGCGGGAGTCTTACTGGCCAGGAGCTCGGAGACCAGGGAAGGAGGCGGCTTCGGAGGCCATTCGCGCATGACAGTTCGTGTTTAGCTCATTTTGGGCAGAAATGCGCAGGAAAATCGGGGCAAACAGGCGCCTCTGCAGGATATCGAAGCGGCCTTTCTGTGCGAGCTCGAGAAGCGCAAGAAACAGAGCCGAGCGGGCTTGGGGGGTGGGCTGTTCGTCGAACCAGGCGGAAGTCGGAACCACATCGCCGGGTTTCGCCGCGGCCAGTTTCTCGAGGATCCAGGCGACCTGGTCCTCGACCGCGCAGGGATCGGGCTCGGCTGATGGCAATTGGCGCTGCGCCTGGGCGACGGCAAGGGCCTCTTGGACTTTCGCGAGCACATCATGAAGGCTGGGAGGAAGAGGCGCGTCGTTCGCAAGACTCGATTCGAGCTCGGGGAAGGGTGGAGTCTCGGCGACGTCGCGATCGGGGTGACGGCCAACCAGCGAAAATTGTTCCCGCAAGAGGTCGATTGCCGCGCGCAGCCTCTCGGCCAGCAACGGGTCGTCGGCGTCTGTGGGTGGGGCTTGATACGGGAAGAGGATGCTCTGGGACTTGAGGTAGATCAGGCAGGCCGCTCCCTCGATGAATTCGCTGGAAATTTCAAGATCGGGCGCGCCCGCCCGCTCGAGATAACGGGAAAACTGCCGGGTGATCTCTCCGAGGGGCAGATCGACGGGGTCGTAGGCATGCTGACGGATCTGGGCGGCGAGCGATTCGAAGGTTACCTCCGATTGGGCGAGGCGGAGCAAAAGGTTAGGGCTGCTCATAGACCCCCGCTTCTTTACCCGTAGCCTCCTCTATATCGATACCCTCCAGCGTCCGGGCGAACTCCTCAAAATTGCCCGCGGCGGCCTCGGCCAGAGCGAACAGCCGGCCCAGCAGCTCCTGGGGAGAGGAAAAATCGATCGCGAGCCTTCCCGGTGCCACCCTCGAGACGCCCTCCGGGAGACCTTGCACCATCCGCACGGGCAACGCGACCCGCGTGGTGAGCGATTCCCGCTCTTGTTCGAGTTCGCGGAGAGTTTCAAGCACCCGCCGCTTGCGCTGTTCCTCAAGACGAGGGCGGCCGCTGCGGGCGAGATAGGCGAGATGCTCGAGTAGATCGGCGCGGTCGACGAGGTAGGCGTAGCCCACCTGGTGACCACGCATGCGCTTCATCAGGCGCAAAGCCTGCCGGCGCCCGAGTCCAAAAAGCTGTTCTACGGCTTCGCGGTCGAGGAAGGGAACGTCGCGTTCGAGAATTTCCTTGCGGATAGCTTCAAGGCGCGCGTACCAGGCAGGTCGAAGAGACATCGCGGGGAGGATAGCATAGGCGGAGCAATGATGGCACAGTTGTGCCATTTATGAGTTTGGTTCTGACATCTGATAACAAGGGGTTATCAGACGTCAGAACCTGCTACCCTCTCTTCCGTGAACTTTTTCCCCAAAATCCTCGGGAACCCAGCAGACCAGAGCCCCGACCCCGAGAAAGACAGAGAGAAAAATCTCGCTCTCGAGCCCTCCGGCGCCGTCCTCGACGAAGATCCAGCCCTCGCCGGCCTCGCCCTCCGGCTGCGCCAGTTTATCCAGGCCGGCAAGGCTCAAAACACCCTGCGCGGCTATAAGGCCGACTGGCAGGACTTCGCCGCCTGGTGCCAAAAAGAAGAGCACCGCCTGCCGTGTCTCCCGGCATCCCCGTCGACCGTCGCCCTGTATATCACCCATCTGGCCGCCAGCCGGAAGGCCTCGACCATCCAGAGGCGGCTGACCTCGATCTCGCGGGTCCACGAGATGGCGGGCGAGATGTCGCCGGCATCGATGCGCCACGCGGTGGTGAGCGAAGCTTTGAAGGGAATCCGGCGGACCATCGGCACCGCCCAGAAAGGGAAGTCGCCGCTGCTGACCCTTGACCTGCAGAAGATCCTGGTCCACCTTCCGAAGGGCATTCGCGGTCTCAGGGACCGGGCGCTCCTGCTTGTAGGTTTTGCCGGCGCCTTCCGCCGCTCCGAGCTCGCCGCTCTCGACCTTGATCAAGTGAGGTTCACCTCCGATGGCCTGGTTGTCCACTTGAAGCGGTCGAAGACTAACCAGGAAGGCGAGGAGGAGTCGGTAGCCATTCCTTTCGGCTCTCATCCCGAGACCTGTCCGGTCGGGGCTCTGAGGAAGTGGATCGAAGAGGTCCGGATCCGGGAGGGAGCGGTATTTCGCGCGGTCAATCGCCATGGCAAGCCATCCGAGAAGCGGCTGCACGCGGATTCGATCGGAGGCATCGTGAAGCGGGCCGCGAAAGCGGCGGGCTACAACGTGGAGGACTTCGCAGGGCATAGCTTGCGGGCAGGTCTCGCGACCCAGGCCGCGGCCAATGGTGTCAGCGAACGGCTGATCATGAAACAGACCCGGCATCGTTCCCTGAACACCTTGCGGCGCTACATTCGCGAGGGAACCCTTTTCCGTGAGAATGCCGCGGCTAAGGTGGGCTTGTGACTTCATGCATAGGCATGGTGCCGGGCCTGAGCGGCCAGTCTTGACACCAGGCCTGAGCAGCTAATTGCACTGGATCCCAGGGGCTACTAAGGGGAGGCGTGTAGCTAAGGTCGAGGTCGTTGACGGCTTCGACAGACATGTTGTGAAACAGAGCTGTCGCGAAAATATCAATTCGCTTTGCGACCTCCGATCGCCAGCTGCCGATAATCTGTGCACCCAGCAATCTTCCACTGTCGACATCTCCCGTGACACGTATTCTCATGGATTGCGCACCAGGGTAGTACGTTTTGTGATCCCAAGCTTCTATTTCTGTCGTTCGGGGATTAAAGCCGGCGGCGCTGGCTTCGAGATCAAGCAAGCCAGTTCTCGCAATCACCAGGTTGAAGACTTTCACCACCTGAGTCCCCACGGTTCCACGAAAATGTTTATCACCGCCGACTGCATTCTCCCCCGCAACTCGGCCCTGTTTATGGGAAGTAGTGCCCAAGGGCGAGTATTGGGATTCCTGCAGGATGTGATGCCAGGTTTCAGCGCAGTCGCCGGCCGCATAAATATCGGGGAGGTTGGTCCGCATGCAACCATCTACCCTGATTGCATCTCTGACGCCGGTTCGAATGCCTGCGGACTTTGCCAGTTCTGAATCCGGCTTTACGCCAGTGGCGAGAAGGACCATATCGGCCGAGGCTTGAAACCCGTTTGACCCAATAACCTCCAACGATGATTCGGATCGCCGTATTTGCTGGACCTCAATGTTCGTATGCAACTCGACGTTGTTCCGTCTGAGCTCGGCAGCGATAAGCTGCCCGAATTGGGTGTCCACCGTCTGAAGTATTGACGGCGTTTTACCCACCAATATTGTGGGAATTCTTCGATGACTCAGCGCGTCAGCCATCTCCACACCGATGTAGCCGGCCCCCACGATGACTACCGACCTAGCGCTTTGCTCTCTCAGTCGTTGGTCAATGCGAAAAGAGTCTTCCATTGTGTGTAGGGTGTGCACCCCAGGCAAATCGACTCCAGGAATTTGGGGCACCGTCGGAACGGCGCCTGTAGCGATGATCAATCGATTGTAGGAAGCAAAGATCGTATGGTTTTCTCGATCAACCAATTCTACGATTTGACCGGCCGTGTTTATCGATCTAGCCCTATGCCACAATCTCAAGCTGACTCCGGCGAATTCCGTGCGATGTGCTAGTTGATTCCAGTCGGGTGTTTCGCCACTGAGGAAAAAAGGCAGCCCGCAGATGCTGAAGTTCGGATATCCGTCGGCCAACGCTACGGTAATCTCGAGCGTTCGGTCGAGTTCTCGCGCCCGCATGGCAGCAGCGATCCCCGCGTCACTGCCGCCAATAATAAGTAGCCTTATTCCTGATCTGTGGTCCGCTCTCGGTCGCTTCACGCTTGTCATTTAGTAGGCTGTCGGTTGCCGGTCAATGGACTGGGCAGAGTTTCCCCCTCCTTCTGAACGAGACCTGTCGTGTTCTGCTTGTACTCGTAGAGAGCCGCCTGCCAAGCGTTCCGCTCCGCATCGGTCAATTGTTGCGCAGTTCGATCACTCACGAGCAGGCCTGTTTTCTTCATCGCATGGGCGGCGTCCGCTGTGATGTGTCCCGCCTGGAATAGCGAGTCTGCAAGTCGCTCCCACATCTCGTTCAGGGCTTCTCGCGAGATTGGGACAGGCTCAGCCGCTTGAGGATCGAAAAATAATGGATCCTGCGGGCTCGGATCTCGGCCAAACTTTTTGCGGAAGCGACTGCGCAATTCTTCTACGGTTTGCTGAACGTAAGGTGGAACCCGAGGGGCCTTTAGAACCGACCGTTTTACCTTGCGTTTAGAAGCCGCTGCCCTAACCTTGAGTTTTCCTTTGCCCATCCCATCCCCTAATTCCCCGGAGCCTTATTGGAGTGATTCCCTGCAGAAGACGGCGCGCGTACTCGCTCGGATCATCGGAACGCATAGGTCATCGCACGTTTAGCGATACCCATTGACCAACTGCTGCGCCCGGGTTGCGATTTCTGGTGGCAGGGGGCAGTAGAACAAGTCGGGGGCATACTTCTGGCCATCCGTAATGACCCAGGAAAGAAAATCCCTGAGAGCTTTCTTCGTTGCGGGGGATTTTCCCTGGACCGGAACCAGGATCCAGGAGAAGCCCGCGATCGGGTACGCGTCCGCACCCGCCGCGTTTGTGATGGACGTTCGGAAGTCGGAGGCCGGCAGGGTGAAGGATCCGGCAGCTTCCTCGATGCTCGAAACGCTGGCAACGATGAAGCGACCCGCCGCATTTTGAACACTGCCGAATGGGATTTTCTTTTCCTGGGCGTACGAAAGCTCGAGATATCCAATTGCGCCGTTCACTTCCTTGATCTTTCGCGAAACGCCTTCGTTTCCATTCGCTTCCACACCCACAGGCCAATGCACCTGAGTCCCCTTGCCAATTCTGTTCTTCCACTCGGAGTTGACTTTGGACAGGTAGTCGGTCCAGATATAGGTCGTGCCGCTGTGATCCTGGCGGTACACAACGGTAATTGCCCGGTTTGGCAGACGTACTCCCTGGTTGACGGCTGCGATCGCGGGGTCGTTCCAGTTCCTCACCTTCCCGAGAAAAATATCCGCGAGCAGTTGCCCGTTAAACCGAAGTGGAGTCTCCACGTCTGGAAGGTTGTAGGCCGGGACATCTGCACCCAAAGTCACTGGAACGTGGAGAACCTTGATCTTGGATTGATTGAGTTCGGCATCGCTCACGGGGGCATCCGTACCCCCAAAATCGATGGTGCCCATCAAGGTCTGTGCGATTCCGGCCCCGCTGCCGACCGGCAAGTAGCCGATCCGAACGTCGGGATGTTGCCTCTGGTACACGGCTGTCCATTTGGAGAAAATTGGGTACACGAATGTGGAGCCGGCGCCGAATAGTGTCACCTGAGCTGCTGTGTACACGGAGAACAAAACGGTGAGGAGTAATAAAATGCGGCGTGCCATCGTATCCTTCTTCTACGCTGATCGCGACGTAACGGGAATCACCCGAACTAACGGCATCATGCTAGCATATGTTTATGCGGGTATGCGAATATATTCATTAGGAGAGCACGATGCGAAACATTCAGGTGTTCGACCCTGCTATGTGCTGCTCGACCGGGGTCTGCGGGCCCGCTGTCGATCCAGCCCTGCCGAGGTTTGCGGCCGATCTGGAGTGGTTGAAAAATAAGGGGATATCGGTTGAGCGTTATAACCTGGCTCAGGAGACCGCGGCCTTTACCACGAATCCTCTGGTGAAAGCCACTCTCAACAGCCACGGAACCGAGTCTTTGCCACTGATCCTGGTGGAAGGAAAAATCGTCGCCCAAGGTGCGTACCCAACTCGAGCGCAGTTGGCCGAATTAGCTGGAATCAGCTACGAACCCGAACCGGTTGACACTCAGGTGAACGGTCCCTCGCGCCTGGTTTCGATTGGCGTGGGCAAATCCGGAGAGGGTAAAGCTTGAACTTCTTGGCCGGCGCAACGCGCAATCTGATGTTCACGGGTAAGGGAGGCGTGGGCAAGACTTCTGTTGCGTGCGCAAGCGCTATTTCTCTTGCCGAGCGCGGCAGGCGAGTTTTGCTTGTCAGCACCGATCCGGCCTCGAACCTCGACGAAGTCCTTGAAACACGACTCGAATCGTCACCCGTTCCGGTGCAGACTGTGAAAGGGCTTTGGGCCATGAACGTGGATCCGGAGGAAGCCGCGGCGCAATATCGACAGCGTGCACTCGAGCCTTACCGTGAACTCCTTCCAAAATCAGCCCTGGACAGCATCGAAGAGCAACTTTCGGGTGCATGCACAGTGGAGATAGCTGCGTTTGACGAGTTTGCCAAGCTCCTGGGCGACCCGCTTACGACCGCGCAGTTTGAGCACGTCATTTTCGATACCGCTCCCACGGGGCATACACTCCGGCTCCTGAAACTGCCTGCGGCATGGACCGGCTTTATTGCTTCGAACGTTGGCGGAACATCCTGTCTTGGGCCTTTAGCCGGCTTAGAGGTGCAGCGCGGGAAATATGAGAGAACACTCGAATCGTTGTCAGACCCGACCACAACCACTGTTTTTCTTGTGAGTCGGCCGGAAACATCAGCTCTGGCGGAAGCAGAGCGTACCAGCAACGAATTGAGCGCGCTTGGCCTGAAGAACCAGAGACTGATCCTCAATGGGATGTTTCGCGCTCAAAGTAAAGACCCGATCGCTCGCGCCCTCGAAAAAAAAGGGTGCGAAGCGTTGGCGCAAATGCCGGGAAGGCTCGCATTGCTTCCCAGAACCGAGATCCCCCTGGCTGCGGAATCCCTGATTGGAGTGGACGCGCTTCGCCGGATGGGGCAATTGTCTTTGGAGAACACATCTATTTCGGTGCGGCCCACTGCCACAACCCCGCCTCCTGCGATTGTGGATCTCGTCCCGGATCTCGTAGCTTCCGGCAGGGGCGTCATCATGACGATGGGCAAAGGAGGCGTCGGAAAGACTACTGTCGCAGCAGCACTGGCGGTAGAGATTGCTGGCAGAGGGCATCCGGTCCATCTGACAACCACCGACCCGGCTGCCCACCTCGAAATGGCGCTCGACGGTCAGGTGCCTGGTCTTCGCATTTCGCGCATCGATCCGGTAGCTGAAACTCGTGCCTATAGAGAAGAAGTGATGGCCGAAGCTGGTGGAGATCTCGACGAAAAAGGCAGAGCCCTGCTCGAAGAGGATCTACGCTCGCCGTGCACGGAAGAGATCGCTGTTTTTCGAGCTTTTGCGCGCATCGTCGACGAGGGCAATGCCGGGTTTGTCGTTATCGATACGGCTCCGACGGGACATACGCTTCTGCTGCTCGACGCAGCTGATGCCTATCACCGGGAGGTCAGTCGAAATCTTAACCACATTCCAGATGGCGTTCGCCGGCTGCTGCCCCAATTGCGCGACCCGGATTTCACTCGCATCATTCTCGTGACCCTGCCCGAAGCCACACCTGTGCATGAAGCAGCACGGCTCCAGGAGGACTTGAAACGGGCAGAAATCGCGCCATTTGCCTGGATTGTTAATCAAAGTTTTTCTTCTACGGCGACCCTTGATCCCGTACTGTTGAAAAGAGGCGCTTTGGAACTCGCCTATATTTCCGAGGTGCGCGATCGCCTTGCGGGCAGGATGGCATTGATTCCGTGGCAAGCCGAACCGCCGGTTGGGGTTGAGGGGCTTGAGCGACTATTTGAGGCGGCTGTGACCCGCTGAGTAACAGGTTTTGAAGATGAGAGAACTGGAACGATACTTCAAGGCTCTAGCTGACGCGAACCGGCTGCGGATACTCAATCTCCTGCTGCACGGAGAATTGTGCGTTTGTGACATTCAGTTTGTGCTCGAGACATCGCAGCCGACCGTGTCCCGGCACCTGGCATATCTCAAGAATTCGGGCCTGGTGGTAGACCGTCGCCATGGCTACCGCATCTATTACCGGCTCTCAGAACCAAAACAGGCTTTAAAGAAGAAGCTGTTTGAATTTCTTCAGAATGCATATAGGGACGAAGAGCGGCTACAAGAAGATACTCGGCGCCTCCAAGAGGCAATCCAGGAAGGTTCCTGCACGATCAGTGAGTGGAAACCTTACTCTGCTGTGGGAAAGCGCAAACCATCACAGACCAGCCGCTTGTAGGCTGAGGATATTCAGAAGAAGTCATCTCAGCGAGGACCGAACACGATAAATATGGCGCGTAATCAAATGACGGTGAGTTACGGAAGGCGTATTGTGGCTGAGCTCATCGGTACCGCTTTGCTGTTGGCTACGGTTATCGGCTCCGGGATCATGGGCGAGAAGCTGGCTGGAGGGAACGTAGCGATCGCATTGCTCGCCAATACGCTTTCGACCGGAGCCGCACTGGTAGCGCTCATTCTTGCCTTTGGACCCATTTCTGGAGCTCATTTCAATCCCGCCGTAACCCTGGCGGACGCATCGCAGAACGGCTTGCCATGGCGCGAATGTCCCGGCTACCTGGTCGCGCAGTTCGCTGGAGGTTTCCTGGGGGTGGCGGCGGCCAATCTCATGTTCGACAAGCCAGTTTACTTTGCGTCGCATCACGTTCGTCACGGAAATGCACAGCTCTTGAGCGAGTTCATTGCTACCTTTGGCTTACTGTCGGTGATCTGGGGCTGCGTCCGTATGAGATCGACCGCTGTTCCGTTCGCGGTTGGAGCCTATATCACCGCGGCCTATTGGTTTACGGCCTCCACGTCTTTTGCCAATCCGGCTGTCACGCTCGCCCGTGCTGCCAGCGACACTTTCGCTGGAATCCGCCTGGCCGACGTGCCCGGATTTGTAGTCGTGCAGCTCCTGGGAGCGGCTGCCGCCACGAGCCTCTTTCGCTGGCTCATTCCCAGCCTTCCGGACGTTGCCGATGAAGTTCTCGTCCCACATTCCAAGCAGGACTACAAGATCGAGGTGGAGCGATGAAGAAGGTTATTTTTGCTTGCGTGCATAATGCCGGCCGTTCTCAAATGGCGGCCGCCTTCTTCAACCAGTTAGTGCGGCCGTCCCGGGCAAAAGCGCTCTCTGCTGGTACTCGCCCTGGGGAGCGAGTCCATCCCGAAGTCGTCGAGGCCATGAAAGAGGTGGGTATCGACCTGAGCACTGCGAAACCTCAGCGGCTTACAGAGGAGTTGGCGAAAGACGCGGACCTGCTGATTACGATGGGATGCGGCGAGGAATGTCCCTATGTTCCTGGTTTGCAACGTGACGACTGGCCATTGGCTGATCCGAAGGGAAAAGACCTCGACGAAGTGCGGCGAATTCGAGACGAAATCCATGATCGAGT
>Ga0123356_10004255_pt1 | contig 14808 bp, 10 predicted proteins | sample TergutEmb28metaG_2_FD_92546 | JGI IMG/M metagenome (GOLD analysis project Ga0123356, IMG submission 92546) | Embiratermes neotenicus P3 segment gut microbial communities from Petit-Saut dam, French Guiana - Emb289 P3 | ecosystem: Host-associated > Arthropoda: Insects > Digestive system > Gut ... | reverse complement strand
AAGATGCGTTGCCATTTTAACAGGATGATTGACGCCATCAAACGACTTAATCGGGAAAAAGAGATGCACTACCAATACCTGCAAAAGGTTCTTGAAATTATTGATACCGGAATTTTCTCCTACAACCTTGAGAGCAGGGAGGTGTTGTGGATGAATGACGCTGCCAGGGAGATGCTCCGTATCCCCTACATCAAATCGATTCAATCATTAGAGAAGAGGAATCGCTCTTTTTTTGATGACATTGCGCATATGAAGAGCGGAACGCCTTCAGTTGTAAACCTCTCCATCGAGGGAACTTCTACCAAAATAATGGTCTCCAAATCTTTGTTTCAAATTGACAATCAGCCTTACTCAATTATTGCCATGCAAAATGTGAGCGATGCGCTTAACGAGAACGAGGTGAAGGCGTGGCAAAAGTTGCTGAGTGTGATGACGCATGAGATTATGAACTCCGTAGCCCCCATCTCCTCCCTTGCCGACACCCTTCAACATCACCTTGCAGAGCTGCCAAAAACTGTAGAAAACGAAGCGATGGAAGACCTCCGGGTTGGCCTTGAAACGATTGGACGCCGTAGCAACGGACTTTTGCGCTTTGCCGTAACTTATCGGAACCTGAACAAAATAGGAGAGCCTGTGCTCGAAACGGTAGCCATAGCGCCCTTTTTTGAGAATCTGCGCAAGCTGCTGACACCTACTTTGGAACAGAAGGAAATCGAGCTTGTCGTCACCCTCCGCGACCCCAACCTCAGCTTGCAGGCTGACCCCAATCTTCTTGAGCAGGTTTTGATAAACCTCATTACCAATGCCATTGAGGCGGTTGCAGACAAGGACAAAAAACGAATCGAGCTATCGGCCTCACAAGAGCATGACCAAAAAATCAGGATAAAGGTGAGCGACAATGGACATGGAGTTCCGCCCCAAATGATGGAACATATCTTTATGCCCTTTTTTAGCGCCCGTTCCGGCGGTAGCGGGATTGGGTTAAATCTTTGCCGACAAATCATGCTGATGCACAAGGGCGCTATCTATGTCAAGAGCGAGGTGGAAAGGGGGAGTGTCTTTACGTTGCAGTTCTGAGTGAAAAGAGTATTGTCGAGAAAAATGTAAGAATATTTGGAATTTAGTCGATAAAAATGTATCTTTGCATTGTTTTAAAGTCGAGATAAATGTATAGAACTACGATTAAAGAATTAATAAGGTGGAAATTAGACATCAATAGAAAACCTCTTATTATTTTTGGAGCAAGACAAGTAGGGAAGACTTGGCTTATTCAAGAATTTGGCAGACAGGAGTACAAACAAACAGTGTATGTCAATTTTGAGAAAATGAAGGTGGTTCGAAATCTTTTTGAAGAAGACTTTGATATTCAACGAATCTTAGCCTCGCTTTCTGTTTTTGCAAGCGCAACAATCAATCCTGACGATACATTAATCGTTTTTGATGAAATTCAAGCAGCTGTCGATGGAGTTACGGCATTAAAATATTTTTATGAAGATGCACCACAGTATCACGTTGTTGCAGCGGGTTCATTGTTGGGAATGAATTTGCATCAAAACATTTCGTTTCCTGTCGGGAAGGTTGATTTTTTGTATTTGAAACCCTTGTCTTTTCCTGAGTTTCTCAAAGCGTTGGAGGAAGAACGATTAGCAGATTTGGTTGAAAACCCTGATTGGAAAATAGTCCATCTTTTTAAAGAAAAACTCGTGAATTATCTACGATATTATCTGTTTCTTGGAGGGATGCCCGAGGTGGTATCTCACTTTGTTCAACATCGCGATTTTCGTTTAGCTCGCCTTGTGCAACGAAAAATCCTCATATCATATCAAAATGATTTTTCAAAACACGCCCCTAAAGAGATAGTACCTCGTATCAATATGGTGTGGAAATCAATACCTTCTCAGCTTTCAAGGGAGAATAAAAAATTTATTTACGGTGTGATAAAAAATGGGGCAAGAGCAAAAGAATTTGAGTTAGCCATTCAATGGTTACTCGACTGTGGGTTGCTTCACCAATGTTTTCGTATTTCAAAACCAGGCATGCCCCTCTCTGCATATCAAGATTTATCTGCATTCAAACTCTACCATAATGACGTCGGCTTGCTCGGAGCAATGGCAAAACTTCCTCTAAAGACCATTTTAGACGGCAATGTTATCTTTACGGAATTTAAGGGGGCTTTAACCGAAAACTTTGTAATCCAACAACTCATACTTAATGAAGACAATGAAATTTACTACTGGGCTAACGAAAACAGTACAGCAGAAGTTGATTTTGTGGTGCAAAATGAGGAGGAAATTATTCCTATAGAGGTCAAGTCGGGCACAAGTGTTAAATCGGTAAGTTTCAAGTTTTTTTGCGAAAAATACAAGCCTGCAAAGGCAATTCGCACTTCCCTGGCTGACCACAGGCAGGAAGCGTGGATGGTAAATGTACCTTTGTATGCGATAAATTCAATATAAATAGACTACTTAGCCCCTCCTCGGATGATGCTCCAAAATGGCAGCCTGCCATTTGGCAGCATCAAGATGTGTATATATCTCTGTAGTTAAGATGCTTTCATGCCCCAACAACTGCTGGATAATGCGCAGGTCGGCGCCGTTTTCCAGCAGGTGGCTGGCAAAGGAGTGGCGCAGGGTGTGGGGCGATATGGTTTTGGAAATTCCCGCCAAGAGTGCCTGTTCCCGTACCATCAGGAACACCATCTCGCGCGTTAAAGGTGCGCCGCGACGGTTCAGGAAGACAATATCTTCTCCCGTCTTGGCCACCGACATCAAACGACGTTGCTCCATCCAGAGTTCTACCGCTCTGATTGCCTGCCCGCCTACCGGCGCCAGACGCTGCTTGCTCCCCTTGCCCCTGATGCGGATAAACTCCTCCTGAAAAAAGAGGTCGCTGATGCGTAGATGTGTTAACTCGCTTACTCTCATTCCGCAGCCATACAGCATCTCCAGAATGGCGCGGTTTCGATGTCCCTGCGGGTGGCTTAAATCGACTGACTTTAGCAAAGCCTCTACCTCTCCAATACTCAACACTACAGGTAAATAGATTCCGATTTTAGGCGAATCGATTAGCTCTACAGGGTCGGTTTCTATACGTCCCTCTATGCGCAGGAATTTGTAAAACGCCCGCAACGCGCTCAGTAAACGTGCTTGTGTCCGCTCCGTAAGCCGCTCCTGGTGAATCGAGCCAATGAATGCAATCAAATCGTCCCGTCCTACCTTTTGAGGTTCAGCCGTTCCATAGCGCTCCTGCAAAAAAGCGCAAAATTTTTCCAAATCGGACTTGTATGCAGCAACGGTGTGCCTGGCCAATCCGCGCTCAAGGCGAAGATAACTTACAAAGTCACGAATCAGATAAGTATCCAAGAGTATGTTATTTATTCATTGTTATCAAGCGTTTGTAACGGAAGGGCACCACACAGCCAACCCGCAACGGTTGCATTGCGGAGCGCGGGCGGTGCAAACGTAGCGACCATGCAAAATCAACCAGTGGTGCGCTACAGGGAGTAAATGGGGTTCAATCAGTTGGGTCAAATCACGCTCCACTTTTTCCGGTGTTTTTCCCAAAGAGAGTCCCAATCGGTGCGACACCCTGAATACATGGGTGTCCACAGCAATCACCGCTTTGTTGTAGATAACAGATGCCACCACATGCGCCGTCTTGCGTCCCACGCCGGGTAGCTTGAGCAACTCATCCGGCTCCTGAGGAATGACTCCTCCAAAATCTTGCGTCACCATTTGTGCGGAGTCCACAAGGTGCTTAGCCTTATTGTGGGGATAGGAGACCGATTTAATCAATTCATAAATTTCATCAACCGATGCCTTTGCCATGGAGGCAGCATCGGGAAAGCGTGCAAAAAGAGCGGGGGTGGTGAGGTTGACCCGTTTATCGGTACATTGGGCAGAAAGAATGGTGGCGACCAACAACTGAAAAGGGGTGCCGTAATCCAACTCTGTCTCGGCTACAGGCATGTTTTGTGCAAACCAGTCAAAAATATCTTTGCTATGGGTATTCAAGGGAAAAAGCACTATACGTAGGTATCTACACTAAAGTCAATCTCCTGTTGCATCTCAAATTCTACGCATTTACCGCTCTCGCACTTAAAAAGCCGTCCTGGGAACCGTTGCACCATGCTCATATTATGCGTCACCATCAAAATAGTCAATCCATAATTCTTGTGTAAATCGGAGAAAAGCGACATAATTCCCACTGCAGTCTCCTCGTCTAAATTTCCTGTAGGTTCGTCGGCCAAAATGAGTTGCGGATTGTTGAGCACTGCGCGTGCAATCGCCACACGCTGCTGTTCGCCTCCCGAAAGCTGATAGGGCATTTTGTGGCTCTTGTGCCTCATGCCCACTTTGTCCAACACCTCAAGAATGCGTTGGGTCATCATCTTTTTGCTGCGCCAACCGGTTGAGCTTAATACAAACGCCAAGTTATCAAATACCGACCTCTCCATCAGGAGCTGAAAATCTTGAAAGACAACGCCAATCTTCCTGCGTAAAAGGGGAATCTGTCTTGTTTTTATGCGGCACAGGTCAAATCCCACAACATGTGCGACTCCCTTATGTACAGGTATCTCGCCTATTAACGCTTTTACAACGGATGTCTTGCCGCCTCCCACTTTTCCCACCACATAGACCCACTCTCCCTTGGCTACAGACAAAGAGACTCCCGAAAGAATTAAATTACGTTCTTTAATGATATCTACGTTTTCTAACGCAACAAGAACAGAAGAGCTATCAATTTTTGGCATCATTGTTGGCATAATCGACTACAAAGTTAAACAAAAATAGTTTATTTACACAGATTGGTACTATTTTTGCAAAAAAATAGTTTATGAATCGTTTTTTGGTTTTCCTGTTCATCTTTTTATGGAGGCCCGCGGTTGGTCAGGAGCAGGCCATAGCTTTGTATAATCAGGCATTTTATTCTCTTGCCAAAAGTCAGTTTCAACAGTGGGAGCTGTCGCTCTCCAAAGAGCAGTCAATCAAAAAGGGAGAAGTTGCCGGCTACATTACTCTTTGCAATATTGCACTCAATAACCACGGTTTGGAAGACGAAGTAGAGGTATATATCAAGGAGTACCCCTATTCTACGCTCATTCCCGAGATATGGTTCAGGCTGGCCAACCATTTTTTTGCCCGCGAGGAGTACGAATCGGCGCTTGGTTATTATGAAAAGTGCCCCGATACATACTTTGGGTCGGAACAGCGTTCTGAGCTCTTTTACAAAATGGGGTATGCTGCGTTTCAGACCAATGCACATGCTATTGCCACACAAAGCTTTTCACGTGTTTTGGCAGGGAACAGTTACGACGCTCCCTCTATCTACTATAGGGCGTATATTGACTATCTGAGTAAAGATTTTTCAAAAGCCATTGATGGATTTACCAAAGTGGCCGGTGATGCTCGTTTTGCGCAGGCGGCGCCCTACTACATTTTACAGTCAAGGTTTTTGCTCAAACAATACGAGCAGGTTGTTTTAGAGGGAGAAGAGCTTTACGTCAGGTCAGAAGGGATGGAAAAACATACCATTGCACGCATCCTGGCCGAATCGTGTTTTATCTTGGACAGGCTTCCGGAAGCGCAACGATATCTTGATGCCTATCTTAAAAACGCACCCGTACTCTCCCGTCAGGACCACTACCTTGCCGGTATGATTCACTATGCGCAGGAGAGGTTTTTTCAAGCGATTCCTTTCTTTGAAGAGGCGGGGATGGTGTTGGACTCTTTGGGGCAAAATGCGCTCTACTATTTAGGTGAGACCTACATCCAAACTAAAAATAAATTATTAGCTCTCAACACATTTCAGGTTGTTTCTTCTTTGGATTTTGACCCGGTTATTACAGAGGACGCCCTCTTTAACTACGCCAAATTGTCTTTTGACCTAAACAACAACACCAGCTCCTTTTACACCTACATGGAGCGCTATCCCGACACCAAAAAATCGAACGAGATACAGAGTTACATTGCCGATGCCTACCTATTGAACAAAGATTACAGAAATGCCCTTACTGCCCTTCAGGCGGTTCGGTATCCGGAGCGCCCCGTTCTTGAGAAGCTGCAACGCGCCTCTTTTCTACGCGGGATGCAGCTCTTTAACGCAGGTTCCTACCGCGAGGCTGAACCGTTATTTAACCAAGCCATCAATTCCAAAGGAGGATTAGTCGGCGTAACACTCTTAGCAACTTACTGGAAAGCAGAATCTCTCTATCGCAGCAACCGTTTTGAGGAGTCTATTCAGGCGTGGACACAATTCCGCTCCTCTCCCCCTGCGTCCATAGCAACTGCCGAACGAAGAACGGCGGTCTACAACATTGCTTACGCTTATTTCCAACTTGGAGACTACGCACAAGCCGAATCTCACTTTAAAAACTACTTAACCGGAGGCAACCTGCACACCCTCTCCTATTACACCGACGCTCAAAACCGACTTGGGGATTGCGCCTTTTTGAGTAGAGCATACCCAAAAGCGATTGAATATTATGGTTTGGCCGTTGAATCCAACGGACTCCCTTCTGATTATAGTCTTTACCAAACAGCGCTGGCCCAGGGTCTTTTGTTTCAGCAAAACAATAAAATCTTAACTTTAAGGCAATTGATTTCTGTCTATCCGTCAGGTGCTTTTGCGGTACCGGCCACTTTTGAACTTGGCCGCACCTATGTGCAAACCGGAGCCTATTCGACCGCTGAATCGATCTTTAATACACTGATTCAAAACAAAGACGCCGTTCAATACTACTCCAAAGCCATCATCGAACTGGGGCTGATTCAAATCAACCTTAAGAATCCGGACAGAGCGATGGCTCACTATAAAAAAGTGCTGGAAGAGTATCCCGATACCCCCGAAGCGGACAATGCGCTTGCCGGTATTGAGAACATCTACCTCCAGCAGAACAATGCACGGGGATACTTTGACTACATAGCTAAATTGGGAATCAGCAGCAGAAAAAGCGCGGATGAAAAGGAGCAGATGCTCTTTAGCGCCGGAGAACAGCTCTTTCTGACCGGGTCTTATAACGAAGCACTCAAGTCGCTTCGCGCCTTGTTGCAGGAGTACCCCAACGGAGCTAAAAGCGCTCAGGCGCACTTTTATATTGCAGAGATTTTGCGTCTTAGTGGAAAAGAGGAGGAGGCCACCGACGAATACTTAGTCGTGATGCGTACCGGCTCCGGCTCCTTTGCAGAGCAGGCAGCCTTACATTATGCCCGACTCTGCTACCTCTTAGAAAAGTATGACGAGGCGGTCAAAGGATTTGAAACGCTCTCGGAGATAGCCATTTTAGAAAATAACAAAACTGAAGCTGAGATAGGAAAAAGCCGCTCATACTATAAAGAGCAACGTTTTGAGCAGGCCATTCGGCAGGTGGACAGAACACTGAGAATAACCGGATTGTCACCATCTGTCACTCAGGAGCTCAACTATATTAAAGGAAAGTCACACCTGGCGTTGGGGCAACGCGAACAGGCCATGGAGCTTTTCCAAAGGCTTGCTTCTGAAATCTATACCCCCATTGGCGCCGAATCGGCCTATCTGTTGATTCAGGACGCCTATAATGCCGGCAACTTTGCTAAAGCAGAAGAGCGCATCTACGCCCTCTCCGACAGCGATTCTCCGCAACACTATTGGATTGCGCTCAGTTTTATTATCTTGGCAGATATTTACGCCGATCAAAATGAGGTGGTGCAAGCTTTGGCCACCTATCAAAGCCTTTTGGATGAATACAGGCCCGAAAAAGCGGACAACGTCCACGACATTGTTCGTCTGCGTATTGAAAAACTCAATCAAAAAAACAGGTAGCATCATGATGAACTTAACAACCAAAACAATCGCTATCAGCATCCTATTGACTGCTTTTACCTTTCCTATCATGGCGCAACAGCAAAACAGAATCAACCCAAGGGTGGAGGTTCAACGCGACTATGAAGGGCACATCATAGAAGTCGAAAAACCCAAACTCCCTGCTGCCATACACGACTCCATCTCCCAATTTAACATTACGATGGACTACGCCATCTTTGACAAGCCCTATCACGACCTCTACTCCTTTGCGCCTCTTCCCTGGGTTCATCTGTCGTCGCCGGGAACAATCAAACAGCCTTGGGTTCATCTCCGATTTGGAGCGCTTTATCCCACCTCGCCCCTTGCAGATCTCTTTATGCAAGCTCCCCTGTCGGGAGCGTCTGCGTTGTTGCTGACTGCCCAACATCGCTCATTTTGGGGCGAATTGCCTCGATACAAAATGGTGGGAACAACGGTTGCAGACCAGATGCAAAACAATACCGATATTCGTTACTCCCTCAATTGGAATAAAGGAAAATTTGAGATCGGAGGAGGATATGACTATAACTACTATACTTATTACGGAGTAGCCGTCGTCGATCCTGAATCTTTTAATCCTGATAAACTAAACAGTCGCTCTTTTATGCGCGACAATTTGGCGCACGTCTACAGCCTCTACAAAGCAGACATCTCTCTTTCGTCTTTGAAAAGCGTTGGTATGGGCACAATGTGGAACGTTTCGGCCAATTGGAGTCGATTAGAAGAGAGGGTTCACATGTGGAATATTCTTGGTACAGCCGCCTACCGTGAAGACCTTATCCGGTTTAATGGTGGGGTTGCAATCGGCTTTAGACCGGAACAAACATTGGGAGTTGCGCTCTCTGGCTCTCTCTCCAACGACCTCTACGATTCCAAAATCAATCGCGGCGTTATTGCGCTTAATCCCTATTATCAATATCATAAAAACAGATTTTTGGTGCAGGCAGGGCTGATACTCTCCGGCGCGCTCGATAATGCACCTGAGTCAGAAAGTTTCTTCTTCTATCCTCAGTTGGAAACATCGTACCAACTGATTCCGGACAACTTAGTGCTCTATGCTGACTTTATGGGAGAAAACCGTCACAACAACTACCAAACACTACTTGCTGAAAATCCTTGGCTTTCTCAAAATATTCTACTCAAGAACAGTGATGTACGTTGGATGATTCAAGTGGGGTTCAAAGGAAAAATTGCACACCATCTTGGCTATCATATTTATGGTCAACATACCAAAACCAATGACCAATACCATTTCCAAAACAATCTTACCAACGATCTTAGCAATACATTTTCATTATCTGATACTGATGAAGAGCGACTATCTATAGCAACTGAACTCACTTGGAATTCCACTCCCCTCACACTTCACCTGACGGGAAAGCGCCACTCTTATACATTTTCCAGAGGAGTAATTGCTTGGTTTAAACCCAAAACAGAATTGAACCTTACCGCTCGTTATCAATGGCGCGAACGCATTATTACAACGTTCTCAGCAGTTTACAAAGGAAAAACATACGCTTTTCCTCAAGAAATCGACCCATACACCCATATTGGTCTTCAGTTGGAATATCGATTTGCCGAGTGGTTCGGGCTCTATGTTGAAGGACAAAACCTCCTCAACAATACCAAAATGCAAAACTTTCTCTACTACTATGAACCGGGAATCCGCATTGGCGGAGGCATGACCTTTAGATTTTAACTTTATCAACATTTTTTGTTTACAACCATGTTGAATAACTATTGATAACGTATTCAAAACTTGTAAATAACTATGTTCAAAACTTATGACCAATCCTTTATTATCGATAACTTTGTTAATAACTTGTTAATATTTTGTTAATATCGATTTCGTGGTTTGTGGGAAATTATATGTACCTTTGTCTGTTTGAAGTAGAATGATGATGAAAGAAGAAAATCAATACTCCGCAGAGAGCATACAGGTGCTCGAAGGGTTGGAGGCGGTAAGAAAGCGTCCTTCGATGTACATTGGAGACATAGGTTCAAGGGGGTTACACCACCTTGTGTATGAAGTAGTAGATAACTCGATTGATGAAGCTTTGGCGGGCTTTTGTACCAACATTACCGTGGCCATTAATAGCGACAACTCCATTACCGTGGCCGATAACGGCCGGGGAATTCCGGTCGATTTGCACGAAAAGGAGGGAAAGTCGGCGCTCGAAGTGGTGCTGACCATGCTCCATGCCGGAGGGAAGTTTAGTAAAGACAGTTATAAGGTTTCGGGTGGATTACACGGCGTGGGTGTTTCATGTGTTAATGCACTATCATCCAAGCTGATTGCCGAGGTGCGCCGCAATGGAAAAGTGTACACACAGGAGTACTGCCGCGGCGTTCCGCAGACAGCGGTGTTGGAGACGGGCGTTGCCGACGACACCGGAACCATTATCACCTTTTTCCCCGATTCCGAAATCTTTGTGCAGACCACCGCTTTTAGTTACGAAATTCTATCTGCCCGCCTGCGCGAACTGGCTTTTTTGAATAAGGGCGTCCGCCTCTCTATTACCGACAACCGGGAGTCTGATTCAAAAGAGAATGGTGAAGGCGACAATGGAAACGAAAACGGTCGCCATAGCGAAGTTTTCTACTCCGAATTGGGTTTGCTCGAATTTGTCACCTATTTAGACGGCACCCGTGAAAAGTTGACAGAGAAGCCCATCTACTTAGATACCGGCAAAAGCGGCTTCCCCATTGAAATCGCCATGCAGTACAATACGGGGTTTAGCGAAAATATTCACTCTTACGTAAACAACATCAACACCATAGAGGGAGGAACACACCTGAGCGGATTTCGCAGGGGACTCACCACCACCCTTAAAAATTATGCCGATAAGAACGGATTCCTCTCCAAGCTTAAATTTGATATTGACCCCTCCGACTTTAGAGAGGGACTCACGGCCATCATCTCAATTAAAGTGGCCGAGCCTCAGTTTGAAGGACAAACCAAAACCAAGCTCGGAAACAGCGAGGTGATGGGCGCAGTGTCGCAAGCGGTGTCGGCGGCATTAGATAATTATTTAGAGGAGAATCCAAGAGACGCCAAGTCTATTATCGACAAGGTGATTCTGGCTGCCACCGCCCGCCACGCCGCCCGTAAAGCGCGGGAAATGGTGCAGCGCAAATCGGTGATGTCGGGGGCGGGACTCCCGGGCAAGTTATCCGACTGTTCCGATAGAGACCCTGCAAAATGTGAGCTTTACTTGGTTGAGGGAGACTCCGCGGGCGGCACCGCCAAATCGGGTCGCGACCGTACATTTCAGGCCATTCTTCCCCTGCGCGGTAAGATCATGAACGTTGAAAAAACGGCAGAGCATAAAGTGTTTGACAATGAAGAGATCAGAAATATTTACACTGCATTGGGCGTCACCATCGGCACCGAGGAAGACAGTAAAGCGCTTAATCTTAAAAAGCTTCGTTACTACAAGGTGATTATCATGACCGACGCCGACGTAGACGGCAGCCACATTGCCACCCTGATCCTCACTTTCTTTTTCCGTTACATGCAAGACCTCATCAAGAACGGACACGTCTATATTGCCACGCCCCCACTCTACTTAGTTAAAAAAGGGAAAGAGGAGCGCTATTGCTGGACAGAAGAGGAGCGGAAAAACGCCATAGAAATCATCGGAAAAGGAAAAGATAGCGGACTGCATGTACAGCGCTACAAAGGATTGGGAGAGATGAACGCCATACAGCTTTGGGATACCACCATGAATCCCGAAAACCGTCTTTTACGACAAGTCACCATTGACAACGCCGCAGAAGCTGACCGAATATTCTCCATGTTAATGGGCGACGAAGTGCCGCCTCGTCGCGAATTTATTGAACAACATGCCAAATATGCAAACATTGATGCTTAAATGGGGGGCGCTGACGGTAGCGTTGTTTTGTACCCTCACACTCCATGCCGCCGACAACAATCCTTTCTTTTTCAAAAAGAACAATCCAAAGCCACAACCTGCGACCAACATACACATTCCCGTAGTACTCCCACAAAGCGCGGTCATTGTTGTGCCATTCTACACACCCTCCAGTCAGCAAAACATCCCAGTCATCCTGGCTGACGGTGATTACCGAATGCTCCACTTTGGCGGCCTTCCCGAGGAGTATGAACTTTGGGACGAGTCGATTATTAATCCATACGGCGTTCGGTTGGTGGAGATGCAAGACACCATTAAAATCGACATGCGCGGCTATTTTCCACCTGTCCAAAAATATGTGACCTCTAATTTTGGATTCCGCAGAGGACAGTTCCACTACGGAGTAGACCTCAAGGTACATAAAGGTGACACCGTTTTTTGTGCCTTTGACGGACAAGTGCGTCTTGTCAACTACCAAAGAAGAGGTTACGGCAATTATGTTGTCGTTCGCCACAACAATGGATTGGAGACGCTTTACGCCCATTTTGATAAGACACTTGTTGCCATCGGCCAAATGGTAAAAGCGGGTGAAGCCCTGGGTATGGGCGGAAACACCGGTCGCTCCACCGGCTATCACCTCCATTTTGAAACCCGATACTTGGGTAACGTGATAAACCCCAATGACCTTTACGATTTTGAAGAGTATCGCGTTAAAGACGACATCTTTTGGCTAAGCGCTGCCAATTTTGAGTATGTGAAAGAGGTCGAAAAGATTCGCTTTTGGACGGTTCGTCAGGGTGACTCCTTGAGTAAGATTGCTTCCAGAACCGGCGTTTCTGTTGCCCGGCTCTGCGCTCTAAACAACATCAGACAAACCACCACCCTTAGGATAGGACAACGAATTCGTTATACATAAACATTTAGATTATGGACATTTTTGAAAGAATCCAAAAAGATGAAGGTGGACCTTTGGGTCAATACCGTAAAAGAGCACACGGCTACTTTATGTTTCCCAAGTTAGAAGGGGAGATTGAGCCATACATGAAATTCCAGGGAAAAGAGGTGTTGGCATGGACTTTTAACAACTACTTAGGGTTGGCCAATCACCCCGAAGTGCGTCAAACCGACGCACAGGCAGCCGCCCAATGGGGGTTGGGTTACCCCATGGGAGCCAGAATGATGTCGGGGCACACTGCCCTTCATGAACAGTTAGAGCGTGAATTGGCAGATTTTGAAAAGAAAGAGGACGCTTACCTCTTTAACTTTGGCTACCAAGGAATGATTTCTACCATCGACGCCTTAGTCAACCGCCACGACATCATTGTCTACGACTCAGAAGCGCACGCCTGCATCATGGACGGCGTTCGCCTCCACTTAGGCCAACGCATTGTCTATCCGCACAACAACATCGAAAAATGCCGCAAAGCATTGGAGCGCGCCACCCGGCTTACCGCAGAGACAGGCGGCGGCATTCTGTTGATTACAGAGGGGGTATACGGCATGACCGGCGATTTGGGAATTTTAGATGAAATTTGCGCCCTTAAGAAAGAGTTCAACTTTCGCATCCTGATTGACGATGCCCACGGGTTTGGCGTTATGGGCGCTCATGGTCGCGGCGCCTCTGAACACTACAATGTCATGGACGAGGTGGACCTTTACTTTGGCGCCTTTGCCAAAGCCATGGCGGGAATCGGCGGATTTGTCGCCGGGCCCAAGAGCGTTATCAACTATTTACGATACAACCTCCGCTCTCAAATCTACGCAAAATCGCTCCCCATGCCCATGGTCGCGGGATTGCTCAAACGCCTTGACATGGTTCGCACCATGCCCGAACTGCGTGAAAAGTTATGGGTCGTCACCCGCGCCCTCCAAACAGGTCTGCGCGAGCGTGGTTTTGACATCGGCAAAGCCGAGGCGTGCGTAACGCCCGTATTCATGAAGGGGACTGTAGAGGAGGCCACCGGTATGCTGGTTGACTTACGGGAAAATCACCACATCTTTTGCTCGGTGGTCGTCTATCCCGTCGTACCCAGAGGAGTGGTGATGTATCGCCTGATTCCTACGGCAATGCACGAGCTTGAGCATGTCCAATACACCTTGGACGCCTTTAGCCAAATACAGGAGAAGCTGCAAAGGGGCGACTATAGCCACCTTGACGCCATCCCCGACAAAGCGATTGAATAGATATGCAAAACAGAGTAGTCATCATTACCGGCGCCGCTTCGGGCATCGGTCGAGCGCTTACCCATGCCTTTGCCGCTTTGGGCGCTCGCCTCTGTATTGCCGACAAGAGCGCCAACAGACTCACCGCCGTTGAGCAAGAAATAAAGCAACAGTTTGCCAACGCAAATATCCTGTCGATTGTTACAGACGTAAGCATTGAGACCGACTGCAAAGAGATGACAGAAGCGTGCATCACCCATTTTGGCCGTATCGATATTTTAATCAACAACGCAGGCATCTCTATGCGGGCGCTCTTTAAAGACCTTGACCTTGTCGTTATCAAAAATTTGATGGATGTTAATTTCTGGGGCACTGTCTACTGTACCAAGTATGCCCTTCCCCACCTTCTTACCGCCAAAGGCTCCGTAATAGGAGTCTCCTCTATTGCCGGCTTTAAGGGATTACCCGCCCGTACCGGTTACTCCGCATCCAAATTTGCCATTCAGGGATTTTTAGAGACGCTTCGCATCGAACACCTCTACGACGGCCTCCATGTGATGGTCATTGCACCCGGATTCACCGCATCCAACATCCGTTTTTCTGCCCTTACCGCAGATGGCTCCCAGCAAGGAGAGACCCCTCGAAACGAGGGCAAAATGATGTCCCCGGAATTAGTCGCCCAACATATCATTAAAGGAATCCAAAAACGCAAGGCCCAAGTTGTTTTGACGCTTCAGGGCAAGGCGGTAGTGTGGCTGAATAAGTTTTTTCCCCGCTTTGTTGACCGGATGGAGTACAAGGTGATGAGTAGGGAGCCGGATTCTCCGTTGAATTTGGATAATTAAAAAATTATTACGTAATTTGCGTAACGTAATTTATGTAACGCAATTTGTGTAATGAAACCTAAAAATCCTTTTCTTATAGCTGGTTATCACAGTCCTGAATATTT
>Ga0123356_10004253_pt1 | contig 14811 bp, 12 predicted proteins | sample TergutEmb28metaG_2_FD_92546 | JGI IMG/M metagenome (GOLD analysis project Ga0123356, IMG submission 92546) | Embiratermes neotenicus P3 segment gut microbial communities from Petit-Saut dam, French Guiana - Emb289 P3 | ecosystem: Host-associated > Arthropoda: Insects > Digestive system > Gut ... | reverse complement strand
CCTGACCGAGTGGCGAACGTCGATCTGCGCGGCGAGATGGAAGACGACCTCCGGGGCGAATCGCTCGAACACCCGATCGACGCCGTCGGCGTCGCGGATGTCAAGCTCGTGCAGCATCGCGCCGGCGGCCATAGCGCCCTCGAGGTTCGCGCGCTTGCCGGTTGACACGTTGTCGATCGTTTCCACCTCGTCGCCTCGGGCAACCAGGGCGTCGACGAGATTGGACCCGATGAAGCCCGCACCACCCGTCACCAGGCATCTCACAGGGCGGGCACAATAGACGACCCATGGCTGTCGCCGAAGCACAGATGAGACCCAGCGCGTCCAGCGAGCTGCTGGCCAGGGCACGCGGGTGGCCGGACCTCGTTCCGGTGCTCGCGATCGCTGGCATCGTCCTGCTCGCAAACGTCCTCTACCTGTCCGGGCTGTTCGTCGCCAACCCGCTGGGCAGGCTGAGCGGGGTCGGCTTCTACACCGGCTTCTGGGATCCAAACGGGGTCGCCCTGAGCGTGGTGCAGCACATGTCGAGTCTTGGGGTGGTGGGCGTCGAGCAGGCACTCGACCCCTCCAACGGCCCCGTCTCACAGACCCTCGGGCACCTGGCGGCGCTCGACTGGATCCATCTGCAGGTGCCCTGGTGGAATCCGTACGAGGGCACCGGGGTGCCGCTGGCCGCAGAGATGCAGTCCGGTGCACTGTTCCCGCCGACCCTGCTGTTGCTGATCGGGAATGGGCAGCTCTACGAGCACGTGCTGCTCGAGCTGATCGCCGGTATCTCCACCTACCTCCTGTTGCGCAGGATCTCACTGGGCCGGTGGGCGAGTGCTGCCGGTGGTGTTGCGTTCGCCCTGAACGGCACGTTCGCCTGGTTCGAACATGCCCCCGTAAATCCAATCGCGTTCCTGCCACTGCTGCTGCTGGGCGTCGAGATCGCGTTTGACGCCAGCGCCGGCGCTCGGCGCGGCGGTTGGTGGCTGATCGCGGTTGCCCTGGCGCTATCGGTCTACGCCGGGTTTCCGGAGACCGCCTACATCGACGGTCTGCTGGCGGCGTTCTGGTTCGGCTGGCGATGTGGCTGCGCCGAACGTCATCGCCTACGCGGATTCGCGACGAAGGTGGGGGGTGGCGTCATCGTCGGCCTGCTGCTGGCGGCGCCGCTACTGATTGCGTTCGGTCAGTACTACGCGCACGGCGTCGTGGGCGGACACACCGGTGGATTGTTCGGGAAGATCCACATTCCCCATGCGGGCCTGGCGCAGCTCGTGCTCCCGTACGTCTACGGCCCGATCCTGCGGTTCTTCGACGGACCAGGCGTCGTCGGCGGCATCTGGGGAACCGTCGGCGGATACCTGTCGGCCTCGCTGTTGTTCTTCGGGCTGTTGGGCCTGGTTTCCCGCGGGCGACGGGGATTGCGCTTCGTGCTGCTCGCCTGGATCGTCCTAGTCATCGCCAGGATGTACGGCGAGCCGCCGGTTCTCGGCCACGTCCTCGGCGTGCTGCCGGGCATGTCCAACGTCGCCTTCTTTCGCTACGCCACCCCGGCGCTCTCGCTCGCCGTGATCGTGCTGGCGGCGATCGGACTGGACGGACTGCTGGCCAACCGCATCCCGGGACGACGCGTGCTCGCTGCCACCGGAGGCGCGCTGCTGGTCGTCGGTCTGGCGGTGATCGAAGCGCTGCCGGTCGTCAACGACATGCCCGACCCCGGCCATCGCTTCTGGTTCTGGGCGTCGATCCTGTGGGCGGTCGTCCTGATCGAGGCGGGTGCACTCGCCGCGCTTCTGCGAAGGGGCCGCACACGTCAGCTGCTGGCGACGGCAATCATCTGTGTGGACGCGCTCGTCCTGTTCGTGATCCCCCAGCTGGCCGCGCCACGCCGCATCGCGATCGACACGGCCCCGGCGGCCTTCCTGCAACGCCACCTGGGTCTGTCGCGCTTTTACACGCTCGGGCCGCTGACGCCGAACTACGGCAGCTACTACGGGGCTTCTCAGCTCAACGCGGTCGACTACCCGCTCCCATCAATCTTCGCCAGGTACATCACCAGACGCTTGGATCCGACGGCCGGACCGAACAGCTTCACCGGCACGGTGCTCGCGCCCGGGGAGCAGCCGGTGCAGGAACTCCAATCGCACCTCGACGGCTACCGCGCCGCGAGCGTCAAGTATGTCCTCACTCCGCGGAGCCTGAAGCTGCCCCAGGGGCCGAGCACGTTCACCCTCGTCAAGCAGACGCCGACGACGTCGATCTACCGCCTCGAGGGGTCACTGCCATTCTTCACGGCAACGAGCCCGGGCTGCGTCGTCACGCCGCACGGCGCCGGATCGGTTCGCCTGTCGTGCCCTGAAGCGACCACGCTGATCCGCCGGGAGACCTACATGGGCGGCTGGAGCGCCGCAATCGACGGGCAACCCACCCCGATTCGTGAGTACGACGGCGCCTTCCAGGCGGTCACGGTCCCGGCCGGAACGCACCTCGTCAGCTTCAGCTACGCACCGCCCAACAGCAACTGGGGCCTCGCCGCCTTCCTGATCGGCTGCGTCGCGCTGGTGCTCCCACCGTTGTGGGCACGCGCCCGGATCAGGCCGCGGGCCCACGGTGGGGCCCGCGCCGGTGTGTGAGCGGCGCGGGCCCTCGGGACGGCCCTGGTAGGGCTGGGGGCCGTCCGCAGTCTCGCGAGAAAGGGGGCGATGCTCGCGAGCTGCCGACTTCCGTGTCATCGCCAGCATATACCCGCGGGCCTGACGCACGCAAAACCGGCGCGTAAACAAACAGCGAAACCAAAACGCCGCTCGGACGTTCAGTTCTCTGAATGACCGCCGAAGGCAGCCCGCAACCGCCCACCCACGCCGCGCCACTGGCCGCGGTCACCGCCCCGGCACCGCAGGTCGCCGACTCCCCCGGCGGGCCCCTCGCGATGCCGGAGACGGTCAGCGTCGTCGGGGTGCCGCTGGCGCTCACCGACTACGCGCGGATGCTGGAGCTGATCGACGCCCACGTCGCGCGACGTCAGCGCGGCTACGTGTGCGTCTGCAATGTCCACACGGTGATGGTCGCCGACGAGGATCCGGAGATCCGGGCGGCGCTGCTCGGCTCGTCGGTCAACGTCCCCGACGGCCAGCCGCTGGTCTGGGCGATCAACGCGCTCGGGCGCCCGCTGCACGACCGCGTCTACGGACCCGAGCTGATGTGGCGGGGGTGCGCCCACGCCGCCGACGTCGGTCAGCGCCTGTACCTGTACGGCGGCCGCAACCAGGGGGCGCTGGTGCAGCTGTCGCTGAACCTCCGCCAGCACCACCCCGGCATCCAGATCGTCGGTGGCTACTCGCCGCCGCACCGGCCGCTGACCGATGAGGAACGCGAGTCGGTGATCGAGGAGATCAACCGCTCGCGCGCCGACGTCGTCTGGGTCGGGATCGGCGTGCCCAAACAGGAGAAGTGGATGGCGGAGATGCGCGAGCACCTGGAGGCGCCGATGCTGCTCGGCGTCGGGGCGGCGTTCGACTTCCACGCCGGACTCGTCCCGCAGGCCCCGCGGCTGTTGCAGGACGCCGGCCTGGAGTGGGCGTTCCGGCTCGTGCAGGAGCCCCAGCGGCTGTGGCGGCGCTATCTGCGCTACAACCCGCGGTTCGTGGTGGCGTTCGCACGCCAGTTCGCGCGCCACCTGCGGGCGAGCCGGGGCGCACGCTAGCCACGGTCGTCGTCCGCGTCCCGGGTAACCATCCACCCGAGCGATGTGCGTGACCCCAGCAAACGCCACTTCCAACTCCTGATCGCCCGCTGATGACTCAGACAGCATCAGTCACGCGCGAGCCCGAAACCGATGTTCGCACGATCGTCCCGGCGCCCGCTGCGGCGGCGGCACTGATCGCCGCCGGCGCGGTCGCGGTCGCGTTCCTGACCAAGACCGGCTCCGGGCCGACCGGTACCGGCCTCGCCGAGAACACCTGGGTCCAGATCGTGCTGGTGGCGCTCGGGGTTGTGGCGGCGGCCGCGCTGGCCGTAAGGGGGGCGTCCGGCCCGGCCCATGGCCGCACGACGTTCGCCCTGTTCGGCGCGGTCGCGGTGCTGACCGCCGTCTCGATCGCGTGGTCGGTCGCCCCCGACCAGTCGTGGATCGAAGCCGCCCGGACCGCCTCCTACCTCGCGGCCTTCGGGATCGCGCTCGTCTGCGCCAGACTCGTCCCGTCGCAGTGGCGGGTGCTGCCGACCGCGATCGCGCTCGCCAGCGTCGCGCTGAGCGCCTGGGCGGTATTCGCCAAGGCGATCAGCTCCGGCCTGTACGACGAGTGGTTCGGCCGGCTCCAGGCCCCGTTCACATACTGGAACGCGACCGGCCTCGCCGCCGCGATCGGCCTGCCGGTGCTGGTCTGGCTCGGGTCGCGCCGCGACCGTAGCCCCGTCGCGCGGGCGCTGGCCGTGCCTGGCATCGTGCTGCTGATCACCGTCGTGGTGCTGTCGGCGTCGCGCAGCGCGGTCGCCGCCGCCATCGTCGGAACCGCGCTGCCGCTGGCGTTCGGCCGCACCCGGCTGCGCAGCGTGCTGACGGTCGCGCTCGGCGCCGTCGGCGGCGGGATCGTCTGTGCCTGGGCGCTGCACAACCACAACCTCACCGACGACGCGATCCCGACGGCGGCACGGGTGTCCGCCAGCCACGAGTTCGGGATCGTCGTCGCCGTCGTCCTGATCCTCAGCGGCGTCGTCGCGGCGGTGGTCGGCGCCCGTGTCGATCGGACCCGCCTGCCGGAGGACACCCGACGGCGGATCGGGACCGTCCTGTGGGCGCTGGTTGCGCTGGTCCCGGTGATCGCCGTGCTCGGGCTGGCGGCGTCCTCCCGAGGTCTGACCGGAGAGGTCTCCCACCTCTGGAGCCGGCTGACCAGCACCAACGGGGGGGTCAGCGATTCCGCCAGCCGGCTCGCGGCGCTCTCCAGCAGCCGGCCCGATTACTGGCACCAGGCGATGGCGGTCGGCAACCACCACCTGATCGCCGGGGCGGGCGCGGGCGGCTTCGGAGTCGCTCACTGGCGCTTCCCGACCGCCAAGCTCGCCACCGCCAGCCACGCCCACAGCTACGTGCTGCAGACCTACGCGGACTTCGGGCTGATCGGCATCGCCCTCAACCTGGCGCTCCTGATCGCGTGGATCCGGTCCGCCGGGGTGACGCTGGAGTGGTGGCCCCGGTCCGGCAGGGACCGGCCACGGTCGCGGGCGTACGCGGCGTCGGGCAGTCCCCCCGGTGCGGCGATCCATTCGGGGACGATCCGGTCGGCAGGGCCTCGACCGGCCGCGCTTCACCCCGGCGAGCGCGACTCCGTCTGGGCGCTGCTCGGGGTCGTCGGCGCGTTCGCCGTCAGCTCCGCGATCGACTGGACCTGGTTCGCTCCGGGGGTGGCGCTGCCGGCGCTGGCCAGCGCCGGCTGGATCGCCGGCCGTGGCCCCCTGTCGCGACAGGTTGGAATACGCGGCGAGTCGTGGCGGACGCTCGGCACACGGCCGGGCGCGATCCTGGCGATCACCGCGGTGCTCGCCGTCGGAATCGGCGTCGTCTGGGAGACGTGGCAGCCGCTGCGCTCCCAGAACGCCCTCAACGCGGGCATCGCGGCCCACGAGGCCGGTGACACGACCACCGCGCTGGCGGACTTCCGGACCGCCGTCAACGCGTTTCCGCTATCGCTGACAGCGATTCAGTACCTCGGAAACGCCTACGCCTCGCTGGGCTCCCCCAAGGCCGCCCGGCGGTGGTTGGTCCACGGCACGGTCGTCCAACCCCAGAACCCGTGTTCGTGGATGTACCTCGGCCAGTACGAGTGGGCCCTCGGCAACCATGACGAGGGCGCCGCGGCGCTGGCCCGTGCGGGCGAGCTGAACATCGCCGTCAGGCCGTTCACCCCGACGACGACCTCCTGCATCTAGCGCGCGGCGCGGGCGTACAGCGTCCGGCGCAGCAGCGGCGCCCGGCCGGCGGCCCGCACGGTGACCTCGCCGAACCCGAACTCGCCCAGGACCTCTCGGAGCGAGCGCGCCGTGTACAGGTGCAGATGATCCCCGAGCGGCTGCGAGTGCCGCTCGACCCCGCCGATCAACAGGCGCAGGCGACCGTGGTCGGGCGTCGTCAGCAGCAGGCGCCCGCGTGGCACCAGCACCCGGCGGACCTCCGACAGCCACTGGGCCGTGTCCGCGACGTGCTCGATCACCTCGCTGGACCACACCAGCGTGAACTCGCCGTCGCCGAACGGCAGCGGACCGTCGAACGGGACCAGCCGGAAGTCGAGATCGGGGTGGGCGGCGCGGGCGCGGGCGAGCGCCGCCTCGGCGACGTCGGCTCCGACCACGGGCGCCGCGGAGGCGGCGCTCGCCGCGACCTGGGTGAAAAAACCCGACCCGCACCCGAGGTCGAGCACCCGATCACCGTCGCGCAGCTCGCCGACCAGGAACGCGCGCCGACGCTCCATTTCCGGGAGCTTCAGGTCCGCCGGCAGCCGCTCCCAGAGGCTCTCGTAATACTCCCGCACGCTCCGAGGCTATACAGTGCCAGCGGCGATCGATGAACGTCGCGTTCGACAGCCGTGCCGCCAGGGACTGCCGCGGGATCGGGCGCTACGCGGCGTGTCTGCTCGACGCGCTGCGACTCGCGCAGCACGGCGAGATCGAGGAGACACACGACCCGCGGCCGCGACGCTCGGAGATCTACCACTCTCCCTGGATCGACGGAGCGCTGCTGCGCGCCCCGATGCCGATGGTGGTGACGGTCCACGACCTGATCCCGCTCAAGCACCGCGGCGAGTACCTCCGCTCCGGGGTTCGGCTGAAGATGCGCTACCTGGCGGTGCAGCGGGCGGTGCGGGTGATCGTCCCGACCACGGTCGTGGCCGACGACGTGATGCGCGTGCTCGGGATCCCGGCGGAGCGGATCGAGGTGATCGGCGAGGCCGCCGACCACAGCTTCCGCCGGCGCGCCCCCGACGAGGTGGCGACCGTGCGCCAGCGCTACCACCTGCCCGATCGCTACCTGCTGTGGGTCGGCAGCCTGCAGAGCCCGGAACCCCGCAAACGGGTCGCTGCACTCGCCCGCGCCGGCCGTTCGCTGCCGCTGGTGCTCGTCGGCCCAACCGGCCCGTGGGCCCGCGAGCTGCCCGACGTGACGCTCACCCACCGCGTCCCCGACGACGACCTGGCGGCGATCTACACGGGCGCACACGCGCTCGTGTTCCCCAGCGAGGACGAGGGGTTCGGGCTGCCGCCGGTCGAGGCGCTCGCCTGCGGGACCCCGGTCGTCGCCTGCGACGTGCCCGCCGTCCGCGAGGTGCTCGACGGCCGCATCGAGCTGTGCGAGCTCGGCGACATGGCGGCACTGATGGCCGCGGCCGAGGCGGCCAGCCGGCCCGCCCCGGCGCCGCTGCTCTGGAGCTGGGAGGACGCCGCCAGGGCCACCTGGGACGTCTACGAGGACGCGCTGCGAGCGCCGCGGATGTGGCGTGGCGCCGCGCTCGCCAGCCGGCCGCGGCGCGGCCAGATGCGCTCGCAGGAGAGGTTGCGCCTCGGACACTAATCCGCCAGCGAGATCTTTGCCATACTGGTTATGCGTATGGCGGATATCGGCGGAGTCGATCTCAACCTGCTCGGGCCGCTGGCGGCGCTGCTCGAGGAGCGCCACGTCTCGCGAGCGGCGGAGCGGATGACGATGAGCCAGCCCGCGATGAGCCGGGCGCTGCAGAAGCTGCGCGACGCGCTCGGCGACGAGCTGCTCGTCCGCGGGCCGTCCGGCTATCAGCTCACCCCCCGCGGCGAACGCGTCCAGCGCCAGCTGAGCGGGATCCTGCCCCGCCTCGAGGGTCTGCTCGCCGACGAGCCGTTCGATCCTCGCAGCGGCTCGCCCACCTTCCGTCTGGCGGGTACCGACTACGTCGTTTCGATCGTTGGCCCGCCGCTATTGGAGCGCGTCTTCGGCGAGTCGCCGCAGTCGACGGTCCGCTTCGGCGCGTGGAACCACGCGGTCTTCGACGACCTCGCGCGAGGCGCGTTGGATCTCGTCCTCAGCGGCGCCGCGCCGCCGCCGCCGCTGCGCTTCGAGCCGCTGTTCGAGGATCGCTACGTCTGCGCCCTGTCGGCCGAGCATCCGAGCGCCGGCAAGGCTGCGCTGAGCCTCGACGAGTACCTCGAGTGCGCACACGCGGTCGTCGACATCGCCGACGGCCGGCAGGGAGCGGTCGACCAGCGCCTGGACGCGCTCGGGCGGCCCCGTCGCGCGAGCGTGACGGTCCCCTACCACGCGGCCGCCGCGGCCGCTGCCCGGGAAACGCAGCTGGTCGCCACGCTTCCACGACGCCTCGCCGACGACCTCGTCGGCGACCCGTCGCTCGTACTGGTCGACGCGCCGCCGGAGATCCCGGCGGTGACGCTATTCATGGATTGGCACCCGCGACTGGACGACGATCCCGCCCAACGTTGGCTGCGCGACCTGATCCGGACGACGATGGCCGCGAGCGACCGCGTCAGGGAGACGCCGGGCCGCCGACCTCGAGCAGCAGCGTGACCGGCCCGTCGTTCACCAGCTCGACCCGCATGTGCGCTCCGAACACGCCGCGCCGGGCGCCGAGCCGGTCGCAGAAGCGCTCGTACAGGGGCTCGGCCGTCTTCCCCGGCGCCGCCGCGACGTAGCTGGGGCGGTTGCCGCGACGGGTGTCGCCGTACAGCGTGAACTGGCTGACGCACAGCACCTCGCGGTCGCCGAGCGGCTCGTTCATCCGCCCGTCGGCGTCGGCGAACACCCGCAGCGCCCGGACCTTGTCGGCGAGCCGGTCGGCGTCCTGCTCCCGATCGTCGACGCTGACGCCGAGCAGCACCAGCAGCCCCGGCCCGATCGCGCTGACGACCTCGCCGTCGACGCTCACCGAAGCGCGGCGGACGCGCTGAATCATCGCGCGCACCTCAAGCACCTGCCGATAGCATCGCCCGCCGTGGCGCGTCGATGAGCAAGGTCATCACGGAGAACCAGGTTAGGCATGTGAAGTCCGCCACCGTCAGCGCCGCGATGAACGGCGCTGCGCTGGCGACCGTCGCCCTCGGGTCCGCCGTCCAGGTCGCGCTCTACCTGCGTTACTTCGGGGCAACCCACAGGACCGACGGGCTGATCGCCGCATTCGCGGCCTACACGCTGATCGTCGTGCTCGGGCAGCTGTTTCGAACGACTGCCGTCCCGCTGCTGTCGGGCGCCCGACCCCTGATCACCGGTCCCGCCTTCGGGTGGGCTGTGGTGGTCATCGCGCTGATTGCCGCGGCCGGCTGCGCCGCTCTGTCGCACCCGCTGGGCCACGCGGTCGCGAAAGCGTCGGGCCCTCAGGGGCAAGGTACCGCCGCATCGTCGCTCCTGATAATGGCGCCGGCGACCGGGCTGCAGCTGGTGGGCGCCGGGCTGGCCGTGAGCGGAGCGATGCATGAGCGCCTTGACCGGGTCGCGGCTGCGTACATGGCGTCGGCGCTCGCGGGGCTTGTGGGCTTCTTCGCGCTGCGCGGACCGGCTGGGGATCTGGTGCTCGCGTGGACGGTGCTGATTGCCTCGGCGGTTCTCGTCATCTCTCTGGTGCCGGGCGTCGGCGTCAGCGTCCACCGTCCTCAGCGACGGAGTGAGGTGTCCCGGGCCGCTCTCGCGCTCGTCCGAAGCGTGCTGCTACCGGCGAGTTTCGTGGTCATGTATCCGCTGTCGCTCGCGCTCGCGCCGAGTTCGCGCCCTGGCCAGATCACGCTGTTCGGCCTGGCGTTCACCGCCTGCTCGTATCTGGCGGCGTTCACGGCCCAGGCGCTTTCGATGTCCGAAGCACTCGCGTTCGCGCGCCTCGGCTCCGATGCGTCCGCGGAGCGCCAGGCGCTGATCCTGCGCGCCTTCCGGTACTCGCTTCTAATGGCTGCTCCCGTGCTGGCCATGGCGGCGATAGCCGGAGCCCCGATCGTCCGCGCCCTGCTCCCTTCCGACTCCCGCGGATCGCACTCGTACTTCGGAACCTACGTCCTGCTGCTGATCCCCTGGCTGATTGCGACGATCGGGGTCTGGGCCACGATGCCGGCGCTCCTGGCTCGTTTCCACGGGTTTGGCGGCTGGCGGTTGCTGGGGGCCGTGGTGTCCCTGCTCGCGATCCACGTCGTCGCGGTCCTGATCGGCCGCGCGATCGCCGGGTTCGACGGACTCGTCCTGGCCCTCGCAGTGGCCCCCGCCGTATTCACGGTTGTCGGGCTGCGAGCCGCCGCTCCCGGGACGGTCATCCACCTGATCCGGCCCGCGCTGACGATTGTTGCGGCGGCCGCGATCAGCTTCGGCATCCCCGCATTGGCGCTCCTGGCCGTCGCGGGCGACACGCCGGCAGCGGGCGTCGTCGCAGCGCTCCTCGGGGCGGCTCTTTACTTCTTCCTCGCCCGGCTCGCGTATCCAGACGAGGCCCGGACAGTCGTCGGCCTGGTGAACCGGGGCTGAGCGCGACGGTGAACCACCTCCAGATCGGATACAGCCTCGCCACGCTGGCGCCCGGCTACGTCGGGGGCAGCGAGTCATACGCGCGCGGCCTGCTCGGCCCGCTGGCGGCCAGCGCCGAACTCAGGGTGCGCGTGATCGCCAACTCCACCGTCGCCGCGAGCAGCGCGTGGACGGAGGAGAACGCCGAGCTCGCCAGGCTGCCGGGCCACTTCGACCAGGGGCTCCTGACGCGGGCCACGGCGATGTCCCGCATGCTGCTCGACACTCGGAGAGCGGGGCAGGTCTCGCGCGGGCTCGACGTTATGCACTACCCGATGACCGTCCCGCTTCCCCGGGTCGACGGATTGCCGACCGTGCTCACCCTCCAGGACATGCAGCATCGTGAGCACCCGGGTTGGTTCTCGCGTCCTGAGCTGCTGTTCCGACGGGCGGCCTACGACCGCGCCGCACAGCACGCCGGGCGGGTGGTCACCGCGACCGAACACGCTCGCGACCAGATCGTGGAGCATCTGGCGATCGATCGGAATCGGATCGACGTGATCGCGCACGGCATCGACCACTCGCGCTTCTCGCCCTCGCCCACAGCGGCTGATGCCCGGCGACTCGCGACGCTGCCCCTCCCCGAGCGCTTTCTGCTGTATCCCGCCAACATGTGGCCGCACAAGAACCACGAACGCCTCGTTCAGGCGATCGCGGGAGCCGCAGATCGCCAGATCGGCCTCGTGTTGACCGGGCAGGACTACGGTCGCCTGGACGCGCTGCTCGCGCACGCGCGCCAGCTGGGGGTCGGGGGTCGCGTCACCCATCTCGGACACGTCGACGCAGACGTGATCCCCGCGCTATACCGGCGGGCGACCGGCATGATCTTTCCGAGCCTGTTCGAGGGATTCGGGATCCCGGTGATCGAGGCGATGGCCAGCGGCTGCCCGGTCGCTGCGTCGAATCGCTCGGCGCTCCCAGAGGTGGTCGACGGCGCGGGAGGGCTGTTCGACCCGACCGACATCGACGCGATCGCCGCCGCCATCGACGACCTCACCGCCGAGGGCGAGCCTCGGGACGCAAGGATCCGCGCGGGCCTCGCTCGCGCGTCGCTATTCAGCTGGGAGCGCTGCGCGGACGCCCACATCCGCGTCTACCAGCGAGCCGCCGGCGATCGGCCCTGAACGGGTACGCTCGCCCCCCGGTGCCACTCAAGGAACAGCCCCACGAGCCGCAAACGTATCGCCCGCCGACCCTCCGCGGCCAGATCCGCCGCCACGCGATCCGTCGCGGGTGGCTGTCGACCGCGCGCGAGTGCGGCGAGTTCGGTCTGCGTCTGGCGGGAGGAGTCCCGTGGGCAGTCGCCGGCGGACGGGGGCGTTTCAGCTTCGACGGCGATACCTACCCGTACCTGTACGACCGCCGGCACCCGAGCTGGATCAGCGAGCGAGCCGTCGAGATCCCGATTGCGCGTCGGTTGCTGCGCGGGCACGCCGGTGGGCGGGTCCTCGAGGTCGGCAACGTCCTCGGGCTGTACGGGCCGCGCAACCACGCCGTCATCGACAAGTACGAACAGGCGCCAGGAGTCCTCAACGTCGATGCGCTCGACCTTCGTGACGAGCGCGGGTACGACCTGATCGTCTCGATCTCGACGATCGAGCACATCGGATGGGACGAGCATCCGCAGGATCCGGACCGGGCGCGCCGCGCCATCGAGCACCTGGCCAGGCTGCTATCGCCCGGCGGCACGCTCATGTTCACCGTTCCGATCGGCTACAACCCGCACCTCGACCGAGCCCTCGCCGCGGGCGACGTGCCCGCTGCGCGATTGAGCGCGCTACTGCGTGACGGGCACCGGACGCGCTGGCGTGAGGTCTCGCCCGAGGCCGCCTGGGCCGTCCCGTACGACGATCTGTTCTACGCGGCCGGCGCCCTCCTCGTGGGCACGATTGTGGACGGTTAGCGGCTGATCCGCTCGCGCAGCTCCGCCGCCGCCTGCTCGGGCGCGACCCCGTTGACCGCGACTCCTGTCCCGTCCTCGAGCCCGGCCGGCGATGGGAACCGCGGCATGATCTCGATCCGCCAGCAGAAGTGCTCGGCGCCCTGCGGGGCGGTCCGCACCCACAGCTCGACGGTGGTGCCGGGGAAACGCTCCGACAGGCGCTGGAGCGCGACCTGGAGCAGTGCCTGCCCACTGGGGCCGTCGTCCTCGAACCGCATCCGCGCGGTTCGCGGCACCAGCATCAGCTGGTAGGGCACCCGCGCGGCGAACGCCGCCAGCAGCACCGCCTCGTCGTCGATCGCGACCACCCGCTCGCGCCGCCGCACCTCCTCCTGCAGCAGGTCGGCGAGCAGGTTGCCGCCCATCGTTCGGGTCGCGTAGGCGCCGAACCGCTCGCGCTCGCGGGCGATCGCGGCGGGCACGAACGGCAGCGTGTACAGCTGCGCCGACAGCGCGGAGTCCGGGGCTGCGGTCGCCAGCAGGTGCAGGCAGGCGGCGTCGGGGTGCGCGCGCATCCGCTCGCGCCAGCGATCGACGTCGCCGTCGAGCACCTCGGTGACGGCGGCGCTGAACGGCGCCGACCAGAACAGGTCGGTGTCGCGGTTGGCTCGGAATCCTGTCAGCGGCTCGCCCGGGGCGGTCTGGTCCGACGGTGGTCGCGCTCGACCACCGTCGGAAACCGGCGTCTGCGAAGCATCCCCGACGATCACCCGATGACCGCTCAGCGGGTCGATCCGCAGTTCCGGATCGCTCAGAGGACCTTCTCCATCGCGACGTGCTCGATCCCCGCCTCCTTGAACTCACGGCCGCGGGGGACGTAGCCGGCGCGCTCGTACAGGGCCCGCGCGTAGGTCTGGGCGTGCAGCACCAGCCGGTCGGCCCCGCCCGCCCGCGTCTCGGCGTCGGCGACCTGCAGGAGCGCGGTCGCGATCCCGCGCCGGCGGACCGACTGGGCGACCGCCAGCCGGCTGAACTGGACGGTCGAGCCGACGAACACCAGCCTGCAGGTCCCGAGCACGTTGTTCTCGGGGTCGACCGCGATCAGGTGCAGGCCGAGGTGGTCGCGGCCGTCGCGCTCCTCGCTGACCGGAACGCCCTGCTCGAGGCAGAAAACGTCGTAGCGAAGCGCCATCGCCGCCTCCAACTCCGCGCTGGTGCGGACCCGGCGGATCTCGTAGCCCGCCACGTCCGGCTGGGTGCCGATTGGGCTGGTTTCCACCCCAGACAGCTTGCCATACACCGGTCTGCTTAAATACGCGTTATCCTCTTGCCAGGATTCGGTGAGGGGCAACCGCTTCCGAGAGAGCCCTCGCCGTCCTCGGCAACCGTCGAGACCAAGCGCTTTGAGCCGTACGCGCAGTGACCTGCGGCTCCCCTTTGCAAACACACCTTTCAATTTTCCATGGGTGATCCCACCCGATTCCCGAGTGCGGCCGCGATCGCGCGGGCGGAGAAGCTCACGCGTGAGCGCTTCGTGCACGAGGGCGAGACAGCTGAAGAGGCCCTGGCGCCCGGATCCGCCCGGCGGCGCGCGCTCGACGCGGCGCTGGCCGAGGCCGACGCGGGGCTGAAGGTTCCGTCGCTCGAGTGGCGGCGGTCGTACTCGCTGCTGCTCGGGTTGGAGCGGCTGCTGTCCGAGGACGAGCCGCACCTGGTCGACGGCACGATCCTGTCCGCGCACCAGGTCGACGCCCTGTCGGGGACGCTGACGGCGCTGCTGGCCGAGGCCCAGCGCAACGGCGGCGGTAACGGAACGGGGGTCGCGGTCGACAACGACGCGCTCGATGACGAGCTGCTCCAGGTCCGCCGGGGCGGCGATCCCGATGACGAGGACGACGCCGAGGAAGACGCCGAGGCGGTCGCGCTTGACGAGCCCGAGCCCGAGGACGTCGAGCCGCAGGACTGGCGCGACGAGGACGACGAGCTCGACGCCGACGTCGCCGCCGAGGGGGCGCCGGACGACCCCGGCGCCGATCGCCGCTTCTGGTTCGAGCACGCCACCGGCGCCGGCAAGACGGTCGCCGCGCTCGGCTTCGTCGAGGCCTCGCGGACCGGCGGCGTGCTGATCCTGACTCACCGCCGCAACCTCGTCGACCAGTTCATCGGCGAGCTCAAGGATCGCGGCTATCGCGACCGGCTGTGCGCGCCGCTGCTGGTCGGGCAGGACGCCGCCAACGGGCCGGTGACGGTCGAGACCTACCAGTGGTTCGTGCGCAACGCCGGCAAGATCTCCGACGCCTACGCGATCGTGATCTGCGACGAGGCGCACACGGCGCTCGGCGAGAAGACCTCGGCCGCGATCCGCCGCTGGGACAAGCCGATCTGGATCGGGATGACGGCGACCGGAGCGCTGATCGCGCGG
>Ga0123356_10004252_pt1 | contig 14818 bp, 17 predicted proteins | sample TergutEmb28metaG_2_FD_92546 | JGI IMG/M metagenome (GOLD analysis project Ga0123356, IMG submission 92546) | Embiratermes neotenicus P3 segment gut microbial communities from Petit-Saut dam, French Guiana - Emb289 P3 | ecosystem: Host-associated > Arthropoda: Insects > Digestive system > Gut ... | reverse complement strand
GGTTCTGGGGTGGGTTACGAAAAAGTGGCGGCGGTCGCAAATTCCAAGATAGGCGATCACGTTTTCATTTGCCTTGTGTTTATACCCCGCAATTGCCCGCCGGGGGATGATCGAGGAAAAATCTACACAACAACAAACTTGCGCACTCTCGACTCGTGGACTCTTGCGGGCTCTCAACACAGTTGCGGTGGCGCTTGAGCGGTTTTTCTCGCATGCGGTCGTGAGGCGCCCCGTCGGCACTTGCATAACATTTTGCCCAACGGGTCAGCGCGCATTTCCGACGCGTTGTCGGTCACTGGCACGGGGCACAAGCTTTTCCAACTGATGCGCGCGAACAACCTCGAGGGCATTGTCGCCAAGCGCTTGACGGGTTCGTACAACCCGCGCGTTCGGTGGCTCAAGATCAAAAACCCCAACTACTCGCAGAATGAAGGCCGACGTGAATTGTTCGACAAATCACCTCGGAGGCCGGCGGTGACGACGGCGCGGCCCAGACCGACCGGCTGGCTACGTCGTGACAATCTCGTGTCTGCCCCCCGGTTCCTTGGTGTCGAATATGCGTGCAAGCGCTGGACTGAAGGTGCAACAATCAGTCAATGGGGTGAGGATGAACCGATGCTGCGCCCAGTGCGGACAGTCCGTGTTACGACCAAAGAGGAATTCGACGCTGCACTTGCCACGGCCGATCAGATCACTGTCGAGGGCGACGACAAGCTGCTCTCGTATGCCGTCAATAGGGCGTCGGGTGATCCGGAGAACCGCGTAGCCATCGAGCTGGCGCCGATTCGTACAGAGACGTTTGGTTCAGGACCGCTCCCGCCCCCTGCTGCAGGTGCTGGCGTGGGCCCGGATGAAACAGACGAAGTGCTCGATCGCGCGGAACACATTCTCGCGGAACACATTCGCAGAGAACACGTTCGCGCGGAACACGTTCCCGCGGAAGAGGAGCCCATGGCATACGTACGAGCACCTGCTCGACGGATGGGGGGTGCTCCTATAGCGGTTGCTGGCGTAGCTGTCATTTTCGCCATCGGCGCTGGTGCCTGGGTGTGGTTTCACATCGCCCCCCGCACCGGGCAACGTACAATCCCCACCGCCCTACCGGCCGAAAACTTCTGGGCCCACGTGCCATCACTGCTCTGGCCGCTGGTCGCTATCGTCGCCATCGTCGCGTTATTCCTAATCGCCCGGCAGGCGATATCCAGTGGAAGCAATGTCACGATCCAATGGAAGGTGACCGAGAAGGTCTCTGGCCGCGTGGTGATCACCAAGGTCCGCGAGCGCACACCGAAACAGCGCGCCGCAGCGTGACGTCGCGCAGCGCAAGCAGTCGCGCCGCGACATCCTGATGAACAACGCCGGCATGGCCATGCCGCGCGCTGAGCAGACGCGAAACAGCCCGCCCTCTGCGCATCATCGCCGAGCGGCCGCGACGATCCGCGCCGAAAACGACGATCGTCTGAGGAATACAAGATGAGCGACATGCGCACGCTGGGCGAGATCGCCACCCGCACCGATATACTCAGTGTCGCCTGCTCACGCTGCGATCGCCGTGGCCGCTATCGGCTCGACAACCTGATTGCACGCCACGGCGCCGACGCCCCGGTGCGCGTCATCGTCCCCCAGCTCACTGCCGACTGCCCGCAGCGGGAATCGCCCGCGCTGATGGAGCGGTGCGACGTGCTGTTTCCCGAGCTGCGGATGCTGTTCAGGACCGGCTGACCGAAGGAGAGCCTCGATGGACAAGCCTCAGATCGGGCAGCCAGTCACCGACCCGGACGAAATCATGCTCGTGCGTCTGATGCGGGCGCTGTCACCGGAGGCGCGCGCCGATGCGGTGCGCCTGCTGCGCGCGATGGCTGAGCATGCGCCGGCGCAAGAGATACGCGCGCTTGTGCTGCGCCTGGCGCGGGCGCGCGGCGTCGATGAAGCGGAAGCGCTCGAGGTGATGCGTCCGCTGCTGGGGCCGCGCGCAGTGGGCTGATGCCCGCGACGGCTGCGCGGCGAGTGCTGGACGAACGAGCGGCGCTATGAGTGGAGTTCAGTCTCGTCATCGGCGGGGGAGCGAGCCGCCTTTTGTCGTGCACGATATCGCGCCTGTTTGCCACGGTTAGCGGCACGCAGCTGATCACCTTTGTGGCGCTCACGGAACGCCGCACCACGCAACCGGTTCAACTCGGCTTTGTGCGCCGTATGTGCAGCGTCAACAGCCTCGACGTCGTTCGGATCGATCCCATATCGCTCAGCACGGTTACGATGATGCCGCTCGGCTGTCTTGGTCCCGTGCCGCTCCTTCTCACCATCGCGTGCCCAGCGCTCATTGGCGGTCTCCCGTTTCCTCTGTCGCTTATCCGGCGCGGCCAGGGTGGTCTTCAGGGAAAGTGAACGCTTCGCCTTGACCTCCGGGCGGCCATTGACTTCCCGCGAAATTATACTTCGCAGGGCGCTTAATTCCGGCGTTTGTGCTGCTCTTATCGCAGCAACACGACGCTCCCTGTCCCTTTCCCAGCCCCGCCGCTGGCCTTCCCGCAGGCGTAGATTGACCTCGGGGTCTTGTAATGCGGCCTGTATCAGCTTGCCGACAGCAGCAGAATAGCCCGGGCGGGCATGGCGCAGTTTCAAAACTGCCGACGTGACTCCGTAGCCGCCCTCCTGCACGTTTTGGCACAACGGATCGGCTTCGATGCCCTCAAGGGTAATCCATTGCGCCTCGGCGCGCTTCAGACTTTCCACATCCGGGAAGAACTCAATCGGTACTGTGAGCAGAACTTCGGGCGCTAGGTGCTTCCATAGTTGCGGCCAGTCGCCAGATCCAACATACCCATCGTTCAGATTGCGGGTGGAGTGGCGGCCGCCATACCAATCAAGGGTGTAGATCTGGTACGTGACATACAGAAAGTGATATCGTCCGTCATCGCCGCGAAACGGTACTGACGCTGAGCGCTCAGCGGTGCCCGATGCCGCGGTTCTACTATTCTTCTTCTTCTTCTGCTTCATCGGGCCCAGGATTCATTCTGTCGATCGATCACGGCAGCGGCTTTCCGGCGAGGAAGCGCCGTGCCGACTTCAGTAGGTCTTTGCGAAAGCCGGTGGCGCGCTCGGTATTGCCCTTGCCATCGCGCCGCATCTTCTCAGCGTGGGCATAAAGCATCGCCCAGGTTGGCGGGTCCTGGACGAGCGGATCCATCAACACCCTGGTGTCAGACGCTGCCGGCGGCTTCGATCGATGCTGACGGTCCGGATTGTGCCGCGCCTGGAAGTCGGCAATTTCCTTGTCCGTCGGGCCAGGTCGAAGGTACTGGCGCATGTCTTCAAGCCAGCGCTGCCGGGTATGGTTCATTCCCGGCATCAGAACTCGCCCGTGCTTATGACCTGCGGGTCGTGCTTGATGAGCGGTTCCCGACTCTGGTGAGTCATTCAATCCTCCAGTGCGATTACGCCAGACGCGCGGCGATTTCAGATCCCGGCACAATTCAATGAACCGCTTGTACCGCCGGAACCCGTGGGCTGCGCCGCCTGGCTGCGCAGCCCACTCCCGCTCTACGCGGCGCCGGATGCGTGCCAGTTGCGGGTGTACGTTCGGGTGAGTCACCAAGCGCATTTCCGATAACGACCTGGCGACGGATGCTCGCGTGCTGATGTCGAACCTGCTGATGACCTGCCTGCATTGGGCCTCAGACGCGCCTGCCGGCAGCGCACAAATCGCGTCCAGCCAGCGCTCCCTTCGGGCGAGTATCGGCATCGGTTCGTCCCAGACGTTACGCCCGTCATAAAGGCCACTACACCCAGCCGATAGCGACGCCCGGTTGTATTCGCTCGTGCCGATACGTCGCCTATCAGCTGAACCCAGCGCCCAGACCTATCCTTCGCCAAGGCTTACCGTAGGGCTTGCCCTCAATGCAGTGCCGCTCGACGATTCGGTCCCTGGCAAAAATGTCATCACAGGTTGTTTGCCAGAATGCCGACAGTTGCGCGGAATTAGGTTTTGAGAAGAGCATTTATCGAAGCCAAACCCAACGCAGCCGCGGCGTTGCACATAGCTGGCATAACTTGTTTATCTGCGCATCAGCGGATATCTGCTGCTTACGTCGGCCCGATAGGACGCTGGAATGACTCTGATTGGCATTGCGCTTTGCGGCTTCCGGCTGATTGCGCTGGTTGGAACGGAAGCCGGGCGCACGACCTTCAAGGTCGCCGGCGTGCCGGCGACGTCATTGCCGTAAATGTGTATCACAGTCCCGATACACGATAACCACACTGATCTTTGGATTGCGAAAGGAGAGTTCGCCACCACCGCATCCACCAACGTCGTGATAAAATTCCCAAGCGACGGCTCAGTGGTTCTGCCGCCTAGCCCCAGTCCAACCATTACAAAAGCCGCCATTGAGGTCTTTGCGCCCGCATTCCTCGGTGATCCGCGGGTGCGACTTCGAGGGTGCTTATTGCCGCCGCGTCCGTCTTTACCGAATGACTGGCGCGAGGTTTGCGTTTGCAGTTACCTGGGCGCCGCGGAGGGTACACCCAAGGCTTTCAACTTGAACGGGACCTCTGCCGCCGCCGGCACTTGCGGTCCACCAACCTTCATAACCGCCGCCGGAACTCGCAGTCCACCAGCCTTCTTGACCGCCGCCGCCGGAGCGCCTGGGACGGGGCTGCGGGTCGGACATTGACCAGCCCTGATCGAGGGAGTGGTGCACGGAACAAAGGTTACGACAATCGCGTGCGCGAGGTTCGATGAACGGTCGTATTCGGCGTTCGCGTTAAGGATCGCGAAACTGAAGCCCAGGTCTGTGTCCTGGTCTCTCTTGACTGCAAAATTTATTGAGAGCGTATCAGCGTCGTTGCTATTGGGGTCTCTCAGTTTTAGACAGGGCTTGTTGGCTGCCTCTTGGATTAGGGCATTCCGGAATGCAATCAGGGTCGGTGCAATACTCAAGTGCCTTTGGACTATACCCGGGATCTGTACATTAGCGAAGGTATTGGTTGTGGGGTAGGCGAACCACGTAAGCTCCTGCGTGTTGTCGTACTCAACGCTAGGCGCGAAGCTGGGGCCGATCTTTCCCAAGCCGCTCGCATACGGGATCTCTAACCCCAGGGAACCGTTCGACTTATTATCGTGCGTGGCCGTAAGATCGAGCTTGATCTTGCTTATTACGAAATCGATCCCTGTTGGGCTTGCACATCCGGGTGGATCACCCGGTGGATCTGCCGGTGGATCTGCCTCCCATACCGCCTGCCGTTGTTGATAATAGGCGACCTCCTGTTTGGTCCGAAGGATGACTTGATCTATCGGCTGTCCATCGAGAGTCGATGAGTCGTAATGGCTTACACATCCCGTCAGAAGAGCCAAGGTGGCTACAAGCTTTTTTCTCAAAGTGGTTTCCCCCTATGCTAAAACTAGCTTTGTCGTTAGGTGCATACGAGCGCCAGGGTATTTGCCCAAGAAGGACCGGGAGGGCAACAAAAAATGTGAGCACGAAGCCACCTATTTGGAACTAAGTCTTTTGATAGTCGTCCGACACCACTACTGAGTAGCATTGTCGGCTCTGTCCTGCATGGAACGCTGCGGAGGTGGCGGATTGCGGCCTCCGGGGCCTCCCATGCATCCCGTCCTTGAGCCGGCACGCGTCAGCCCGTCTCCAGGATGTTTCTTCGACGGCGATGGCATCAAAGATGACGAAGATGGTCAGCGTCGGATCGTTTTAAGACACTTGTAAAATTCGCTGACCTAGCTGCTGGACGACGTTTGACCGGGTTCTGCCGGGTGCGCGCTTTGCGACCCAATTTCGCCAGTAAACGCAACGAGAAGATTGCTTATCGGATGCATCGCAGCCGATGCCTCGTGGCGACGGCTGTGGGCCGCCGTAAATCACGACGGACATCAATCCAACGCCGGTTTCAAGGTTTGCCTCGCCCGGCGCACAGTTCGCTACGGCATGGCAAATCGAAACAGCGCGGGTGGGAGTGGGCGCATCAGCCGTGCCCTCGCTTGTTGTGGCCCAGGCTGATCACCTGCAGCCGCGCGGTGAGCTCCATCGTCGCTTGGTCCAGCGTCCAGTCCATCACGCAGGCATTTCTGAACGTGCTCTCGTAGAGCGCCCAGACCGCCGCGACCGCCGGGCCGAGATCGCGCTCGATCGGCTCGAACGGCCCCGGCAGCTCGCCCAATAGCTCAGCCTGCTGCGCGCGCGTCCAATACCAGCCCTGGGCGGCACAGGCGCGGCGCCACCCCTTCACCCCCAGCTGGAAGTCGAACGCGAGCATGCGGGCGAGATGCGCCTCGACCCGCGCCCGTGCCGTCCGCTTGCGCAGCCCGTCATGCTTCGCCACCGCCTTCGCCTGGCGCATCTGCAGGTCGGCGGCCACCAAAAAGAGGATGTCCGCACGGCCCTTCGGCAAAACACGCCAGATCTGGGGATCCTGCAGCCCCATGCGGTGGGCGACTGCGCGCATCGTGAGCTCGTCCGGTCCCATCTCGGCGGCCATGGCGATGACGGTCGGGGCGACGTCCTGACGCCACTCCGCGAACGGATGGCCCCCGGTCCTGCGGGTGGGTGGGACCACGGCGGCGATTGCCCGCCGCCCCTGCACCGTTGGCATACGTTTTACGCCTCACAATTTCTCTTGAGCCCGACGTTAGGCGCATTACATAAGCCGTCGGGACAGCGGCTGCTACCCCTCAATGCGTTTGCCGGGAGATATGAGAGATGATGTTGGCGCTATTCGCATTCGGGCTCGCGAGTGCTTTGGGGGCAACGGTCATCGTCCTGGTGTTGGGTGAGCCATGACAGGGGCAGCTCTGACCAAAACGCAGGGTGCAGGGTAGCTCTGCGCCTCGTTACAACGGACAGATGGATGGAGTTTTCGCTATGACTGAGGGAAAGAGCCAAATACCCGCAGAGTTCGGCCGGGAGTTCTTACTGCAGAAAATTGAACAAACGGCAAAGTCAGCCCTCAAAGGAGGCAAAATCACCGAAATCCTTTGCAATAGCGGACCGAACGGCCGGACGCTTACGACAACATACATAAAGCAAACATTCGGAGCCCTCGGGCATTCCCTTGGCTATTTTGTAAATACCTGCGGAGCACACTATCCAGATACTGACGGTGGAGAGTGGCTATACGATATGCTGTGGTCTCATACCGAGGAAGACGGCGATTACGAGCAGTTCATGGTTCTGGAGTCGGAGCTGGAAACCACAGATACGGGGGCTGTGGACGATGATTTCCTAAAGCTCGTACAGGCGCGAGCGGACGTACGCGTCTATATTGCGGTTTGCAACAACCGAGAAACGGCGCACCAGCTCATCGGAAACTGCAAGCGGGCGGCTTCTGCTTTCAGAGGTGCTGTGCCCGGGGACGCTTACGTTTTTGCTGTTTGGGATTGGACCACCGGGCGGACATCTGTTGAGCGGTTTTGCGTACCCGCGCCGGCGACCGCCTGATTCCGAGCGAAATGAAAGGCGTGGAACGCCCAATGCAGAGGCGGTTTCGCGCCTCGTCATACCCAACAGATGGAGTGTTCGTCATGTCGATTAAAACCATAACGCACGCCAGGAGCGTTCGCACCAGCTTGCTTGCCGGCTGCGCCCTGCTGGCAGCCGGGGCAGCTCACGCCCAGAGCGTCGTACTGGCCAACAGCGGTTACTGGTCGGCCGCGCAGTTGTCTGCCCCTCCTGGCGGTTTCCCCTCATGCAGCGTTGACACGATTAGCCCGGCCGATGGGCGCATGCTCGGCATATCGGTCAACACCGGCGATCAAACGCTGCGGTTGTCTTTCGACAAACAATCCTGGCAGATTCCGTCCAGCGCCTACATTACGGCAACCGTCCAGATCGACGGCTATCCCGCATGGTCTCAACCCGTTGGGACTGGCGCCGTCAGTTACGACAGCCACGGAATGTCCATGTCTGTCCAGCCAGCAGTCTCCCGAGAATTCGTTCACGAGATCACATCTGGCAGTACCATCACCGTACGCTTTACCGGCAACGAACCGCCGTGGACCTTCAGTTTGTGGGGCACGACCGCTGTCTGGGGTCCGTTCATGCAGTGTGCGCAAAACATCGCGCCTCAGTTTGTGGCGGCGTTGACGCCGACCCAGCCGTTCGTGGCACCGCAGCCCTATGCGGCAGCGCCGCAGCCTTACGTGCCCGCTGCACCGCAGCCCTATGTGTCCGCTGCACCGCAGCCCTATGTGCCTGTGCCGACGCCACAGCCCCAGCCGCCGATGCAGCCCACATCGCCCGGCAGCACAGTGTAACCGGGGCGTATCCGTTGCCCCGGGTCGTACTCCATCACCCCCCTGACCAAGGGGCTTTTCGCGTAAGGACAACGCCGTGACCAAAAAAGGTCTTCTCGCCGCCGCCCTACTGATCGCACTGACGGGGTGCACGTACTCCGAGGGCGGCTGCATGATCGGGCACTACTGCCTCGTCCCGTTCGACGGTGGTAGCGCCAACGCCGCTGACTGGCGTCCGACCACTCACGCCTCCGGTCCCGTCGAGGAAGTGGCCGCCAAGTGCGACGCGATCGCGCACGGCACGGAGCCCGCGGAAACCGGCGCCTTCGCTTTCGGCAAGCCGGCCTTTGTCGGCGGCGCCATGGCCGGCGTGACCCTTCAGAACGGCATGAACCGCATGAGCCATGTGCAGGACACTATCAAGGACTGCATGGTCATGAATGGCTTCCGTCGCGTCAGCCGGGGCTAGATAGAGGGATTACAGTCGGGGGGCGTGCTGACGCACCGCGCCAGCGGAGGGCCTCCAGTCTTGCGGGCCGGTGGGATCACGGCGGCGATCGCACGCCGTGGTTGCATATTAAACATCAGTTATACAACTAACGATCTGTTCAGGGGTGGACGTCGGGCGCGTTACAGGAACTGTCAGGGTCAGAGGCGTACCGCTGTTCGAATTGGTTCGCCGCAAATCCGAGGACCTACACCGCGCGAAAACGCCCGGTCAGGGACCATTTCGTGCCTCGTCGCACCAAATTAGTGGAGTATCCGATACTATGTCTTGGTCGCTGACCACGGCGCCATCAAGTAAAACGCTGTGGATCGCCTGGGCTGTCGAAGGAGCGTGCGTCGGCATCGGCTTTATGCTGGCGCTCGTCATAGGCTTCGAGGCTGGTGGCCTCGGGGTTGGTCTGCTGGCCGGTGCGCCGTTCGCCGCGGCTGCTGTGGTCGAGTTCGGTCGCATCCCGCTGGTCCGTGGATTTTTCTCAGTGCGCGGCGCGTTCTGGAAAATGCTCACTCTCGTCGCGATCCTGCTTGCCGGCACGCTGACAACCGAGAACCTCATATTTGGCTTCGAGCGTGCATTCGCGGTGCGTATCCAGGAGGTCAGTCAGCAATCTCAGCGCGCGATCGACGCAATGGCCAACAAAAACAGTCTCGGTGATGGTCTGAAACAATTGATCGCGCAGCGCGATACGGTTCAGACCGAGATCAACCAGCTGATCAAAGAGAACGAGACTGATCAGGGCACTGCCAACAAGAGTTCCGATCGCGCAGAGCAGGCGAACACGAACGAGCGTACAACCGCGCTGGAGCGGCAGCAGGAGCTCGACCGCGACCGAACCGCAATGCTGGCCCTTCATAAGAATCAGTTGGCATACGCCAGACGCGTCTGCCGGACTGATCCCAAACGATGCAGACTGGGCGTGCTATTGGGCCAGCAGCAGCGGGAACTCGCGGCGCTCGACAAGAAGAGGGACGGCGCTCGACTAGAGCTCGAAAATCGCGATGATGCCTACAATCAGGAGCGAGCACAGGTCAGTGACAACCTGCAAACCCGGCAGCAGGCCCTCAAAACCCGGCGCGCACCACTGGACGCGCGCTTGGATGAATTGAACACGAAGATCGACAAGGCACAAACCGATCTCAGCAAGGCAACGGGCGTTGCGAACGAGTTAGATGCCGTCGCTCAATCAGCGCGGCGAGCATCGCAGATGCACCGGTTGGCCAGGTTCTTTTTCGGTTCGGATGACGATGCAGCGGCGATACGGATGCTTGGCTGGTTCTCGATCGTCTCCGCGATCGTGCTGTCCACAGCCGGCTCAATCCTGGCGGCGACGCATTTTCGTTCGGTAACGCAGTCCACAACCTCACGTTCAAACTCGCTGGCACGATCGATACGCGGCTGGCTCGCACGCCAGCGGTTGAAGCACTCCGTCGTCAAGAAAGTCGAGGTGGTGCGCGAAGTCGAGGTACCGGTGGATCGGGTCGTGGATCGCACCGTTGAGGTCGTTAAACCCGAACTCGTCCTCGTGCCAGTGCCACTTGAAGCGAAAGAAGAGGAGCGGCGGCGAATCATGGCGCGTGCCGCGCAGGCCCACGGCATCGGCACCAATGACCAGGCCCCGTTCAAGCAGGCGGCCGATTAGATGAAGCCGACACGTGAGGACTGGAGGTGGTTCAACGAGGCTGTCGAGACGCGAGCGGACCATCTCAAGGGATTGGTAGTGCCCGAGGAACCTCCGCCACCCCCACCGCCGCCACGGCCACCGGTCGACTGGTTGCGACGCGGGCTTGGCATTGGCGCGACAATACTGGCTTGTGGTATAGCCGCTGCGCTGGTGCTGTGGGTCATTATTCCGCGGCCGACGACGATCAACCATACCGCGCCACCGCCGCCGCGGACGATTAACCAAATCCCGCCACCGCCGCCGCCGACCCCGCAAGCAAAAGTGGTCGTGGACTACACGCGCTTCACCTATATTACCGTTGGCGACCGAGCCGTGGTGACAGGCTGGCAATTCAAAAGCAGTGCAGACACTCGACCATCGTACCAGTACTGCTACGTGAGGGTCCCACTATCTGCTAGCGGCCAAACTGCAATTTATATTGCCGACACAGCGATCGGCGCGCACGCCTATGATAAGGCCGACATGGCGCCGTTGACCCGCGGCGATTATGACGATGCACTGCCCCGATGTGCGTGGGCACCCGGCACGGTGCTGCCGTCGCCCGCAGCCACGCCGAACGGCGCGGACCAACGTCAAACCCCAGGAGTGCCTCCAGTCGCAGCGCCCGCGCCAGCCAATACCATGCCGACTACAGTCCCTGTCGCAGTCCCTGCTGCTGTTCCTGTGAGTGTCCCTCCTGCCGCGACCGCCGCCACCGAGCCACGACCGATGTCGCCCGCCCAACAGGCTGCCTCGACTACCCAAGCCTATGCCGAGGGACACGCGGACCGGGCGGCTTGGGAGAACTGGTTCAATGCGCAGTCAGGCAACTCGCGTTTGGGCGCGGAGTACTGGGCTCGCGTCCGAAGCACGGCGCATCCCGCGCCATGCGCGGCAATCAACAGCGACCCGGAATTTATCGCTGGCTGCGAAACCGCACGGCAGCGGCTCGCGCCGGTCGATGTGCGCCGCAAGACGGAGGCCAATTACTGGTGGGGCTGGAACACAGTCTCGGCCACAGCCCCTGCCGCGGCTCCGGTTTCGGTCCCTGCGATAGTTCCTACCTTTGCTCCCGCTGCCGTTGCTGCGGTAGTTCCAACACCTGCCATGCTCTCAAAGGCGAGGCAGATATTCAGAGATTGTGCCGGACCGGGTATGGGTTGCGAATATCACTTCCGAAACGTAGGCGGCTCTACTTTGGCTTGCGCCTATTACGGAGGAAACGGGGGATTCTGCACCCAAACGTCGTTGGAGGACGTCAAGAAGGTTGACGGGACAGCTGAGGACGAATGTCAGAACAGCGGACCAGACACCATCATTCCCCACGCCATGACCGGCGAAGCCAACGTGCTAAACTACGAATGCGTCGGAGGCCACATGAGGCGCGAGCCATACTCGAATGCTTTCGATGCAGATGGCTGGAGGTTTGACGAATGGAAGCCGCTAAACTGAGGGAGCGGATATTCCAGTGCCCCGACGATCAGGACCAGCTCGCGGAATTCCTCGTCGGCTTCGTCGATGTTCCCCAACACATAGTCGGAGCGACACGTACGGTTCGAGCTGCCTGGAGATCGGTACGAACATCCCGTGTGCAAGGACTTTATTGCGATGGATGACCACCAGACGGTGTGGGCGCAACAGCGCGTCCGGCATAAATTTCTGTCGCAGGTTATCGCTTTGATCGGCCTGCTGGTGCTGGTAGCGTGCGCCCGGTCGGCTGACGTCATGCCATTGAACGAGGCGGCGAATGCGGTTGGCATCCCGAAGTTCGATATGGTGCTCTATGGAACTGGACATGGTCCTGTCACGGTGACGATGCCGAACGGCGAGGTGCTGACCGGCCATTACCTGCTAATGATCGGTGGTGCTGTCGCCACTGGCTTTGGAACAGCTGTCGGTCCTCGCGGGACTTCAATGGCGACCGGAACATCCACCATCATGCCGATGCAGTCGCCGTTCGTCCTGCAGGCGGTGGGCGACAGGGGTACGACGATTGCCTGCCAGGGCACAGCCGGCGGGATGGGACACGGCTCTATGACGTGCACGACGAACCACGGTGCGCAGTATCAGGTGATATTCTAAACTCCCGGTTGCACGACAGCGGCCGGATTGGCGAGCAGGCGGCGCGCGATCTCCTCGCGCGCGACCACGCCTCCGTCCATTTTGGGTCCGAGAAGTCCAGTTATCGGAGCCAAACCTCGCCTGGCCCCGCGACGCAGGGCTGCCATGGCTGGGAGGCTCCTGCGCACCCTCTTGCACAAGCGGTGTCTGCGCACCCTCTTGCACAAGCGGTGCCTGAGTCACCATATAGGCGCCATGGACGACCCGCGCTCCACCCGCGTGCACCTGATGATGTCAGCCTCAGAGCTGGAAGCCCTCGACGAATGGCGGCGCGCCCAGCCTGACCTGCCGTCGCGAGCAGAGGCGATACGACGCCTGATCGACCTCGGGCTTGCTGCCAGACCGGCGAAACCCACGAGGTAAAAGAGATGAACACGGCTGCTTTTGTGCTGCGCCACGTGTTGGCGCCGCCCCTCCTCAATGCTGCCATGAAGAAGGCGGCCATCACTGCCTTAAAGGCTGCCCGAGCCAGGTATGAATCTGAGGCCGAGGTCGTTGGCAAAGCCTCCGCCGGGTTGTTTCGCCTCCGCAGGTCCAGCAGCGAGCAGATCATCACCACGGTCGCGGGCTACATCAATACCCTCGCCAACAGCCCCAGGGAATTCGACAAGACATTTTCCGAATACCTGGCCGAGTTCGAGACCTTCAACGATATCATCGCAGCCATCGAAGAAGAAGCCGCCAAGGTCAACACGCGGGCGTGCACTGGCGCTGCCGGTGGCGTAGCCACCGGAATCGGCGTCGCTGCCTTCGCTCCGAGCGTGACCATGACCATTGCCCAAACACTCGGCACGGCCAGCACCGGCACCGCAATCTCAACGCTGTACGGAGCCGCTGCGACCAACGCCGCTCTCGCCTGGCTGGGTGGTGGCGCCTTGGCGACCGGCGGCGGTGGCATAGCCGCCGGTGAGGCGTTCCTGGCGTTGGCAGGCCCGGTCGGCTGGGCCATCGGCGGCACTGCGCTTGTGGGAGCCGCATTGTTCGCTCGCAGCCGCAACCGGGCGATTGCCGACGACGCCGCCGCCGAAACAAAGAAGATCCACACCCACATCGCTGCGCTCTCCGCGGCCAAGGTGGAGATAGACCATCTGTTCAACCTAACCGAGCGCCATGTGAATGGCCTCACCGTTCTGCTGACTCAGCTCAAGGAACGGGCGCCGGGAGATTACCGCGAGTTCAGCGCCGTACACAAAGAATGGCTGGGCGCACTCATCAATCACGTCCACTCGCTGTCCGAACTCCTGAACAAGAAGGTGCAGGCATGAGCACATTCCAAAATCGCGGCCGCCGCCTCGTTCAGGATCAGGCCGCCGGTATTGTCGTTCAGGCCATCAACGACGCCCGGGTTCACGACGAAATCAGCAAGTTGGCCGCGCAGGATGCCGCGTTCGAGACCGCGGTGAAGCAGATCGACAAAGTGCGCGACTTCCTGGGAGACCCGACCAAGATATTGGGGAACCCATTAACAAAGTTCGGAGAGATCGCCGAGCAGGTCGAGGTCGGCATCCGCAATGCACGGCAGGCGTTGGCTCAGGAGACCATGACGGCAACCTTCGAAGGTGTCCACCGCACGGGCGCTGTCGACTATGTAATCAACGGCGTCGGTGTTCAGTCCAAGTTCATCAACGGTATCTCCGCAAATCTGAACCATGTCCTGAACCACCTAGACACCTACAAAAACTTCACCGCCGACGGTTCCTACTACATCATCCCCAAGGACACCTACGAGGCCATCCAGACCCTGCAGAACGGCGGCCATATCGAGGGCCTGAAGGCATCGACCGAGGAAGCCATCAAGGCGCTTGTCCAGAAGATCGAGGAACAGACCGGGAAGCCTTTCTCAGAGGTCGTCCAGTCGTCGGTTTCGAATTACTCTGACGTACAGCAAGGAGTGGTCGTCACGACGCTCGACAACGAACAAATGGCTCTCGCCGATAAGAGCGGGGAGCTCAAGGATAAGATCATCGACGACCACAAGCCGTCACTCCAAGGCGCTGCTCAAGCTTCTCTTGTGGGTGGGGCTGTCGGCGGTACTTTGTCGCTGGCGACCGGCCTGTATGCTAAGTACAAAGCGGGCAAGAACGTCTTCAAGGGCGAGTTCACGGCGGCGGACTGGCAGGAGGTAGGACTCGACACTGCCAAGGGCGCGGCTGGGGGTGCTGTAGCGGCTGGGTCCATCTACCTGATGACCAACTACGCGGGCATGGCCGCTCCGTTCGCCTCCGCGGTGGTGAGCGCGGTTAAAGGCATCTCCTCCTTGGCCGAGGACTATCGCAAGGGCGACATCAGCTTT
>Ga0123356_10004251_pt1 | contig 14819 bp, 15 predicted proteins | sample TergutEmb28metaG_2_FD_92546 | JGI IMG/M metagenome (GOLD analysis project Ga0123356, IMG submission 92546) | Embiratermes neotenicus P3 segment gut microbial communities from Petit-Saut dam, French Guiana - Emb289 P3 | ecosystem: Host-associated > Arthropoda: Insects > Digestive system > Gut ... | reverse complement strand
TGAATTGACGCGCTCTTTAAACTCTTCGTTTGGTATTTCGTTATTGCACATAACATAAGTATCATTGTTATTAAAAAAAATGTCAACTGTTTTTTGCTTTTCTGTTAAAAAACCTGATCCCCTGATTGCCCCGGAAAAAGTGCCCTCGGTATATATGGGACTGGTCCAAAACAATAGACCCAGGGAGCAATGATAGATATGGCATGTACCTTTCTTATTTGCCTCTTTTATGGCGTTTATATGCATTTCCTGGCACGGAAAGCCTTCTTTTGCGTTCCCGGAAGCGCAGGATTTCCTGCAATATGGGCATATTCTTTTTTCCGGGCAGCTTTCCTGGCTGCCGCGGGTTGGAAATTGAGGCTTGTAAGCGCTGTCATAAAAGCAAATACAGCTTCCGGTAGCTTGATTGTAATCAAACATGATTCTCATGGCTTTTTTCATAAAATTATCGCCGTTTGACCATGTTTCTGTCTGACTATTTAACGATTGATTTGATGTTAAAGCCAGGTCCGTACTATTATTTCTCATAAAATCCCCATTTTTGCCGGACTATCCTTGAAAATTTCCTTCGGTTGCCATACCGCCGGCAGTCATGCCTCCGGTATGGATTCCCATTTCGCGGTATTTTCCCGGGGTAAATCCGGTATTATTCTTGAATATTTTTGAAAACCAGCTTTGATCTTCAAAACCGCAGGCGATGGCTACTTCGCTTATTGGCAAGTCTGTTGTTATCAACATCGTAGTAGCCTTTTCAACTCTTAAACGATTAAGGTAATTTGAAAGATTCTCCCCCATTTCTTCCTTAAATACCGTGCTGAAATACGGCGCCGAAAGACCGGAAACATTGGCTATTTCCTTAAGGCTTAATTTTCTTGTGTAATGCGCCCAGATATAGCGTTCTGCCTTTCTAATCGCCGAAAAATGCCGAACTCCGTGAAAAGAGAAAATCATTCCTGACATCCGTTCCGTTATATCATTAAGAATTTCCCTGATTTCCTTGAAACTCGAACTATCTTCAATTTTGATTATGCAGCGGTTTGTCGCCTCAAGTGCAGTGTTATCCATAATGTCTTTAGGGTTTGCCACAGCTCTTGATATCAATATTGCCAATTCCAGCGCTTTCATGCGGAAAGCCGGGAAATTATTTTTAACATTCTGATACAGCACCTCCAGTATGGAAACAAGTATTTTTTGTCCTTCTGCCTTGTCTCCCCTTCTAAGACTTGCCAGCAGTTTACGCTCCATGTCCAGCGGGCAGGCGTAATTCTTTATATCTGTTTTTTCTACAGTGGTTTCTTCCGGAGGGAACAGATGATTTATATTCTTGTATTGAGACGGATTTTTTTTAAGAAAACTCATTTTTGATATTTGATCAGCGCAAAGAAGCATGATTTGCGCAAGGGATTTTACCCTGTTGTTATTTTTATCATTTTTCTTCATTCCGCCCGAAAGAAATGCTCCGGCATATCGTTCTCCCGAATAAAAAGGACTAGTCCAGAAAACCAGCTCTTTTTCGCATAAATAGATGTATGAGCCGCCCAGTTGTCTGGCTTTATTAACTGCGTCCAGGTGAAGCTTCATGCATTTTTTTCCCATTTCCAGAGCGGCTTCTCCTTTGCAGCGGTTGCAAATGGAATTAAAATTACAGGATTCCGGTCCTGTTACATAAGCCTTGCAATTTGCGGCTTTTTCATAATGTTTAATAATCCTGCTGGCTTTTAACATTAACGGCTCAAGCTCCCTTCTTTGTATAATGTTTAGTTTTGACATTATTTTTCTCCTTTTGTTATTAAATCTAAAAAAAATGTGTGGAACAAAATACACCCTATTTGAAAAAAATATCAAACCAAAAATACCCTGTAATATTAAATGGTTTTATTTCTTACAGAGTACTAATATAGATATTAAGAAAATTTAGGGTTATACTGATTTTCTATGGTTTCCAGAGACGATATTAATGCAACTCTTGATAAAATGATTCTTTCGGCGTCAGGTTGGAGGGGAATTTTTACAGACAATGGCGATGAAGAAAGCAGGGAGAGCGGTATTTCTGCGGCGCACCGGTTTATCTCTTCTTCTGCGGCTTTTGTTTTTGCACAGTATCTTTCGCAAGGGTTAAAAAATAAACCGCTTGTTCTTCTTGGTACTGATACCCGTCCTACAGGCAAAACGATAATTGACACTATAATTCCTGTTCTGCTGGCTTGCGGCTGTGATGTGCGTTATGCAGGTATAATTGCTGCACCGGAAATCATGGCCTGGGCAAGGCTTTTTGATTCAAATGGTCAGGCTGGTTCGGGTTTTATTTATGTTTCGGCAAGTCATAATCCCATTGGCCATAATGGATTTAAATTCGGTCTTACGGACGGCGGCGTATTAATAGCTGAAGAAGCCAATAAATTAATCGTGAATTTCCGCGCGTTTATGGAAAATAACGATTCTGCCAAAAAGATTGAATTACTCATCTCCGGTGTCAGTTATCAGCAAATTGAAGAAGTATATTCCAATGCCGGGATTAATAAAACAGAAGCGTTAAAGGCCTACTATAATTTTAACGAAGAGGTAGTATGTGACGGAACACCTTCCATTACCGGCGCTTTAAAAGAAAATCTTGCGGAAAAACCTTTAGGGATAGTCTGCGATTTTAACGGCAGCGCCCGGACAGTGTCTATCGATAAAGATTTTTTTAACTCTCTTAATTTAAAATTTAAGTGCATTAATGATAAACCGGGGCAAATTGTAAATCGAATTGTACCGGAAGGCGAGTCCCTGGATCCATGCGCCGGATTACTGGAAGAAGTTCATGCGGATGACTTATCGTATGTTCTTGGTTATGTTCCTGATTGTGACGGCGACAGGGGAAACCTTGTTATATGGGACGATTTAATTAAAAGAGTGCGCTCTCTTGAAGCGCAGGAAGTTTTCGCTCTTGCCTGTGTCGCAGAACTTTCCCAGCTTGTATGGTCAGGTAAATATATTCCTGGCAAGCTTCCCGGAGATAATAACTGTAAAGCTGCAATCGCGATTAACGACCCCACTTCCATGCGTATAGACAGTATTGCCGGCGCTTTTGGAATCTCTGTTTTCCGCGCCGAAGTAGGAGAGGCAAATGTTGTTTCTCTTGCACGTAATCTGCGTAAAGAAGGATATATCGTCCGTATTCTGGGCGAAGGTTCGGCAGGAGGGAATATTACTCATCCGTCTGCAGTCCGCGATCCATTAAATACAGTTCTTGCAATTGTTAAAATGCTTACAATACGAAGTACAGATATGAGTTCCGCTAACGGTAAATGTGGTTTTTGCAAACATGGTTTTTACAAACCGGGTTTGTTTGAGATTTGGTGCGAATATTCCGGTCAAAAAGACAGGTATAACACCGATTTTTCGCTTTCTGACATTATTGCCAGCCTGCCGCCGTATATAACTACTGCCGCCTATAACGAGGATGCTATCCTGCGGATTAAAAGCTGTGATCATGCGGCGCTTAAAGACAATTACCAAAAAGTATTTTTGCGGGAATGGGAAGAGCAGAAAGAAAAATTAAAAATAAATTTTGGCTTTAACAGCTGGGATGCCATCGCGTATAACGGAACCGAAGAAAAACGCGGCATAAATCGTTTTGGAGAAGCCGGCAGGGGAGGGCTTAAGATTCTTTTTTTTGATAAAGATAATAAAGCAGCCGCTTATATATGGATGAGGGGTTCCGCTACAGAACCTGTTTTTCGTCTAATGGCTGACGTAAAAGGCACGGATACCGCAATTGAAAGATTTCTTTTGGACTGGCAAAGACAAATGATAATCGAAGCAGACAGTATTGATTAATTCACTGTTCTCTAATAACTTATATTGTAGGAGTATACCATGGGAATTAGAGGCGAGATATTTTCACAAAAAGTGATGTTACCTAACAGGACGTATTTTTTTAACGTTAAAGAAAACAGGTTAGGCGATCTTTACCTTAATATAGTAGAAAGTAAAAATCGCGATAACGGCGGGTTTGAGCGCCAATCGGTTGTTTTATTCGCCGACGATCTGCAGGAATTTTTAAAAGGCTTTGAAGAATCCCTTAAAGTACTGGAAAAAGCAGTAAGGGAAAAACGCCAAACCGGCAAAACATCTTCCAGGCGCGATGATAAACCCCGTGGAGATAAGCGTAATGACCGTTCCGGGGAAAAACGCGAAGACAGACCCCGCGGAGAAGGACGTAATGACCGCTCCGCAGAGAAACGTGAATATAAACCCCGCGGAGATAGAAGTAATGACCGTTCCGGGGAAAAACGCGAATACAGGCCTCGCGGAGAAGGACGTAATGACCGCTCCGCAGAGAAACGTGAATATAAACCCCGCGGAGATAGAAGTAATGACCGTTCCGGGGAAAAGCGTGAATACAAACCTCGCGGTGATAGAAGTAATGACAGATTCGGGGAAAAACGTGAATATAAACCCCGCGGAGAGGGGCGTAATGACCGATCCGGAGATAAACGTGAATTTAAACCTCGTGGGGATAGAAGCGAAAGAAGCCGTTCGGATGGTAATCGCAGGAATGAGCGGGGGCAGGGTTCTTCTGGTTCGCGCGGGGTTAAGGGTGGTAAACGAGTGGTGGTTAGGAAGAGGGATTAAATTAATTCGCTCTCTGTACAAGCAAGGCAGGCAGCGGGCGCGCGTGCCGTCAAAGCTTGTTTGCGGGAACTCGCCTACGGAGCCTCAGATATTATTCATCTTTTTTATTTATCGAATACTGAAAAATATAATCTAATGCTGAGTCTCCTCCAGCGAAGAGCCGCAAAGAGACGCTTTGCCGTCCCGCGCGCCCGCTGCCTGCCTTGCTTGTACACATTGGGTTGACTTAAATATTCTATATTTCAATTAATACATGTTAAAAAAGCGTATAAAGGGTTATAGAATCTATGGAAGTATAATAGAAATATGGAACTACTTTATTCACCCAAATAAACAATCTATTATTTATGAAAATAATGTTACAGAGATTTATTACAAACAATAATAAAGGTCAAAAGTGCCTGACACCATCCCAGTTGTCTAAACAGTTTTAAACGCTTGGACTAATACAAGTGTGACAAGCACCAATTTATTTTAACCCAACATTTGTACAGCGGCTAGGCAGGCAGGGGTGCGAAAAAACATTTTGGCGCTCCCTGCCGTAGAGATTCAGAGCTAGAATAATTTATTTTCATTAGCGAATTATATTAAAAGTTTTATTAATGTCTGAAGCTCGTAGGCAGACTCTTCGCCAACGTTTTTTCGCACCCCTGCCTGCCTAGCCGCTGTACGGAGAGCGGTTAATAGCCGCCAGGACACTTACAATAAACTTAAAATACTGTATAATCCAACTGTGAGCGCAGAACTAACCACAGCCCAACTTAATGTCTTTTTTAAAGGTTTTCTCGAAATAGACGGTTTTAGCGCCATAGACCGTTCGTTAAACGGGATTCAGATTGATAATGACGGCAGTATTGTCCGGAAAATCGCTTTTGGGGTAGATGCCGCCATGGAAACTTTTGAACAGGCGGCAGCTATGGGCGCCGGAATGCTGTTTGTTCACCATGGGTTGTTCTGGGGTTCTCCCCTGCGGATAACCGGAAATATCAGGCAGCGGATTAAGTTTTTATTAGATCATAATATTTGCCTTTATGCTGTGCATCTGCCTCTTGATCAACATCCCAAATTTGGAAACAATGCTGTTTTAGCGGAATTATTGGGACTGGAAAACATTGAACCTTTTGGACCGTACCATGGAAGAAAAATCGGCTATAAGGGGACATTTCCCAAACCTGTTACTGTTGATGAAGCAGTTAAAAAAATCAGCTTTATGAACAGACCTCCTGCAGGTGTTTTTCAGTTTGGTAAAAAAGAATGTCTTAATGCAGCGATTGTGTCCGGCGGAGCGCCGGAAAATGCGCGGGATGCGATAGAAGACGGCATGGATTTATTCGTAACCGGAGAAAGTTCGCATCAGGTTTACCACGAATGTCTGGAGGCAAAGATGAATATGATCGCCGCCGGCCATTATAACACCGAAGTCTGGGGGCTGCAGGCTGTTAAGCGTCATTGTACAGCGGAACTGGGAATAGACGCTGAGTTTTTGGATATTCCGACAGGATTATAATATTTTTATTGGAGTGCATTTATGAAGCAAATTGTAAAAGAAAAGTTTATACCATTATCATTAACAGCATTTATTATACTGTTAGATCAGATTACCAAATCAATTATTGCCGGCAATTATCCTATTGATCGCTATAATGTGATAACTCAGATTTTTGGCAATGATTTTTTGCAGATTATCCATGTGCGTAATCCGGCAATTGCATTCAGTCTGGGGAATAGCCTTCCCGAATCAATCAAGCCGTGGATATTTATTGCGGTTCCGATTCTGGTTTTAAGTTTTATGCTGTGGTATTATTTTAAATCCAAAGATTTTTCGCAGTTACAGCGATGGGCATGGGTAGGCATAATAGGCGGCGGTTTGGGTAATATTATCGACCGTATCTTCCGTCCGGAAGGTGTTGTAGATTTTATCGATGTAAAATTTTACGGGATTTTCGGCTGGGAAAGATGGCCGACCTTTAATTTTGCCGACTCGTCAGTGGTTGTGTGCTGTCTTTTATTGCTTGTTACCATGTTCATTCCGTTCAAAAAAACTAAAAAGGAAAAAACAAATGAACAAAAAAGTTAATACAATATTGTTCCTCTTGGGGGCAACATTGTTTAATGTTATTATTGCCGTATCAAGTATATTTTTATTAATTATACTGTATTCCGTATCTCCCATACGCGGCATGATGGAAAATAATGAATCAGGACACGGCTGGATTACAATCCTTATCTTTATATCCGGTATTGCTATCTCCATGTTTGTTTACCGTGTTGTATTAAAACTATTGCTTAAAAAAATTGATGTGGAAAAATATTTTGATCCGCTTTTTGTGAGCAGGTATAAAAAGCCAAAAGTATAAGGAACTTTTAGAAACTCAACAGGGGTTTTTAAAGGTTCTCTATAATCTGAACAATTCCACAAATCTTTCCGGGCTGATGTCCACAGCTCCAAGACTTGTCTTGTAATCTAACGGCATGCCCATGTCGAAAAACGAAAACCCGTGTTTTTGCAGATAACGGGTTGTATGAATGAGCTGCACAGTCCCTGCATTGTCTTCTTCGTAAAAACCAGAATAGCTTGTGTAGACTTTGCCGCAGACAATGCCGAATTCTCCGGCAACAAGTATCCCGTCTTTAAAAAGCGCAAAGGATGCCGGGTAGACATAAGAATTAGGCATTAAGAGCGAAGAACCGGGAGTATCAGAAGGAAGGTATTTTGTTCTGGCATCCCGGCGGATCTCTTTTATGCAATCTACCAGCGGCGGGGTTAACCAGTCGGGACCGTGTTTTTCTACACAGCGGTCAATTATATAGTCAAATTCCAAATCCGCATAAAGTTCATAACGGTTTAAAAGCCGTTTTATCGATTTTTTTATATGCAGATTTTCATAAAACAAAGCCGAACGGACAAGGTGCAGTTTAGGGAGTAAAATACAGTTATTTTCTTCATTATCCTCTGATATATTCATCGACATTACCAAAAAACCGGCTTCCATCAGTCTGATGATAAATTCCGGGGTAAAATCTATCGCTACACAGAAATCCTGTTCATAATTCGTTTCCAGCATGGCATCTACTACTTTATGGCAGTCATCTTCCGGGGATATATATATATACCCCGAAAGCGTATATTTTATGTTCATATGTATATTTCCTCAATTATTTCCCGGACTTAGCTTCCGGAAATCGTGTAAGCTGCACCCAGTTTCCCCTCTTGACCAAATTTAATCAATATCCTAAACTAAAATCCTAATTTAGTTTTTAAGAACCTTTATATATATAGGAGAAGATACCATGAAACGTACTTATCAACCCAGTAAAGTGAAAAGGAACCGCAAATTCGGGTTCCGTGCCCGCATGAAAACCAAGAGCGGGCGGCTTATTTTAAAACGCCGCAGGGCAAAGGGCAGGATTAAACTTTCAGTTTCTGACGAGAAAAAGCCTTATTAAAAGTGATATAACCCCTATAATTGGGGTCAAAGGTTCCTTTCGATATAGGCGATTGGAACATTTAAAGGGAAGGAAAGAGATTCGGGCGGTTTTTGATGCAGGTAAGCGGTTTAGCTGCCGCAGCGCAAGGCTTTTTATATTGAAGAACAACCTGCCATATAACCGTATTTGTTTTACGTTTACCAAATCTTTTGGAAGCGCAGTTGCCAGAAACCGTGACAAACGTCTTAGCCGTGAAGCTTACAGGTTTATAAAAGGTTATCTGGCCGGCGGTTATGACTTTATTTTCCTGGTATATTCCGAATCCGGAGAAGTTATAACCTTGAATAAAAGAGCGGAACAGCTTGAATATCTTTTTAAAAAAGCCGGTTTGTTAATATGAAGAAAATAGCGCTTGTTATTATCCGATTTTATCAATACGTGATATCTCCGCATATTCCGCCGGCTTGCAGGTATTATCCAACTTGTTCGTTTTATGCCTATGAGGCTGTTAATAAATATGGTTTTCTGCGCGGCTGTTTTCTGGCTGCCAGAAGGATCGTTCGTTGTCATCCATTTCACCGGGGCGGTTATGATCCGGTACCATAAAAGGAAGTAAACTTATGGAAAAAAATACAATTATTGCTGTGGTATTATGCAGTGTTTTGCTGATAGGATCTTTCGCATTGCAGGGATTACTGTCGCAGCGGCAGCAGGTTAATGCTCCTGTTGTTCAAACCCAGGATACATCTCCGGTGACAGGGGGAGATACTATTCCTGTCATGGACGCCTTTGAGTCAGCGCTGCCGGTTCAGGATAGTACGCTTACTATGCAGCCTTCTGTTACAGAAGCGCCTGTTCCTGTAAATCAGATGGAAGCAACTGCGCAGGATTTATTAATACCATTGGAAAATGTAAGAATAGAAACAGATGTTATAATCGTAGAACTGACCAATGTCGGCGGCGATATAGTTTCCTGGAAGTTAAAAAAACATATAGATAAAGATGATAATGTCGATATGATTTTTTCTGCAAATAATTCACGCGCATTTTCTATTGCTTTTGGCGGCGCAGAAGCTGCTCCTATATCTGAATATTTTCATGTAGACAGAACCCGCCTGGCAGAACATATCGTAGAGTTTTCCCGGGTTTTTAATATTTCCACAACTACCGGTACAAGCGGCAGTTTCCGTTTGATTAAACGTTATGAATTTTTTCCTGGAGAATACAGGTTTAAATTGACAGTTACATTGACAGATTTACAGTCATTAAACGGCATTAATTTTAACGGCAGCGCTTATACATTATCATTCGGTCCGCAGATTGGTCCAAGATTTGAGAAACTCGACAGGTTTTATGATTACAGGGAAAATCATACATATATAAACGGTAAACTTAAAAAAGCAAAAGATAATGATGTTTTTACAGACAACCGCATGACGGCATGGGTATCAATTTCCGGCAAGTACTTTGCTTTTATTGCCATTCCAAAACTTTATACGGAATACAACCTTGCCTTTTCGAACAGGGAAGAACCGGGACTCCAGGCAGCTTCCAGGTTAAATATAACCCGTTCCGCTGTTAACATTCCCAGAGTCGACGATGTTTATTTCTTTTACCTGGGACCGAAAACCCAGGATGAGTTAAAAAAATATGAAGATAGTATTTCCGTATTGGCGAGCTCCAGGGGAATACTGGCGCCATTGGAGAGAGTGCTTAAATGGCTGCTTCAGGCATTTTATAAAGTTGTCCGTAATTATGGTATAGCGATTATATTACTTACATTATTTATTAAGATTCTTTTCTTCCCTCTGACAAAGAAGGGTTCAATGGCTACCTTGCGTATGCAGGCTCTAGCTCCAAAGATTAAAGAATTACAGGAAAAATATAAAGGCAATCCGCAGAAGCTGCAGGCCGAAATGGCTATTTTTTATAAACAGGAAGGTTATAACCCGCTTGGCGGATGTCTTCCCATGCTGCTTCAGATTCCGATATTTATCGCCATGTACGGTCTTTTTAATAATCACTTTGATCTTCGCGGCGCCAGTTTTATTCCGGGCTGGATACCGGATCTTTCAGTTCCTGAGTACATCGTACAATTTACTAATTTCAGAGTGCCGATTGTAGGCTGGGAAGCATTAAGAGCTTTACCGTTTATTTATGTAGGTTCGCAGCTGCTTTATGGAAAGGTTACGCAAATGCCCGGACAGCAATCCGGTACTCAAATGAAGTTTATGCTGTATATTATGCCGATAATATTTTTCTTCATTCTTTACAATGTGCCTTCCGGATTATTGATTTACTGGATTTTCTCTAACCTTTTTACTCTTGTTCAGCAGGTGATTATAAACAAGTATTTTATAAAGAGAAAAGCTGTGCAGGTCCAGACTCAGACAGAACCTGAATTAAAGATAGCTCCCGGCAAGAAGAAAAAGAAATTTTAATTTACAGGGAGAGTTTTTTTGATAAATTAAAATTGTCAGAAAATTCCGACAATAAATGTCCTGTACCTAAGGTACAGGACTAAAGATAAGGAGTATACATATATGGAATTTGAATTTGAAGGCCGTACTGAAAAAGAAGCTATAGACAGAGCGGCAGGAGAACTGGGACTTGAAAAAGATGATTTTGATGTTGAGATTCTTGAAACTCAAAAAAGCGGTTTATTCAAGAAAGGTCTGGTAAGAATAAGGGTACATGTCGGGAATTTCGGTTCACCTTCAAAACCCAGCTCTTATTCACCGGACAAGGTTTCCGGCAATTACAGAGTGGAAAGGGATCATATCGGTAATGCCGTCAGCAATGCGGTTTTCGGCGAACCTGCTCCGCAGAATGAGTTCGAAGAAAAAATGGTTGAATTTACTTCCGGCCTGATTGAACGCATGGGATATCCGGGCAATGTTTCAATTTTATTCAGGGAAAAACATAAACTTGGCGTAAAAATTGATTCAAGCCATTCATCGATTCTGATTGGGAAAAAAGGCAAAAATCTTGATGCCCTGCAGTTATTGTTAAACATTTATGCCGGCAGACTTGGACGGGAAGAAGTACGGGTAATACTGGATACAGAAAATTACCGCATTCGCAGAGAAGAATCTCTTGTGCGCCTTGCCTATAATGTAGCCGAAAAAGTTCGGGAAAGCCGAGGTTCAATTTTACTGGAACCAATGAATCCTTTTGACAGATGGCTAATTCATACTACATTAAATGATATCGGCGATGTTGAAACCAAAAGCGAAGGAGAAGGTTTATATAAGCAGGTAAGAGTATATTACCGCGGGTTAAAATAGATATTCATACGGGTACTATAAAATTATGAAACGATTTTTTTTATTATTTGTTGTTTTATCTTTTATTATCCCATGTATATTTTCACTGCCGCTTGAAAACCTGGTAAATTCCGCTCAGAGGGCGTTATTGCTTTCCGGCAACCGGCCTATTATCGAAACTCAATTAAGGAATCCCGCGCCTGCATTAATGCCGTTGAATAATGAATTACGGAATCATGTTAACAGAGCTGTAAACGCGCTTTCACCCAATATGATGGTAGAAATTCTGTATTTATACAGAAAACCGGTTAACTTTCATACTTCTTCCGATAGGTGGGATGATACCCAGAAAACCGGGATGTTTAACCAGATAATGGCTATCAGTACTTTGGCAGGAATTCAATACCGTTCATCGAGCCGGGGCGGTACCATGCGTGTTTTTTATGATTATTCCAGGGTTATTGAAGGACCAACATCCAGAAATGCGCTTCCTGATCCTGTTTTTACGCAGATACCGGCAACATTAACCCTTCATGCGAGGCAAAAAGACGGTACTTTTGGAGATAATATCTATCGATATGATTATATATCAAACAGGGATTCCGTCTTTTTTATCCAGGAAAATATTACTTCCCTTAGTTATGGCATTATTCCTGTGATTGGAAGGGGTAATTTACGATCCGTTATGGGGTTTTTTGACTGCGGTGATTCTCTTTTGGTATACGCCGCTTCCATTACAAAGGCTTTTACTGTACCTGGAGTGTGGGAAAGGATAAGCGATTCATTCAGCAGCCGGGCAGAAGCAGTTTTAAACTGGTTTATTGGCCGGCTTAATAATCACGTATTTGTACAATAACGGCAAGACAGCCTCATTACACCGATTTTTTATTTTTCCCATTCCTTTTTCACATTTATTATATTATAATTAGAGGTAGAATTACCTAAATTCGCATAAGGATCTTTTTTTAAGGATGGTTTAATATGAGATTATTTACCAGATCTGACTTTGACGGGTTGGCTTGCGGAGCGCTTTTATCATATTTAGGACTCATTGATGAATGGAAGTTTGTCCATCCAAAAGATATCCAGGATGGCCTGGTAGAAGCTACAGATAACGATATTTTGGCAAATATTCCCTATATTAAAGGCTGCAAGCTCTGGTTTGATCATCACTCCAGCGAAACTGAACGGCTGGGTATTAATTCCTATTTTGAAGGTGTTTCCAGAACTGCTCCAAGCTGCGCGCGGGTAGTTTATGAATACTACGGCGGTGACGCCAAATTAGGTAAATTTTCAGAAATGATTCACTTTGTTGATAAAGTAGATTCTGGTAACCTTACCAGAGATGAAATTTTAGATCCAAAAGGCTGGATACTTTTAGGGTTTATCATGGATCCCCGCACCGGTCTTGGCCGTTTCCGCAATTTTACCATCAGTAACTACGATTTAATGACAAGTCTTGCCAAAGCATGTTCCGAAAAATCGATTTTTGATATTTTGGATATGCCGGATGTCAAGGAACGCCTGGATTTCTATTACCAGCAGAGAGACCTTTTTATAGAAATGGTAAGAAGCCATGCAGACGTTATTGGCAGTGTTGTAAAAGTTGATTTACGGGATATAGAGACCATTTATGCCGGAAACAGATTTATTATCTATACAATTTACCCTGAACAGAACATTTCTGTCTGGGTTGTAGACGGCCGTAATAAGTCTAATGTAGCGATTACTGTTGGTCATAGCATTTTAAACCGTTCTTCCGGTGTAGATGTCGGTTCTATGCTGCTGGGTTACGGCGGCGGCGGACATAGACAGGTAGGTACCTGTCAGGTTGCCTATAATGATGCCGATAGAATTCTTTCAGAGATAATAGAAAAAGTTAAATAAGGCAATAATATTATTATTACTAAAAAGTCTTGTTCCCAAAACCATATATCTACACTTCTGGTTAATTTTGTAACAGCTTTATTGTTAATTTTTTAAAATTTAAATAATTTTTGTTTGTACCTTGCAATTAATTTGAAATATTGTATAATATTTAATATGTCAGATAAAGATACTGTAATCCTGCTGTCAAAAATACTAATACAGCCGGGTGTTAAGGGTAATAACCAAAAATATATTGACATCATTCTTGATGAAGAAATCCCCGTTTTATGCATTAACCGCGATGCGCAAAAAAAACGGCTTATGCCCTTTAAGGTTTTATTTGACAATAATGATAATTTTTGGCACAAGCATGGCAGCTGGGAATATTATCTTACAGGAGAAGGTTATAGTAAATTAAAAGACAAACTGATGGTAAAATCTGCTAACTGGCAGAACACCGCAGAAAAAAAACCTGCAGAAGAAAAAGAAGAAGAACTTGAAGAGCTGCAGGCTGCAGCGGAAGTTGAACTGGGATTCGGGAGCGAGTATAAAACTTTTACAGAAATGACTACAGAAGAAAAAGTTGAATGTCTTAATAACGATAAAAAACGGCTGCAGGGAATTCTTGCGCAAAAAAACAGAGACGAAACTGAAGTTACAGAAGCCCTTGTAGATACGACCAAGGACGCTGTATTTATTAACCGCGCCGCTCTTGAAGCAGCAATATCTCTCGCAGAAGGCGAAGCCAAAAAAATTACACAGGAACTTGTAGATTCTACGCAGGAAATGGTTAAATCATCCGCTCAGCTTATTGCAGAGAATATTTTCAGCAATGACTTAATGAATACTCTGGTAGATAAATCCAACGGAACTATTATTCAGCATATGACACGCGTATATCTTAACGGGCTGGCATTCCTTTCTTATTATAACAACCTTGTTTCTACATCCAGCGCCATTCAAAGATTACGGATTAAGTTTACAGCCAAGTACCGGGAATTTTATCATAACCTTCTTCCGCATTTGGATATTGACGATGTTGTTCTTGAACGTGTGTTCTACGGAGGTATGAGAGCTATTCCGCCGGATCTTTATTTTAAATGGGCTGTAGGTTTTTTAATTCATGACATTGGAAAAGCGGGCGCTGTTGAATACCACGAAGGCGAAGCAAGTTACGACCGCAATATAGTAATCGATCATGTAAAGCAGGGTTACAGATCCATTATGACAAAAACAAATTATCCCATGGAAGCAAGCCTTATCACCGGATATCATCATGAATATTACGGTGATGTCGACGGTTACGGATATTTCCGCGCATATCTGGCTCAGTATAAAAAAGCAAATCCGGACGCCAAACAGGATTATTGCATAACATACGATCTTGAACCAATTATGGATTATCAGGCTCTTGCATATTTCCCGGCGAAAGTTCTGGAAATTATTGATGTATTTGACAGCGTAACGGATCCTCAGCGCGCTTACCGCAAATCCATGTCGGCGGAAGAAGCCCTTGTTATGATGAAAGAACAATTTATCGACAAAAACCCAAAAATTGACGCGATTTTATTTGATATTTTTACTACGTTCATTCAGGAAAAAGAAAAACAAAACCAAAAACAAAAATCCGCTTGA
>Ga0123356_10004250_pt1 | contig 14823 bp, 22 predicted proteins | sample TergutEmb28metaG_2_FD_92546 | JGI IMG/M metagenome (GOLD analysis project Ga0123356, IMG submission 92546) | Embiratermes neotenicus P3 segment gut microbial communities from Petit-Saut dam, French Guiana - Emb289 P3 | ecosystem: Host-associated > Arthropoda: Insects > Digestive system > Gut ... | reverse complement strand
TGATGGAACACTTTGGGCTTGGGGATTGAATAGCTCTGGTGAACTTGGTGATGGTACTAGAAACCATCGCAGAGCTCCCTTTCAAATAGGAACAGATTCAAATTGGGCTATTGTTTCGGCAAGCAGTCAGTACACTACAGCAATAAAAACTAATGGTTCTCTTTGGGGATGGGGAGTATTAGGATGGGATGAAATGGACTTACTTCAATCAATGATAAATCCAAATATTAGAATAATTCCTTCTCAAATAGAAACAGATATAAATTGGGTATCTGTATCTGCAAGCGTAAGACACAACGCAGCTATAAAAAAGGATGGCTCATTATGGGTTTGGGGATCAAATTTTGACGGCATTCTTGGTGATGGAACAACAATAGATCGCTCAAACCCTGTTCAAATATTGCCATAAAAAAGGAGAAAACAATGTTTTGTACTAAATGCGGAAAACAATTAAAGGATGATAGTAGTTTCTGTACCAGTTGTGGTTATAAAGTTATTCCTGTTATTAATGTGGTTAATAGCAATGATAATGTTGCTTTTGAGGGCAATGAGGTGTTAATTAATGAAAAAAGCAATATTGATTATGAATTTAAGTTTACTGGGAAAATGACATTAGATGATTTTTCATTATTTAGTAGTATTGTATTTTTAAAACAAGTATTTTCAAAAAAAACAATTATTTTTTGGAGTATTATAGCTTTTCTTTCATTTATTATTTCATTATTCCAAATATATTCTGTTGGAAGGATTGAAGATGGATTATTTGGCGGATTAATTGTTATTATTTTTATACCGTTATTGTGGCTAACAATCTCAAAATCAAAATCAATATCAAAATTAATTTATAAAAAAACATTTTTTTCCAATAAAATGAACCAGGAAGAACAAGCATTTTATTTAAAAAATAATAATTTATCAATTAAGACAGAGAGTCAAGAAATTAATTTAACAAAAAAAGAAATTAAAAATATTTTATTTGATAATGAATCTATTTATATAATGATAAGTATAAGTCAAGGTTTTATAATCAAAGACAGGTATTGTAAAGATTTTAATGAATTTAATAATATTAAAAAATGTCTAATAAATGATAATTATCATTATGAAGTATTAAATAAAAATAAATTTAAGAAACTATTATTTTTTCTCATTCCTATATTATTAAGCGTTTTAATTGGAAATAATATTCTTTTAGAAAAATCATCAAATGGAATAAATGGATCATGGTTTAGTGAGGAAGGTTCTAAAATGGTGTTTAGAAATGGAAATTATGAATATATAAATATATTAAAACCAAAAATGAAAGGAACCTATGTCACACTTGATAATAGATTAGTAATTACACCGATGTATTTATTTATTGATAGAAGCTGGTATTCAAAAAATGAATTAATGAGGTTACGTTATGTACCAGACCAATTTGTGGACAGGCAAGTTGCAATGCATCCGCAATTTCAAATAAATGGAATGTTCTCAGCTGAAATATATCAACAAACACCAGAAAATGAACGTGTGTCTATTTGGTTTCAAACTCGTGATCTAATTGCTAACGAATTTTATACTTATTTTGAGGATGACATACAAAATATGATTAATAATTATTTTTTGTCTCAAACTTTAATATATAATATATATGAAAATACGCATGTTTTAAATGTAGCGCATGAAGAATATATGGTGCAATATATAGGAGAAAAAATGTTTTTTAAAAAATAAGGGTCACGCAGAGTTTCTGTTATCACTTTTTCATAGCGTACCTGTGTGTACTACAGTTAAAATTACGCAACAGTAAAAAGGAGAAAACTATGTTTTGTTCAAAATGCGGTAAACAATTACCCGATGACAGCCAATTTTGTGCAGGCTGCGGCTATAAAATAGGTACGCAGGTTGTAATTAATGGGCCGTCAAATATAATTGCGCAGCCTCAAATTTTAACAAAACAAAGACATGGTTTTATAACATTCTGGCTAATATTTTTGCTATCTATAGAAATATTATTTCTAATTCAGACTTTATTAGGAATGTTTTCTATCGAGTTTAGAGAGCTTGCCTTTGAAGACTATCTGCCGGGAAAACAATTTTATCATTTAATAAGTGGAATATTTGCAATTATAGGTCTTTATTTATTATTAAAATGGAGAAAAGAAGGCTTTACGCTAATTATCTTACCTACAGTTATATATTACATAATTTTTGGGAGAGATTATTATATACAAGATTTAATAATTGAAATAATAAGAGGTATAGTTTTTATATTAGTCTTATTTTTCATTTTTAAAATACGAAAAAATGGAAAAAGCGCATGGAGCCAATTAGAAAGCTTTTTTTAAGGAGTGAACTATGTTTTGTTCTAAATGCGGAGTAAAATTACCTGATGATAGCAACTTTTGCGCAGGGTGCGGTTACAAGATAATAAACACTAGTAATAACAACACTTATTATGATAATAAAGAAACAAATTCAGAAACGTTTAAAGACTATGTTATTGGTACAATTATTGCTGTCGTTATGATGATTATTATTTTTGGAATAATAACAAATAAATCTTCTAGAAATCCAAAATCAACAACAAGAAACCAATCACCAACATACACAGCTGCCAATTTTGTAGGAACATGGGATGGGGTAGATGAAGGATCCGGGCTATCGACTGTTTATACTTTTAATAGAGACGGGACTGTTCAGAGTGTATCAATAGGCATTACAAATCGCGGCACATATAGAGTTAGCGGAAACACTATTCAAATAACCATGACAGAAGGGTTCACGGGTATTTTATTTCCTGATGGCCAGAGTGTTAGATACAATTTTAGGTTTAATGGTAATGACAGGCTTCAACTTACAACTACTATTCTGGGCATTCGCTTAACAGAGAACCTCATAAGAAGATAAATATATTCTGAAAAAAACTCGCAAAAACTCCTTGACCAAGTGTGGTCTATAGCCTACACTGGAAATGTGAAAGCATATTTACATAATGACGTAAAAAAATATAAGGCGCGTTTAAATGCTAAGGACAGGGATCGCATTGATGACGCCATAGAAAAACTTGAAAAAGAACCGCCTGAAGGCGACATTGAATCAATGACAGGGCAGGATGGATTTAGGACTAGGATAGGTGGTTATAGGATTTTATGGTGTATAGATGGCAATAAAATACTTGTAACACACTTAGAGCCAAGAGGGCAGGCATACACAAAAAAGACCAGAATAAAGAGAGGGAAAAAATGACAGCTTTAACATTAAGAAAAGAATTACAGGGCTATATTGCCAAAATGCCAGAACGCAGATTAAGAGTATTAAAACCGCTTTTATCAGAAATGGCAGAACCGCAGTATTTAACAGAGCCAGCAAGCAAAAAAGAAATAGCCATGATTAAAGAAAGGGCAAAAGAATTTCCCAATAATTTTACTCCTTTTAAAAAAAGTAAAAAAGCATGAGAGAGAAAACTACTGTATGGGATATGAAGGTATTAAACATCGACTGTAAAGGACTTTATAAAGTCCTCGACAACCTCAGTTATTAATTAAGCGTTAAACAAAAAATATCAGCGTAAAACACTCTCTTTTCTGCCGGCGATCAGACTCGAACTGATACCCAATTGCTTGGAGGGGATTTTAAGTCCCCAGTGTCTGCCATTCCACCACGCCGGCTATCATCAATCATCATTCTATCAATTTTTTAAAATATTGGCAATTACTCTCAAACCTTAAATTGCTTAAAAATGATGTTTTATACCTGCCTGCTTCATTATTAGATTTGCCAAATGCCGTGATTTAATTACACTATCCACAGGAAAAGTACGCTGTGAAATAGGGCTATACCAAATATCATGATCCCCTTTTCCACGGCGTTTAAAACAGCATTCGAATTCACTTAGCTTTTCGCGAACCTTTTTTTCATATTCTGCCACGATTATGCCACCATTGTCTGGCATTCCATCTTAAAATGAAGAGAAATGTTTTTACTATTTTTACCGTTTAGTTCCAATAACTCAGGAGTAGCAAGCCTGACTCGCTCAATAAGCAAATCAAGAGATTCTGACTCAAGCGCAATAGGTATGTCACCGTTTTCAGCAACCCATACAGAGGCTTCGTCATCCCAGGTTAATTCGACTGTATATTTGATCATAAAACTTATTATATAAGCATTCTGATATCTAGTCAATTATTGCACATTATTATAAAATACATACAGGAGTAAACTATGACAAATAAAATCCCAACTAGAATATACCTTTCCGAAGAAGATATGCCAAAAAGCTGGTATAACCTTAGGGCAATCATGAAAAACAAGCCCGATCCAATGCTGCACCCGGGCACTTTACAGCCGGTAACTGCCGAGGACCTTGCGCCTGTTTTCTGCAAGAGTGTAATCGAACAGGAACTTGATGAGACTAATCTGCTTATTCCGATTCCCGGGGAGATTCAGGACTTCTACCGCGCATATCGTCCGTCTCCGCTTATACGGGCATACTATCTTGAAAAAGCGCTGGGAACACCTGCGGAAATCTATTACAAGTTTGAAGGTACCAATACATCGGGTTCTCATAAACTAAACTCGGCGGGACCGCAGGCTTTTTATGCAAAACAAGACGGGCTTACATCCCTTACTACAGAAACAGGAGCAGGACAATGGGGAACCGCAATGTCGATGGCCTGTGCCTTTTATGACTTAAAACTAATCGTATATATGGTAAAAATCAGCTCGGAACAAAAGCCTTACCGTAAAGCGCTTATAGAAGCATACGGAGCAAACTTGATTCCTTCGCCGTCCAATACAACCGAATCAGGAAAAAAAATCCTGGCAGCTGATCCCAACACGGGCGGTTCTCTTGGCTGTGCAATTTCCGAAGCGATAGAAACGGCTGTAAAAACCGATAAATGCCGTTATGTGCTTGGAAGCGTACTAAACCATGTTTTACTGCACCAGACTGTTATCGGTCAGGAAGCAAAAATCGCTCTTGATAAATACGGTGTAAAACCTGATGTCATTATCGGCTGCGCAGGCGGCGGATCGAACCTGGGCGGTCTTATCGCTCCGTTTATGGGAGATAAAATCGAAGGTAAGTCCGATACCCGTTTTATCGCTGTTGAGCCGGCGTCTTGCCCGTCATTTACAAGAGGACGTTATGCCTATGACTTTGGCGATACGGCGCAGACAACTCCGCTTATCAGAATGATGACTTTGGGCAGCGGCTATATGCCCTCTCCGAACCACGCGGGCGGTTTACGTTACCATGGTATGAACTCTACTCTTGCAAAATTATTTCAGGACGGTCTTTTGGAAGCCAGAGCCGAAGTACAAACCGATGTCTTTGACGCCGCTATTCAATTTATGAAAACCGAAGGTATTCTTCCTGCGCCGGAATCTTCACACGCAATAAAAGCGGCAATAGACGAAGCTATCGAGTGTAAAAAAACAGGCAAGAAAAAGGTTATTTTATTTGGATTGAGCGGAACAGGCTATTTTGATATGACAGCTTATACGTCCTACAACAACAAGACCATGAACGATCAGGTACCAAGCGATGCCGATTTGGAACGCGGTTTTGCCTCGATTCCTGCGATCCCACAGAATGCTTCAGTTCCTCAGAACGGATAATATCTAAATTACTCCCCCATTTCTTCCGATAATGAGGTGGGGGTATACCTTGAAAAAACACCTTTTATTTATTTTTGCGATATTCATTACAATAACGCTGTCAACTGCCTTGTATGCAGAAAACGAAGTTACCGTTAGATTCCACAACTTTTCCTGGGGAACAAGTTTGGATGCATTTAAAGCAAGGATGGGTAATCCTGTGCATGTTGAAGAACAAAACGGGCTTCAATCATTGGTTTATGAAAATATATCCATAGCTGGTTTTCGCGCGTTTATGGTAGTTTATTTTTCCCGAAACGGACTGGAAGGCGGAGTTTATTATTTTGATACCAATAATCTTGAAGAACTTATGATGTGCTATGCTACTGTTCAAAGAGAGCTGGTAGAACAGTTCGGCCCTACTCCGCCGCCGCCGTCAGGACTTTATGAAATATTAATGAGGGAAATGCGGACTTATGAAACATCATGGAATTTACCGAGCGGATATGTATACTTAAAGGTAAACACACGCACTAATGATCCTGTTACTCTTTGGTATTCGTCACCGGCATTAACAAGACAATTACACGGTAACTGAGCAGCGGAATATTTAAACGCCTGTTATAGTTCCGCCGCCGATTACAGTATCTCCATCATATAATACAACTGCCTGCCCCGGCGTGATAGCGCGTTGGGGTAAATCAAATTCAATATGCAAATTATTTTCTCCCGTTTGTTCCGCAACTGCCCATTGTTCCGTCTGCAGATAACGTGTTTTTACTTTTACCCTTATTTGTTTTTTTAAGTCTTCACATGCAATCAGATTGATGTCTTTAGCTGTTAAAAAACTGCTGTAAAGAGCGTCGTCCGCGGCAAGAGTGACAGTATTTGCCTCGATTGATTTGGCGGCTACATAAATCGGCGTGTTAGCTGCAACACCCAATCCGCGGCGCTGGCCTATTGTATAACGGATAAGACCTTTGTGTCTGCCTAAAACTTTTCCTTCCAAATCGATAATGTCGCCTTGCGGATATGTTTTGCCGGTATATTTTTCTATAAAACTGCCGTAATCGCCGTCCGGTATAAAACAAATATCCTGACTCTCCCCTTTTGCAGCGTTTACAAGTTTTTTATCTTCTGCTATTTTGCGTACTTCGCTTTTTGTAAGCGAACCTAAAGGGAAACGGGCTTTTTCCAGCTGCTGCTGATTAAGGCAATACAACACATAACTTTGATCTTTTTTTTCGTCTATTGCTTTTTGCAAAAGAAACCTGCCGCTTATGGGGTCTTTTACAACGCGCGCATAATGTCCTGTTACAAGAAAGTCATAAGTTTGTTGATGTGAATACAGATGAATCGGATTAAATTTAATATTACGGTTACATTCTATGCAAGGATTCGGAGTTGCGCCGTTTTCGTAAGTTTCTACAAAGTGACGAACAACATATTCATCAAATTCTTTCGTAAGATCGACGGTAAAGTGTTCAATGCCAAGATTATGTGCCGCTGCTTTTGCGTCATTTATATCCTGCAAAGAAGAACAGCCTGTTTCTTCACTGCGAAGTTTTAAAGTCAAACCAACACATTCTAAACCCTGCTCTATGCTTAGAGCAGCGGCAACAGTGCTGTCTACGCCGCCGGACATGGCGCATACTGTTTTATGCAACAGTTTTCCGCCTGCTCATTAAAAATGAAAGCACAAATCCTGCAAGCAAACATACAATAGAAATGATTATTTCCACACCTTCCTCGCCAAGGCTTCCAGGCCAAAGCACTAGTATCGAACCCATTACAAGTCCTAATACCGCGCCGTATGTTTCTCTTGGAACTTTAGAAAGCAGGAAGCGTACAAAGGCTGCGCTTATTAACAGTCCTGCAACCGCGCCCAGAACAACAGGTATTATAAGAGGAATGTTTAAATCAGAAACCGATTGAAGCACCGTGCGGTAAAACCCTATTACAAGAAGCATAAAAGCGCCGGAAATCCCCGGAACAATCATTGCTATTGCAGCTAACGCACCTGCCAAAGCTAACATTCCAAACACAGGCAATGTAAGTTCTGTATAAACTGCCGCGCCTTCTTCGGGTTTTATAATTGCCATGAATACCATAAGGGCTATTGCAAGAACAAAACAAATAATAGACGGAATGGACGGCAGCGCAAACTTTTGATTTACAGCAGCTTCCGGACAGGTTTTTTTGTAAATTAAAGGTACGCTTCCGGCAATAACACCGATAAAAAACCAATAAGTAGGAACGCTATAATTTTCCATTAACAAGGAAAACACTTTGCTAAAGAAAAACAAACCAGCAGCTCCGCCGATTATTAAAGGAAGCCAAAACATCCATGCGGCCAGTATCTTTTTTACATTCGGCACTATTACATTTATTAGGCGGTCATATACATTAAACACAACTGCCATTGTTGCGACAGAAAACCCCGGAATTACGGCAGTTATCCCAAGAACAAATCCAATGCCTATTAATTTAACCAGTTCCATGTTGTCTCCAAACTACCAAAGCGGCGATGGATAAATTCCCGCTGTTGTCATTTCGTCAAGTTTTTTTACAGCCGCTTCCCTGTCTTCTTTGTAAGTTACGCCGAACCAGTCTGAATTAGCAGGCAATACTTTAACTTTTGTGATTCCCTGTTTAATAAAAAGGTCTACAGCTTTTGGAATAAAACATTCGCTTTTTATTTGCCCCGGGATATCTGCCGCAAAAGTTTTTAAATAGTCATCAAAGTAATTTTTAAAATGCGGCAGTATGTCAGGTGAAAATCCCCAAAAGTTCATTGAGACAGGAGTATCGGGAGTTAGTTCGCGAATCGAACCATCTGGCGCTGTGTTAAATATTTTACCGTCTTTTTTTTCGATAGCAGTTAGTTCATCCACGCTAACCAGAAAGCCGTTGTCAACTCCGCACACGCCGCGCGCAACAGTTCCCATTGGGCTAAGTGTTTTTTCCAGCCTGTAAGGCACGATGGAAGATTTATCGGCTTCCGTCCCGTTAAGGTATTTGCCCAAAACGGCAAACGCTTCTCTTCCGTAAAAGTCATCGGCATTTAACACTGTAAACGGCGCGTCAAGTTTATCCGCCGCACAAAGCAAAGCGTGGCCTGTTCCCCAGGGCTTGGTTCGCCCTGCTTCTTTTGCCGCGCGGAAAATATCCGGCGGGATTAAACTGTCCGGGTCCTGAAATGCAAGAACACAATTAACTTTTTTTTCCATTCTGGATAACACGATATCGCAAAAATCTTTTTCGATATCATGGCGAATAATAAAAACAATTTTTTCAAATCCGGATTTAACGGCATCAAACACGGAATAATCCAAAAGCACTTCCCCGTTTTTTCCGATTTTATCCATTTGTTTAAGTCCGCCGTATCGGCTTCCCATGCCTGCGGCAAGAACTACTAAAATAGGTCCTTTCATTTTTTCTCCTTTATATATGTAATAATAGAAAAATTATCATAATTTACAATGTCGGTTTTTTTCCAACTGTCGTCTATCTTTGGAAAAAAAGTATCGCCTTCGTAATTTCCCGGAATTAACGTAAGAATGATTTTATTTGCAAGCTCCATAGATTGATTGTAGATTGACTCTCCGCCGCAGATAAATACTTTTTCGTAGCTTGCGCAAGATTCGATAGCTGTAGAAAGCGAATCGAAGACCTTAACATTATCTGAAATTTCCTCTCGCAGAGGCGCAGTTGAATCACTAATTTTCTCGCAGAGACGCAGAGACGCAGAGCAGGAGGAAGACGAAGAAAGTGTTTTTGAGATTATTACATTTAATCTGCCTTGCAATGGCTTCACAGGCAGCGAATCCCAGGTTTTTCTGCCCATGATGCACGGCCAGCCCATTGTTGTCTCTTTAAAGTGCGCAAGGTTTCCCTTTACCGACCAAGGCATTGTGTTGTCTTTGCCGATTACCCCGTTTTCCGCAACTGCGGCAATTAATATAATTTCCTGCATACCGCGCCGCCTACACCGCTATCTCAAACTTAATCGCAGGATGAGGATCGTAATTTTCTACAATCGTATCATCGTAATGCCAGTCAAATATCGAAGTAAAGTTTTCTGTTTTAATTTGCGGCAGCGCTTTTGGCTTTCGCGTTAGCTGTATACTTATGGCATTTATATGGTTCACATAAATATGCACATCGCCCAAAAAGCCGATAAGTCTGCCTTCGCCCAGGCCTGCTTCCTTCGCAAGCAAATGCAAAAGACAGCCGTAACTTGCAATGTTAAAAGGCAGCCCAAGCGCGACATCGACAGAGCGCTGATTCCAGAGCAGATTTAATTTGCCGTCGATTACAGTCACCTGAAAACTATAATGACACGGCGGCAATGCCATGCGGTGCAAGTCGCATGGGTTCCACGCGCTTACAATCATGCGGCGATCATCGGGATTTGTTTTTAAAGTTTGCACAAGTTTTTTTAGCTGATCCGTACCACTGCCTTCCGGCGGGGTATTAAACGCAGTATACTTCGCGCCGAAATTACGCCATTGCCATCCGTAAATCGGGCCAAGCTCGCGCTCGTTCATCATTTTGGCTTTTGTCTGTTCATCATTGCCGTACGGAACAACATCGGGGCTGCACCATTCGTCCCATATCGAATTTTTTTGTTCTTTTAGCCATTCTTTATCGGTATATCCGCGAATAAAAAATTCCAGTTCCGAGCGAACCATGCGGAACGGCACTTTTTTTGTAGTTAAAAGCGGGAAACCCTCGGACATATCATGTTCAAACATCGCTCCTGCGATAGACAGAGCGTCTACACCGGTGCGGTTAGTTTTTCTAAAACCAGTGTCCAGAATTTTTTGTACGATATCGAGGTATGCTTTCATAGGGAGTATTTTAACACAAAAATCGGTGACAGTCACCTGTCACCGATTAACACCACTACTTTTTAGACCACTTGCTTACAGCAGAATCCGGCGATTTTTGAACATCGCTGATAATTGCAGCAATTTCCCTAATAGCGCTTTCAGTTTCTTCTGCAGCTATTATTTCTGTAAATCTGGAACCTTTTTCTTCTTTCATGGTAAATATTGTGTCTCTGCAAATACTTATAACAGCGCCGTCCCCACTTTTTGCCTTAACAACGATAGCCAGATTAGGCTTGGAACAGAACAGGAATACGCAAAAAATCATTGTAATAATGGAAAGAACCAATAATGCGTAAATAAAGCTTACTCCTGATGCGGCAATAGCCAGCGTCCATCCAAAGATACTAAAATTAAGAACAAAGAGTTTTAATCCGAATTTTTTATACAATGTATAAAAAGGAATTAATCCGCCAAGTCCTAAACCTACTCCCAATACAATCATTAACAATGCCCAGGTTTTTTCGGGAGTTCCTCCGCTTTTTCCTGCGTCTGCCAATGCAGATTCGATTCTTTCCCTGATTTCGGCTTCTATTAATTCAGCCTCTTCTCTTGCCGCCGCAGCTGCAGCCAAAGCTTCATTAGCTGCCGCTAAACCTGATGCAGAAGTGTCTCTGAATGACTGCGTAACAAATATTTGCTCGCCTGTATTCCAGTCCCAGTCATCCGTTGCAACTCTGCGTGTCCTCATAACACCGCCCTGCTCGACATCACTTTTTGCGCTTTCTTCTTCTTCTTTTGCGCTTTCTACAGCTTCCATAGCGGCAATAAGTTCTTCGGATTCATTGCCTGATACGATAGCCGCTGCATCATCAGCAGAGGATCCTTCAGTATTGGAAGAAGGCAACAGTAAACTCATAATACGGTTTTCGTTACTGGTATTAAATTCATCCACGACGGTAATAATAGCGCTTCCTGCGCCTTCTGCCGGCATAAGCGAGAGCAGCCTGGGAATACTTGGTATTCTTCCGTTAATTGCAGAACCGGTAAAATCGATAACAAGCAACGCAACAATCAAATAGAAAATACTAAATCTAAAACCATTATTTGCTTTAACACTGACAATTTCATTTATGTCAACTTCGTTTTGTAAGGTTGTCCTGCCGCAGACAGAACGCCCTGCAGCCCTAAAAACAACTCGTTTATTTGTAACCTGTATTCGGGCTTCGGCTCGTTCAAATTTAAACGGGTTTCGTAAAACAGCAACATTGTACTGTTTTATCGGCACTTCGCCTTCTTTTGCACTGACACATTCAGGCACAATTGACATTCCGTTTTCATAAACATCCGTTGAATTTTCGTCCGGAGATCCTATACCCATCCTGGCTTTCATCTTTCCAATAAAACTGCCTGATTCCTTTTTTCCTTCCATAACACTTACTCCTTATTATATTAACTATGGTTTAATTTACCATTATGGATTTGTTCTTTTAAGTAAAAACTGTATGTTTTATCATGTATTGCAATATGACTAAAAATCCAGTCTTTTAGGGTGCGAACAAAATGATTGGGCACAAAATGTTTACCTTCGTTATATTCTCTTGCCGCATCCAGAATTTTTTTTATTAAATCATCATGCATTTTTTTATGTTCATGCAGCTGCGGATAATCAATTGTCTTTAGAATCCTTATTTCGTCCTCAAAGTGAAAATGGACATATTCCACCATCTTGTGCATTGCTTCTTTAAATACAGTTTGGAGTATATCAGGTTTGGCAATACAGGCAACGTATAACTGATTCGTAAGCTCAACAAGCTGCTTATGCTGGGCGTCTATTACCTCTATTCCGGTAGCGTACTTTTCATCCCAAAGAACAACCTCTGCCGATTCCTGCTTTTTTTCCTGCTGGTCATTATTTACCATATTAGGCATTATTATAGCAAAAAATCGATAAAAAGGCAATTAGAGGGAAAATCACACTTTTTAGAGTATTTACAGCGTTTTTGCTTGACTTCTTCCTTAATACCACCTACAAATAAATGCGATTGATTGGCTTTTGGGGGATGGGTAAGAATTGTCCGCGGAAAGACGCAGGGGCACAGAGAAAAGAACGAATTCTTACCCCCAAAACCAACCCCCACTTGCCACGGTACTCACAGCGAAATTTCTAGTTCTGGCAAATGGGGTGTAATTTATTTTTTAACAAAATAGTTCTCTAGCAGATATAGCACATACATTTGCAAGAAAACTTTTTTTTAGCATTCTTTCTACAGCAATTTTTTGCTCATCATTAAAACAAATAAAAAGTGGAGAATTATCCTTGCAAGACTTTTGTATGATTGATAATATTTTTTCATCATCAATCTTCCATCCTAATGATTCTTTATAGTAGATTAAATTTATCACGTCATTTGAAATATAACAATAATCTTCAAAACTATTGGTATATTTTATCACAGCAATCAATGACTCTGCATAAAGTTCCTGTTGTCGTTGAATTTCACGACTCCAAATTATTCCAAATACGTTAGCATCATCCATAAAGGACATCCTTAAAAATAATATATAATCCATCATACGAGGATTAGTTGTTTTCTGTTACAGCCAACTTATTACACGAGCGCCCCATGTATCCCAATCATCATTGCCGCCTGGCAATCGTCCTGTGACAAGCAATACCACAGTGATTTCACCAAGTCCTACTATTAAATTGACTCTCATTTCGTTGTAAACAGTGATAGCTGTCCTTCCATCTGGCATTATCTCGTTTCCTTTACCTGCATTAATGATATTCACTTTAATCCAATTGCACAGGTAATAAGAATAAATAGTTGATAATGATTCTGCTTCTGTTTGATTAAAAGTAATTAATGTAGTATATATTTCTCTAAAACCGCCTTGTAGGTTGACAGGGAAAAGCCTAATGACAGCATCAAAGGTGGCAGGTTGAGAAGGAAGAGGAACACTTAATGTCGTGGTCCTACGCCTTCTAAGTGCATCATTAAGGCTAGTTCTTGCATTTTGATAATTTGGATTAATCTGTAATGCTCTTTCAAAGTCTGCAATGGCTCTGTCTAAATCTCCTTGTCTTAAATATGCAACACCTCGATTGTTATAAGATATAGCAAAATTATTTGGATCCACTCTAATAGCTTCATTATAATCTGCAATAGCTCTGTTTAAATCTCCTTGATTTAAATATACAATACCTCGGTTGATATACGCATCGGGACGATTTGGATCCAGTCTAATAGCGGTAGAATAATCTGCAATGGCTCTGGCTGAATCACCCATATTCTGATATACAATACCACGTTCATTATAAGCTCGATAAAAGCTTGGATTCAATGAAATTGCCTGATCAAAATCAGCTATAGCTCTTGCAAAATTACGATTTTGATAATGCGTCCAACCACGTGCTCTAAACTCTTCTGCTGTTTGAGGCGCAGATTGCCCCCAAAGTGAATTGTTACCGCCAAGGATAACAAATAAAATAATCGCAAATAAAAAACATTGTAAAAATCTTGTTTTCATAAAAATACTCCTTTTTTTTAAGAAAAATACCAATAAATGGCATTTTCAATTAAATATCACCAATAAAACGTAAATTGATCATTGATATATCAGTGATTGTAATAATTATATATGATATATCATTGTTTTGTAAAGCATTTACAATGATTTTTCATTATGATTTTCCGTATAAAATGGCTATTAATTTTAGAGAAAATTTAAGAAATGAGCTCAATTTCCAGAATGTGACAGTAAAGGAATTGAGCGCTCGTACGGGTATTCCAATTGCAACATTAGATTGCTATTTGGGAGCAAGAGAAACTGTACCTTCTGTTGATGCTGCCTATAAAATTGCACAGGCATTACAGATTTCAATAGAATATCTTATAAGCGGTGAAAGTTCTGGTTCTACTAATCCATCCAAAAAGAAAATAAGTCAGGAAGCCCGCAATGTTATCAAATGGATAGAAAACTTAAACGCAGAACAATGTAAATCAATTTATAATGTAATTTCAATTTTTAATGATAAAAAGATTTAGGCTCGGCAGGCTGCGGGCGTGCGGGATGACAAAACAATCTTTGCGGTTCACAGCTGGAGAGACCGAGCAAAGCGAGAGGCTCGGAAGCGGACTCCAAGCAAAAGTTTTGGCAGCACGTAAGCGCACAGCCTGTCTAACTTATATATTGAATTATTATTAATATACATATACTGTATCAACATGAACAAAACACATTTGGCGTGGGAAGAAACCAGCCGCAAAAAAACTTATGAATGTAAGATATTTTCGATTTCAGAGTCTTATTGCAAATCGCCGAGGCAAATAACGAAGGCTGATCCAAAAACTGAATCGCAGACTTTTACCATCATCGATACAAAAGACTGGGCTATTGTTAT
>Ga0123356_10004249_pt1 | contig 14827 bp, 12 predicted proteins | sample TergutEmb28metaG_2_FD_92546 | JGI IMG/M metagenome (GOLD analysis project Ga0123356, IMG submission 92546) | Embiratermes neotenicus P3 segment gut microbial communities from Petit-Saut dam, French Guiana - Emb289 P3 | ecosystem: Host-associated > Arthropoda: Insects > Digestive system > Gut ... | reverse complement strand
GACGCGCCTTGATGACGCCAGGCTCACGGATCGGAGTACTGCGGAAAAGATCTATCCAAGGGTCGCGTCCGTAGATGACTTGAGAGGCGATTTTTGGGATACTGTCACGCTAAGCTTCTTCGGTGTCGATGAAGAGTTGCTCCAAACCGTACTGCCGATGGCAGAGAAGCGCGCGTTCATATTTATGCACGGAAGACGTGACGCCGGCGGTCCGCTGGCCTCATATGACGACGGGGGAAAGTTTACTATAAAAGATATGGAATCATATCTCGAACAAGGAAACTTCGCTTTCAAGAAGACAGTGATGGAAATGCAGTTCGGCCAGCCTTTCAGAGGGATAGATGACATACATAAATTCCTTATGGCGTACAGGGTGCAGCTGGAACTCGAAGACCCTGAAAACGGGATGGGTGATAATGTCGAAAGACTGCTGACCGAGGCTGAGGATGATATCATTCAGACAAACCGCTTCGACTACCCTTATTATCTGCCAAAGAGCATCAGCGTGGCCTTGTTTATCATAAAGACTCAGTGAGGAGGGAACATGGCATATTATTTTAATGACTCTTCAAGGACATTCAACGAATACCTGCTTGTGCCCGGCTATAGTTCGTCCGAATGTATACCGTCAAACGTATATTTAAAAACGCCTATAGTCAAATTCAAGAAAGGTGAAAAACCTGCGCTTTCCGCAAATATTCCGATAGTTAGCGCGATAATGCAGTCTGTGTCCGATGACCGGATGGCCGTGGCGCTCGCCAAAGAGGGAGGCATCTCCTTTATTTACGGGTCGCAGAGTATCGAAAACCAGGTAGCGATGGTGAGACGCGTGAAGGACCATAAAGCGGGGTTCGTGCGCTCCGACTCAAATGTCTGCCCGAATCAAACACTAGAGGATATATTGAAACTAAAAGAGAAGAGCGGACACAGCACGGTTGCCGTGACCGAGGACGGATCGCCTGAAGGCAAGATCGTAGGGATCGTCACGAGCCGCGACTACCGCGTCTCAAGGACTCCGCAGGACATGAAGGTGAGCGAGTTCATGACGCCGCTTTCTGACCTGATTTACGGAGAGGAAGGCATATCGCTTTCCGAGGCAAACGATATTCTCTGGGACCATAAACTTAACCAGCTGCCCATTATCGACAAACAGGGAAGGCTGACACATTTTGTATTTCGTAAAGACTACGACAGTCACAAGGAAAACCCGAACGAGATGCTCGATGAGCACAAGAGCTATATAGTCGGCGCCGGCATAGGCACGCGCGACTATGAGGAGCGTATACCGGCTCTTATGGAAGCCGGAGTGGACGTTTTTTGCATAGACTCGAGCGAGGGTTTTACCGAATGGCAGAAAAGGACGCTCGCCTTCGCGCGAAAAAAATACGGCGATAAAGTCAAGATAGGCGCAGGCAACGTAGTTGACAGCGAAGGGTTTGAGTTCCTCGCAGATAACGGAGCGGATTTTGTCAAAATCGGTATAGGGGGCGGCTCCATCTGCATCACGAGAGAACAAAAAGGCATAGGGCGCGGACAGGCTTCGGCCGTGATGGACGTAGCGGCGGCCAGGAATGAGCACTTTAACAAAACCGGGGTATATATCCCGATATGCAGTGACGGCGGCATCGTGTACGACTACCACATGACGGTGGCGCTCGCGATGGGGGCGGACTTTTTGATGCTCGGGCGGTACTTCGCAAGATTTGACGAGAGCCCGACCATGAAGCTGAACATCAACGGAAATTACGTTAAGGAATATTGGGGCGAGGGATCAAACCGCGCGCGCAACTGGCAGAGGTACGATTTCGGAGAAGGCGACGCCCTGACTTTTGAAGAGGGCGTTGACTCATATGTGCCATACGCAGGCTCGCTGAAGGACGGGGTGTTTTCGACACTCATGAAAGTCCGCAGTACGATGTGCTCATGCGGCGTGTTGTCGATACGTGAATTGCAGGAAAAAGCGAAGCTGACGCTTGTGAGCGCTACCAGTATCGTTGAAGGCGGAACTCACGATGTTATCCTGAAAGACCAGACTCAGGGTATCGTAAGATAAAATCCAATAAGAGCGGCTCTTTCCATTACAGCAGGCGGCTGGGGAAGATAGGGGAAGATAATGAAGGAATTTGTACAGGAAAAAATCAATGAGATCAAGGCAATAGTGGGTGACAGCCGTGTACTGTGCGCTTTGTCCGGAGGCGTCGATTCATCCGTTTCGGCCGTGCTCACGCACAGTGCTATAGGTGACAACCTGACGTGTATCTTCGTCGACCACGGCCTGCTCAGGAAGGGCGAAGCCGAGCAGGTGATGGAAGCATACGGGCGGCAGCTGAGAATAGATATACGTATCGTGAACGCTGAGGAACGTTTTCTTTCAAAGCTCAAAGGCGTGACTGATCCGGAGAAAAAACGCAAGATAATCGGCGCGGAGTTCATAGCCGTGTTTGATGAAGAGGCAGAAAAGCTTAAAGCTGAAAAGGGAGAATATGATTTCCTTCTTCAGGGCACGATTTACCCCGACATTATCGAAAGCGGCAAGGGAGGCGTAAAAGCCCACCATAATGTAGGCGGGCTCCCGAAGCACATGAAATTCAAATTGCTTGAACCTGTACGCCTTCTATACAAAGACCAGGTCCGTGAGATCGGCGAAGAGCTTGGCCTTTCGCCCGAGCTTGTCTGGAGGCAGCCATTCCCGGGCCCGGGACTCGCGGTGCGCTGTCTGGGCGAAGTGACAAAAGAAAAACTGGACATCCTGCGCGAAGCCGACGCGATCGTCCGCGAGGAGATCGACCAGTACAACGGCGAGCTTTCGCTGATGACGGGAGTCCGAAACTCGGACAAAACCGTCTGGCAGTATTTCGCTTTCCTCCCGGGCATACTCAGTACCGGCGTAAAGAACGGAAGCCGCACATTCGAGCAAACGATAGGCGTACGCGCAGTCACGTCCGTAAACGCCATGACCGCCGACTGGGCGCGTCTTCCTTACGAAGTACTCGAGCTTATCTCGAATAGGATCACAAAGGAAGTTAAAGGCGTCAGCCGCGTTTTCTACGACCTGACCCCAAAACCCCCCGGCACCATCGAGTGGGAGTAAACCGCTAAATCAACAAGGCCCTTGAAACCTCAACGATTTCAAGGGCCTTTTTTCATGCGTGATTGCAAAATGATTGCATTTGTTTTCTGACGCACCTATACTACTTGCCAAGTTTGCGCAGATTTCGTGAGTATCGATCTTCGTCGTATGGCTCGTTGTTTTTCAGGGTATTGTAGATTTCTTCGAGCAGAACAGCGGCAATCATCTCTTTTGCTTTTTCTTTTGTAAAACCTTCGCTGATAAGGCGCGAAAAAGTTTCAGTCGTAATCGGCGGGTCTCCATCCCTTAGTTGATTATCTACTACTTCAAGGATATGGCCGCGTAAGCGATGATTAACTTCCATAACAACCTCATTTCTTGTTTTGTGAATAATCAGGATTGATCTTAACAGCGATGCCGACTGCTTTCTTGCCGACAATCATGTTTGAATCCATAAGCCCGATTTTGGCGGCTTCGATTTCCGATTCATATTCACCAACCAGAGCGTCGTGTTCTTTCCTCTGCGCCTTGGGGACGTCTGTGGATTTCATCTTTTGAAGATGGTTCTTGGCGTTGCCCCATCTTGCAAGAGCGTCGTTTACGAAGCCGTTGTCTATGTGAAGAGTCAGCGTCTTAGGGTCAATCTTGCCTTTACCGTCTTTTTTCCCGTCGAAGGTAATCCCTATAAGTTCGTCTATTGCAAGGATTAGAGATATTACATCGGCGTCGGTTTCGATACGGGTAGTAGTTAGCGCATACGGGGTAACGCCGAGGGCTTCCGCGATTTTCGCGACTTGATCCGACTTTGGATTCCTCTGCCCGATTTCATATTTTCGAATCGTCGCTTCGATGATGCCCGACATTTCCCCGAGTTGTTTCTGGGTTAGTCCTCTGCGTTCGCGGAACAACCGGATCCTTTTTCCGACATGTTTGTTATCAGACATAAAAGTGTCGCCTCCTTTCGGATAACTATACAACACAAATGTGCCTGTTGCAAGAAAAATAATATCAGAAAAAATTTATTAAAAACAGACACAAAAGTGCTTGACAGACACAAATGTGTAGCTTATAATAATACTCCTATAATAGCGACACAAATGTGTCGCATGCGTTAATTATAGCTCTGACAAGCGATAGGAATGAGCGGACATATAGAAGTATCAGATGAACGCCGAAAGGCAGAAAGGAAAAATAAATGACCAAACTATTTCTTACAGCGGATGAAGTTGCAGGGATGCTCGGTATCAGCAAGGCACACGCCTATGCGTTGATTCGCAGCTGCAACGATGAACTAAAGGCAGACGGTTACCTAACGGTAGCGGGAAAAGTTCCGAAAAAGTATTTCGGAAAGAAGTACTACGGCTACGAAGACACTATGAAGGAGGAAAATCATGCCGGCATATTTTGATAAGAAAACAAAAAAGTGGTACGCCCAGTTCCGTTACCGGGACTGGCAAGGAAACAGCAAGAATAAGTTCAAAAGAGGATTCACGACGAAACGCGAGACGCTTGTATATGAACAGGATTTCAAGCGGCAGAACGAGGGCAGCTTGGAAATGACATTTGAGGAGTTCCTATATATCTATGAACGCGATCGTCGCCCGCGTATGAAGCTGAACACATGGAATTCAAAGGAATACATTGTCAAAGACAAAATCCTTCCGTACTTTTGTGAAAAGAGGATGTGCGAGATCAAACCGACGGACATTATCGCGTGGCAAAACAATTTGATGAAATACACTAATGACTTAGGAGAACCGTACTCGCAGACGTATCTAAAAACAATCAACAATCAGATTACGGCAATCTTCAACCATGCTGTTCGCTTCTACGAGCTAAAGAAGAATCCATGTCATGCGGCGGGGTCTATGGGCAAAAAACACGCGAATGAAATGTTGTTTTGGACATCGAGTGAATATCTTACGTTCCGGCAGACGGTAAAAAACGAACCCGAAATATACCACGCCATCGAGATGTTGTACTGGTGCGGTATCCGGCTCGGCGAGATGCTCGCACTCACATATGAAGATGTGAACCTTGACAATAAAACTGTGCGAATCAATAAATCGTATCAGCGCATCAAAGGAAATGATGTTGTCACAGGGCCAAAGACAGAAAAGAGCAATCGAACAATCGCTATGCCAGACGAGCTGTGTGCGGAGATGAAAACATTTTTCGGGATGCACTATTACTATGAAAAGGGTGACCGGATTTTCAAGATCAGTAAACATAAACTCCGCGATCTAATGAAGAGCGGCGCGGAAAAAACCGGTTTGAAAACTATTCGTGTTCATGATCTCAGGCATTCCCATGTGTCGTTGCTTATCGAAATGGGATTTTCTGCGGTTGCTATCGCAGACCGCCTCGGACATGAAAGCGTGGAGATTACGTTTCGTTATGCGCATATGTTCCCGTCACAACAGACTTCAATGGCGGACAAACTGTCGGCGGTGATGGCGGCAGACGGGCAACGAAATTCTTTTTCGCAGCCCGGAAACGTAATTGACTTTATTGCAAGGACTGCGGAATGAAATTCGGATTGGCAAAACTAGCGTAGCCCTCCGCAGGAGCCCACGACATCTTTCGCGAAGCGAAAGTGTCATAGTGGGTAACGCACTTTGAAAAAGGTGCGTTACCCACGGCGCCGGGCTGTGATTCCTTAATGGTTTTGCCAACTGAAAAAGAAAGAATATTGGTAATAATATGACTGAAAAAGTAAACAGAACCGTCGTTCGTAACACATCATTCCAGAAAAACGGGATAGGGATCAGGGAGCGTCATAACGAGAGGAAGAACGATAGTTACAGAAATCCCGACATCGTTTTTGAGAGATTACCCATGAATGTTCACTACAAGGATTGCCCAACAAGTTATTGTGGTATGTTCGACCAAATGGTCAAGGACGGCGCGATTGAGCTTTGCGGACTAAAGCCCGATGCAAAAGTATTCGGAGAACTCGTCTTTGACGTCAACACTATGTACTTCGAGGAACGCGGTGGCTACGAATTCGCGAAGAAGTTTTACGAGGAAGCTTTTCACTTTGCCGAGAAAAAAATAGGCAACGAATATATTCTCTCCGCGATCATGCACGCCGACGAGATCCATCGCGGCTATCTCGATGATACGGGCAAGGAACTCTATCATTATCACCTGCATGTTACTTACATACCGGTAGTGAAGTGTGAGAAAAAGTGGTCGAAAAGTTGTAAAGACAAAAGTCTTGTAGGCACGACAAAGAGGATCTTCAACCAAGTCAGTAACAGCAAGTTTTGGGCGTTTCCTCCCGCCGTAGATGAAAAAGGTAACCCTGTATATGACCAAAACGGAAAACAAGTCCGTATATCGTCCTACAGCCTCCTTCAAGACCATTTCCATGAGCATATGCGAGCTGCCGACTACGAGGACATTGAGCGTGGAGAACGCGGCAGTACAGCAGAACACCTGTCGGTGATTGAATATAAGACCGAGAAAGCCGGAGAGCGGCTCGTAGGCATGGAAGACAGAATCGCAGAGGAGGAAATGCGGCTTGAAGCCATTTTAACGGACAGACAGGATATCGAACATATCGAAGCCTATGCCAATGATGTCAGTCGAATGGGTAAATACAACGATTCAGGACTAATTGAAGTGACAGAAAAACAACATGGAATATTGACGACACTCGCCCGTGAAGGGCTGTACAGCCGCAGGACGCTACAAGAGCTTAGAGGTGAGGTCGAGATATGGAAAGATAGGTTTAGTAAGGCTGTAGAGCATTTAAAGGACCTATACGAAGAAACCCGTGAAATGCGGGTGGCGTTCCGAATTTTGCCTGAGAAAATCAAAGACGCGATTGCTATTATATTTAGTAGCAATCGTGCACTTGCGGAAAAAGAAAAAGTGCTTGACGCTTCGCGTTTCAATCTCGAGATTAAAAATCTTAGAGGTGACAAGGCTAAAATGCTTGAAGATTTCGAACGATCACGTTAAGCAGGATAGAGCAAAACATATGTTTATGGTGTCTTTGCTTACGGAATGGTATACTAATCTTTGGAAGAAAGGGATACTATGTCAACCACAGAAGACAGAATAGAGAGCGCGAAGAAGTTCGTTGAGGAGTGGCAAGGTCGTGGCTATGAGAAAGCTGACGATCAAACTTTTTGGAATCAATTTCTTTCCGAGGTGATCGGTATCGGGCGTGTCCACCATGAGATTGAATATCAGAAGCCTGTTCGTGTTAAAAAATCAACTAATTGGTTAGACGCATACATAGCTTCTTCAAAAACACTTATCGAGCAAAAATCTATAGGTGTTGATCTTTCGAAACCCGAACGGCAATCTGACGGAGAAGGGCTAACGCCATATGAGCAGGCTTTAAAATATGCAACATATCTCCCTGCGGCAGAAGCACCCGATTTTATCATCACATCAAATTTCGAATCATTCCGCATCTACGACAGGAGGACTGATCCAAATGGTGAAGCGCCTGTAATAGTGACGCTAGAAGAGCTACCTTCACAGCTTCAGGTTTTTGATTTCATAATCAATCCCATAAATGCTGTAATCGAAAAGCAGACTCAAGTCAGCAAGGAAGCTGCAGAAATCATTGGGTTGATATATACAGATATACGGAAACAATATCTTGATCCTGACAAGTCAGGACATGACCTTGCGGTTCTAATGGTGCGTATTTTGTTCTGTCTTTACGCTGAGGACGGCGGGCTGTTTGAACGAGGCCAGTTTTATAACTATTTGAAAGATATACCTGCTGGATATGGTATGTTCAAAGATGCGCTAGCAAAACTATTCAAAGTATTGGATACGCCGGTAGACGAAAGGAATCTCTATCCGGGAGAACTTGTTGCGGAATTTCCATATGTAAATGGCGGGTTGTTCAAAGAGGAAATCGAGATTCCAATATTCACCGATGAAATCAAGAACCTTATGCTCAGCGAAGCGAGTAAGCCCTTTGATTGGAGCCAAATATCCCCGGTTATCTTCGGTTCTATATTTGAGTCGATCCTATCAGGTGACGAGCGCAGAGCCGGCGGTATGCATTATACGAGCGTTGAGAATATTCGTAAATTGATCGACCCGCTTTTCCTTGACGAGATAGTGACGAAACTAAGATCCGCAGGTAACGACAAAGCAAAGTTGCGTCTGCTTCAAGACGAGATAGCCGATCTAAAATTTCTTGACCCTGCCTGCGGTAGCGGTAACTTCCTGACTCAGACATATATAGAACTCCGAAGAATTGAAAATAGGATTCTCACTATGCTTGCGGATGATGGTTTGGGGCGTATTTCTATGGAGCTAAGCGATTTAAAGGTAAAGGTCAATGTCGGACAATTTTATGGTATTGAGATAAATGAATTTGCCGTTGCTGTTGCGAATACCGCGCTCTGGATCGCGGATCATCAGGCAAACGTTGAAACCTCCGGGATCCTTGCCAGAAGAATCGTGAACCTCCCATTGGTAGACTACAAACACATCGTTGCGGGAAACGCACTGAGAATCAATTGGGAAAACGTTGTACTTAAAACTGAGCTGAATTATATTCTGGGAAACCCACCGTTTATTGGACATCAATGGCGAAACGCCGAGCAAATTGAAGATATGGAAAAGGTGTACGCAGATTATAATAAGCACGGAAAACTGGACTACGTTTGCAGTTGGTATAAAAAAGCTGCGGATTTCATAAAGCATACTCGCATTTCTGTAGCATTCGTTTCAACCAATTCCATTGTTCAAGGCGAATCTGTTGCTACCATGTGGAAGCCATTGTTTGACGCTGATATTGAGATAACATTTGCATATCATTCTTTCCTTTGGAGTAATGAAACTAAAGGTAAGGCCGCTGTTTTTTGCGTCATAATAGGTTTTGCAAACAAAGGGATTCATAAAGACAAATATTTATTTATTGATTCTGATGTGGTGAAAGTAAAATATATAAATGCCTACCTTCTTAATGCGCCTAACGTTTTTATTCAATCGCGAGGAAAGCCATTATTGAAAGAGATGCCCATTATGAGTAAAGGGAGTCAGCCGACAGATGGCGGCAATCTATTACTTTCACAACCTGAGCGAGATTTACTTATTCATGAATACCCAAATACTGATAAATGGATTAGACGCTATATGAGCGGAGATGACTTTATAAACAACAATATTCGATATTGCCTTTGGCTAAAAGGGATTGCTCCTGCTGACTATCGTACAATTAAGCCTATACTGCAACGCTTGGAGTTGGTTGCAGAGTCTCGAAAGAAAAGTCCTACCGCATCTGTTAGACAAGATGCAAATACACCGATGCTTTTTACTCAGATTAGACATCCGGAAACGAAATTTTTAGCTGTCCCGATTGTATCTTCTGAACGTAGGCGATATATTCCGATCGGGTATTTAGAGCCTGAAGTAATTGCCAGCGACCAGATTTATATTGTACCTAATGCAACGCTATATCTGTTTGGTATTTTAACTTCAAGTGTTCATATGGCATGGGTTCGTGTTTTTTGTGGTCGCTTAAAGCGCGATTATAGATATTCGCCTGCACTTTATAACAATTTTCCTTGGCCGGACACAACTGACGAACAAAAAACAGCGATTGAAAAACAAGCTCAAACCGTTCTAGATGCAAGAGCATTGTTCCTGTGCAACAGCCTTGCCGACCTCTACGACCCACTCACCATGCCTCCGGAATTACTCAAAGCCCACCAGACCCTCGACCGCGCCGTAATGAAACTCTATGGCGGAAGTGGCAATTGGAAATCGGAAGCAGATTGCGTCACTGCCCTCATGAAGATATATCAGAAATTGACTGAGGAACAATAAGATGAGCGATGTCACAATACGCACAGTAAGTGAATTAGTAGATGTCTTAAAAAAATTCCAGTTCCAATTTGGTCGGCAACCCAGCTTTGAGGATTTCATTTTTCGTGGTACAAAAAATGAAAAATACCACCTCTTACCAAAGGTGTTTCGATCGCTCGATTATTCGGGTTATGAACTTGAAATGCTTTCTCGTTTTAGTAAAAATGCTCATGCTTTTCTGCCATCGGGATTCCATGAGGCCGACTTCTCTTTGCTCCAATATGCACAGCACTACGGCGTACCTACTCGCTTGCTTGACTTCACGACCAATCCGCTCATTGCGCTGTATTTTTGCTGTGAAGATATAAGCAAAACAGACGGTGCGTTATGGATCGTAAATGTTGTACCATTTAGGTTTTGGGCTGTAGGGGAAATCAATGAACAAAATCTAATAGATGATCCCTTCTTATATTGGACGACGGAAGAATTTATTGACAACGTTATGAAAGAAATAACTAATCCCTCGGATGCGGACGAAAACTATCCAAAGTTACGTCGCCCAGTTTTCTCGGTTCCGCCATACATTGATCAACGTATGAGCGCGCAATCTAGTTGCTTTATGCTTTGGGGGCGCAGACACGAACCACTGGAAGACATGGCAACCAGTAGCAACTATATGAAACTACATCATGCTGGGGCAAGACTTAGGATTGAGGATGATAAAAGGTTTTTAGCGAAAATCATTATTCCTAATGAAGTAAAGCGCGACATTGTAAATGAGCTTGACTTACTTGACATAAATGAGAAATCTTTATTTCCTGGACTTGATGGAATAGGGCATTACATTGAAAAACACTACAGAAATGATTCAAACAGCGAAAGCTGACTGCGGCGTCGCAATCATGGAACGATATTAAAAATTGGTTGATAATCAAAAGTGAAAATACACTTAGAATAGTTAGGAGATATTGAATTGGCTACAGAAAAACCGAATAATAAACTTTGCAAGATTGTGTATTTTGATGAGGACTCTGTGACTGATTATATTCAAATAGTTGCAGGTGGCAAACTTGAAAAAACAACAGAATTACTCAATGAAACCGCCCAACAAGGACAGGCTGGTGTAGGAGCAAAAGTCGGCGTGGGTGTTGGTGGTGTTTTGAAAGCTTTAATCGGATTTGAGACCTCTGTTTCTGTTGATTCCTCACTTGATACCTCATTTAGCACAAATCAAATGGCAAAAAACATTGTTAAGAATACTGTTCTTACTGATTTTATTGACATTATGGAGCAAGACTCAAGAGATACAGACGCTTCGGGAGTAATCGAAAAATTTAGTGGATATACCATTTCAGCGCCAAAAGAATCCATGTCTTATGTAGCATTAGTATCTCCCTATCTTTCTATGTTAAAAAGTGGGGCAGGAATTCCCGCTGGAGATTTCAATATTGCTATCGATAAACTCGATAACACAATTAAGACCGCAAAAGGGTATTATGAGTTCATCGGAACAAAAGATAGTAAAGATGTCATCTTTCGTTTTAATATCAAATCATTTAAAAATAACTATAAGGCTACCGATTTGCTAAAAATGGACATTAGTATCTATGCAATAAAAGTCGGAACCAGCACCATTGAAAAACTAAATTTTGCAAATGAATTTGATATAGACACTTTATCTACCACAAAAGACAATCCTACATATATTAAGGACATAAACCCTAATACTGACGTGAATCCAAGTACTAACGAGCCACTAGACGTTTTTGATGTTCTACTTGCGGGGGTTGAAGCAAATGATTGAACACATCGTAATATTCTATGGATCAAAAAAGGATTTTGAGGCTCTTCTCACCGAAAGAATTAGCAAGGATGAAAACACTATTCCTTTTATGGAACTAATTCAGCAATATAATGCCCGTATAAGACCTAATGAATCCGGTGTTGGCGAAACGCAGCTTTCTCAATCAATCGAAGTAGATAATTGCATTGTGCGGACAGAAGATTATGGCTCTGTCCTTGAACATGTGGTATCTAATTTCGTTAATATTGTATGCCTGAATCACGATGTTGGTACTTTATATATGAACAATCCACCCAAAAGAGTCGTGAGTTCCTTGGCTTCGGCATACCCTAATGAAATAGAATATCTTGCATCCGAATATGAGGCAATAACAAGAGATAACCTCAAACACATTTTTATGAATCTTAATCGTGATATTTTAGGTCAAGACAGTTGTAAAAAAGATATTATTAGCGGATTATATAGGCTTACAGCGAATCAAGCGGATCGCCCCGTAGTTCTTATGCTGTACGGACCTTCTGGCGTAGGGAAAACAGAAACAGCTAAAAGTATGAGTGAATCATTAGGCGGCGGTCTACTCCGAATACAGTTTTCAATGATGCAGACATTAGAAGCATATAACTATGTATTTGGGGCTGAACACTCAAAGAGCAGCTTCGCTCGCGATTTAATCTCACGTGAATCAAATGTAATTCTTATTGATGAATTTGATAAAGTTAACCAAAATTTTTATAACGCGTTTTATGAGCTTTTTGACGAAGGCCGATATGTTGATATCAATTATGATGTGGACCTAAAGCGAGCTATTTTCCTCTGTACATGTAATTTCCCAAGTGAAGATGATATAAAAAAAGCGCTTGGTCCGGCCATGTTTTCACGCATTGGATGTTGTATAGAATATAAGGAAATTGGCCTTGCGGAAAAGTGCTTGATAATTGAGAAATGGTACGATGAGGTTCTTAGTAGAATCGAAGATGATGAGAGAGCAGTCATTGAAAAAACCAGTATTCTGAACTGGTTTAAAGATAGTGCAAATAGATATGATAATATCCGTACTTTAAAAATTAAATTAGAAAAAGCTATTTTCGATGAATTGACAGATATATTCGTAATAACTTCAGAATAATAATGGAGGAAAAAGAAAAAGTGGCGATTAAACAAGCAATTTGGTCAATAGATGATAAGAAAGAGTTATCCCAATCTTCACTTGTCAGCGAAAACGAGTTTGAAGATCTAATTTCTGGCAACATCAGTCTTTTAAGTGACGACTGGCTTTTAATCGGCCGCCAAGTTCGCACTCTGTATGGTGGCGAAATTGATTTACTATGTATCGATGTTGGCGGCAATCCAATTGTTGTTGAACTGAAAAAAAGCAAAACACCACGTGAAGTCACAGCTCAAGCTTTGGATTATGCTTCATGGGTAAAAGAAATTGATGCGGACGAATTAGCACGAATATATTTGAAACACTCAAAAGGCGTAAAGTCTTTAGGAGATGCTTTTGTAGAGCGTTTCGGCGTTGAATTAAGTGATGATAATGATGATGTCGACACTCAAATGGTTATCGTTGCGACTGAAATGGATGGTAGCACCGAACGTATAATAAAATATCTGCAAGGATATGGCATCGACATAAACGTGCTGTTTTTCAGTGTATTCGAGCATCACGGCAAGCGCTTATTAAGCCGTGCATGGATGTTCGAGTCGGAACAGGGCAACAAACCTAAGGTTTCGGTAGCAGCGAAAAACTGGAATGGAGAGTATTATTTTTCTTACGGCGATCGCTCTTGGGAAGATGCCATAAAATATGGCTTCGTCTCTGCTGGCGGCGGTTCATGGTACACAGGTACGATGCAAAACCTTGAGATCGGTAACCGTATATGGGTCAATATCCCAGGCGAAGGCTATGTTGGCGTTGGTATCGTTTCTGGCACAGCAAAACCCGCGCGCGAGACTATTCTAATGGTAAATGGGCAGGAAACAAGTTTTTTTGATTTACCTTTATCTGCAGATTATCATAGAGAATCCCCGCCGGATAAAGAAGAATATATTGTGCGGATCGAATGGGTAAAGACTGTGCCGCGAAGTGATGCGGTATCTGAATATGGATTTTTTGGAAATCAGAATACAGTTGCACGACCAAAATCTGATAAATGGGAGTTTACTGTTAATAGACTAAAAGATATTTGGGAGATTGATGAATAATATGATTGAACGAAAACAACAAATGAAAAGACAACGGGATCTGCGAGATCGATACATCATCTTGATTGTGATTGGTATCGGGCATATCGGGAAAGGATTATAAAGCTGCTTTGAAACCGGAGGATATTATAAAAAAATGCGAAGTGGATCGGGTTGAGTTCAAACGAGAGCTACCGGGGCAACACAATAAGTGGCTGAAGACGGTTGTCGCTTTTGCCAATACTTCGGGCGGAACGATCATCATCGGCATTGAAGACAAAACGAACCGTATCGTGGGTGTTGAGAAAACGGAAGTGCCAATCATTTGCGATCAAATCGCGGACGCGATTTCGGATGCAATCACGCCGCAAATCATGCCGGACATTTTCGTGGAGGAGATTGATGGAAAGAGCGTTATATTTGCGGAAGTCTTCCCGAGTCCGCATCGTCCATATTACATAGCTTCAATCGGGAAAGAGAAGGGGACTTTTGTCCGTGTGGGCGGCACGACAAGATTGGCTGATGTCGCGATTCGAAAAGAGCTTGAACTCGAGGGAGCGAATATGTCCTACGATTCGCTCGTTTACCGAGGCGCCGAATATAGTGTAAAAGTGGCGAAGAAACTATGTCGTGATATCGAAAAATATATCTTTGAATACGAAGGCATAAAGAAAAAGGTATCGCCCGAGCAGCTGGAGCGTTGGGGACTTCTGAAACATGTGAATAATAAGATTATGCCAACTAATGCGTTCATGATGCTCACTGACAATCCGTTCCGTGAAGCGCGAGTACAGTGCGGTTTGTTCAAAGGGACAGAACGAGTTGTTTTTCTCGATAAAAGAGAATTTAACGGGCCACTTTATGAGCAGATTGAAGAGGCTTTCCAATATGTGTTGAAACATATAAATTTGGGGGTAACGATTGAGGGCATTTTTAGTAAGAATGTATACGAGCTTCCCAAAGAGAGCATTCGCGAAATG
>Ga0123356_10004248_pt1 | contig 14827 bp, 12 predicted proteins | sample TergutEmb28metaG_2_FD_92546 | JGI IMG/M metagenome (GOLD analysis project Ga0123356, IMG submission 92546) | Embiratermes neotenicus P3 segment gut microbial communities from Petit-Saut dam, French Guiana - Emb289 P3 | ecosystem: Host-associated > Arthropoda: Insects > Digestive system > Gut ... | reverse complement strand
GGCAGAGATCACCGGAAAAATAACACAGGCTGAATATCCTACAGAAGTTGATCTAAGGCTAAAAGTCGGCGCGCTCGTTGTGATGCTTGAAAATAAAGGTTCATGGGTTAACGGAACTTTGGCTATCATAAGTTATCTTCATAATGATTATATGAGAGTGACCATAAACGGTATTGAGCATACTGTTGACAAAAAGGTATGGGAAAAAAGAAAGTACTCGTATGACCGTCAAACTAAAAGCCTGACAAGTGAGGTCATAGCAATGTTCAAGCAGTATCCGGTAAAACTGGCATGGGCATTGACAATACACAAAGCGCAGGGCCAAACCTATAAAACAGTAGCGATAGATATGGGCAGCGGAGCTTTTGAAAGCGGTCAGGCTTATGTGGCGCTGTCAAGATGCGTAAGTATGAACACGTTGTATCTATTGAAACCGATTCGGTATGAGGATATAAAAGTCAACTCCGACGTAGTGGAATTTATGCAGCCGGCCGCGCACAATCGTCAGCATGTAATTGATGTTAACAGTATTGATGAATCCAAGCTATTATCTATGCAAAGTCAATCTAATGATTCTGAAAAGCGAATAGTAAATGACATACGGCTCGCGGAAGCAAAAGAGATCGCTAAAAAACTAAAAGCCAAAGGTATTGACGCAAATACCATATCCGAAACGACAGGACTCACGGTTGAGGACATTTTACAGTTGTAGACGTGTCTAAAAAAAGGACAATAAAACAGAGATAGATATTGTAGCTTATGACAGTATGGGCGACATTTATCGTTTAAACTAACAATTACAATTATACATTAATATCGCAAATAAATCATTAAAAAAATTAATGATGCTACGAACCACATGGGCAAACGCAAACAAATCTTTATTAAAATAATAGTAGCAAAATATACGTATATAATATATATTGCAAATGAGATGTTTAATCCTAAAAATTGGTCAGGAGAAGACAATGGCTCTTCGTCACATGCTTGCAAGCGAAATTACAAACAAAAATGCTTTGAACAGCATCATGCACGATAAAAAACGGGTTTTGATACGTAGCGGCAGAAAGACTATCGGGGCTTTCATTACAACTGAAGAACTCAACAGGCTCAAAGAGATGGAACGCCGAGAGGATGAGAAAGACGTCAAAAGGGCTTTGAAAGTTCTTCGGGAAATTAAATCCGGCAAACAGAAATTGTATTCTCTGGAGGAAGTAGAGAAAGAATTTGGCATAAAACATAATGATTAAACAGATAGTCTGCTATAAATGACACAACCAGTTACTCCGGTATTATACAAGCTTGATATAGCCGCATCAGCACACAAATCACTCCAAAAACTACCTGAAAAAGAGCGGTTACGAGTTATGCGGGATATCAGAGCTCTAACCCAAAACCCAAGACCGTACGGACATATAAAACTTAAGAGTGCAGATACGGAAAAACTTTACCGTATACGATGCGGCAATTATCGCGTGATATACGAAATTCATGATGGGATATTGTTTGTTATAATTGTCGATATAGACCATCGAAAAGATGTTTACCGCTAAATACAAAAAAAGTTGCGTTATTTCATTGAATATTGTACTTTTATTCTACTTAAAACAACATACCGCAAATTATATGAAACACAATCACAGATAAGAAAAACTATAAATCAGATGAAAAAAGAGAAAATCGTACTGCTCTATTCCGGCGGGCTTGACACATCGATAATGATTCCCTGGCTTAAGGAGAATTACGATTACGAAGTCATAGCCATGTGCGCTGATTTGGGTCAAGGGGAAGAGCTCAGCGGTCTTGAAGAGAAGGCTCTTAAAACCGGAGCAAGCAAGCTCTATATTGAACGGCTCACTGAAAAGTTTATTACAGACTACATCTACCCTACCCTTAAAGCTGGAGCTGTTTACGAAGGGTCATATCTTCTGGGCACAAGTTTCGCCCGTCCGCTCATTGCAAAGCGCGCTGTTGAGATAGCGCATATTGAGGGTGCAACCGCCGTAGCTCACGGAGCTACAGGAAAAGGTAATGACCAGGTACGCTTTGAACTGACCGTTATGGCCCTTGACCCCAATCTTAAAATAATCGCCCCCTGGAAAGATTCAAAATGGACTCTTCACAGCCGCGAGGAGTGTATCGCTTATGCCGAAGAGCGCAATATACCAATATCCCAATCCAAAAAACGCATCTACTCCGAAGACCGCAATATATGGCACATAAGCCACGAAGGCGGCGTTCTTGAAAACCCAGCGAAAGAACCGCCGGATGACGTCTACACATTGACAAACACAATCGAAAACGCGCCCGACAAACCGGATTACGTTGAAATCGCTTTCATAAAGGGGATTCCCGTATCTGTCAACGGAAACAAAATGCCCCCTGTCGAACTACTCACAACTCTCAATAAAATCGGCGCGGTACATGGAATCGGTCACGTTGATATTGTAGAAAACCGTCTCGTTGGAATGAAATCAAGAGGCGTCTATGAGACTCCGGGCGGTACAATTTTGTATGCCGCTCACAGAGAGCTTGAACGCCTTACTCTTGACAGTGAAACAAGTCATTATAAAGAGATACTCGCAGTGAAATACGCGCAAATTGTCTATAACGGCCAGTGGTTCTCCACATTAAGAGAGGCGCTTGACGGATTCATTGAAGTAACACAGCGCAATGTAACAGGCAGCGTAAGATTTAAACTCTATAAAGGCAATATCATAAATGCCGGAACGAAAGCTGAAAAGTCACTTTATTTTGAAAGTTTATCATCGTTTACAGATACGGAATTGTTTGACCAGAAGGACGCAACCGGATTCATAAAGCTTTTTGGGTTACCAATGAAGGTTGCGGCTATGGCGGGAAATAATATATATAAATAAAAATATAAATAAATAAAAATAAAAATAAAAATAAAAACCAAAATCTAAAAGCGCATACTTGGGGGTGCTTCGCACCCCCTTGCAGGGGGACACCCCCCGCAACGCCCCCCGCGAAAACCCGTAGGGGAAAGTTGGCTGCTTAATCATCAACAAGGGTTCTCTGGTCTTTCATTATGAATGAAATAGATGCAATAATTGTAGGGGCAGGAAGCGGGACAAGACTTGGACATTCTGTCCCCAAAGCATTTGTTCCTATTTGCGGAGAACCTATTCTCTATTATTCGCTTAACGCATTTTGTTCACATCCGCAAATTAACTCTGTGATATTGGTTGTCAGCGCAGATATGCTTAATCAGGCGAAAGATTTTATTAATGATAATGATGATTTCAAAAACAGAGTACAGGTGACAACAGGCGGTGATGAACGGTGGAAATCAGTTCAAAACGGCATATCATTGTCAAAAAGCAAATGGGTTTTGGTTCATGACGCTGCGCGTCCGTTTGTGAGTTATGAGGTGATAAATTCACTCCTTGAAAAACGTGATGAGTTTGAATGCGCCATAACCGTAACGCCTGAGATTGATACAATCCGCACTATTGACGGAAATAAATGCGGGGTGACCGTTGACAGGTCAAAACTCCTGCGCGTAGGCACACCGCAGCTTTTCCGCAGAGAGCTTATAATGTCGGCTTTTAATCAGGTAGAAAAAATGGACGCTCCCCCAACCGATGAAGCCGCGCTTATTGAGAGTCAGGGGATGGCGGTTGGCTACGCCTGGGGTGATCCGGCAAATTTTAAAATAACAACCAAAGCAGATCTTGAAATCGCGGAGGCATTACTTGAAAAAAGAGATAAAGAGGTGCGGCTGGGCGGGCGCTGACCCAATCTACATCGCATATCATGATAACGAATGGGGTGAGCCTGTTCATGATGACTGTAAACTGTTTGAGATGCTTATACTTGAAGGAGCTCAGGCGGGATTATCGTGGATTACAATCCTCAAACGCCGGGATAATTATAAAAAAGCTTTTGCCAATTGGGACTGGAAAAAAGTCGCAAAATTTACACAAGCTGATGTTGAACGGCTTATGATGGACAGCGGAATTATCCGCAACCGCCTTAAAATAGAGGGCACAATAAAAAACGCAATTCTGTTTGAACAGGTGCGCGGTGAGTTTGGAACTTTTGATAAATATATTTGGCAGTTTACCGATTATAAAATAATCTATCCTTCAAAAAAACTTTGCCGTTTAGAGGATATCCCCGCAACCACAGCAGAGTCAGACGCAATGAGCAAAGATTTGAAAAAGCGGGGATTTAAATTTGTAGGAAGCACCATCTGTTATGCTTTTATGCAGGCGGTAGGAATAGCAAACGATCATATTGAAGGCTGCTATAAATTTGTTGATGAGAGTAATCGGCACAAATAAAAAACATGAAGAAATTGACAGAAAAAGGACTCTATTTTAACGGATTAGACGGACTGCGGCTTATAGCCTCGGTCAACATCGTGCTGTTTCATTTTCAGGGCAGCGGCGGGTTTTATGATATGGGGGGCAGCCCCGGATGGTTTTTCCGCATTTTAAAAGGCCCCGCTTTCCATGCAAGCCTCTTTTTTATCTTAGGCGGATTTATATTCGCAGCGAAATTCGCTCCTAAAATCGGTACTTTTAAAAACTGGCCGTTTCTTAAAAAACGCTTCTCAGAACTCTATCCCCTGCATCTTATCACAACTCTTATGATGGCTTCGCTCTTTGTAATAAGAAGGTGGGGAACGGAGAGTATCGACTGGGGTAAACTATGCGCTTCTTTATTTATGCACCTCTCATTTTTGTGGTCTCTGTTTCCCTTTGGCACTCATAATCTCAACACTCCGTCATGGGCGCTCAGCGCCATGTTTTTTTGTTACCTGCTATTCGGACCTATGCTCAAATGGACTTTTTCAATCAAGAATAAGAAAACGGTAATAATGTTCATAGCCCTCTGCTTTCTTCCTCTCGCTGCCTGGGGATATCTTTACAGCACTATAGGAACGCCGAAAGAATATTATCACTTCTTCCACACATTCGCTCCCGTACGTTTATTTGAATTTGGAATCGGGATGCTGCTTGCCCGCTTTCTTATTCTGCAAAAAGAGACAAAAAAATCTGCTGCACGCGTATCGGTAATAAATAATAAAATATACTGCTGGAAAGCTCTATGCGGTGATCTTACGATTGCGTTCTGCGTCTATCTTGTATACTCTAACCTCAGCCTTCAATACAAAGGTGATCCAACACTGAGATTTTTCTCCTACCACCTGTTTATGGTTCCGCTCTATCTTATCATTCTTTACGTCGTAGCACTCGAAAAGGGAGTAATAGCCCGCATTTTATCATTTCCAACTCTGCGCAAAATCGGGCGTACCTCGTTCTACCCCTACTTGATACATATCCCGCTTATGTCAATAGTCACACTGTACTGCGAACGGGCGCTTGGCTACCGCAAATTTCTGCACTCCCCGCTTAACATTTTAGTTTTTATGTTGATTCTTTATGGGTGCAGTTATCTGTACGTATACGCGCTGAGAAACAGACTGCGGCAGCGTAAGACGGAAATTGAGACGATGCAGGCGGCGCAACAAACGGCACTATAATGATAAAGGTGGCTGGTTCTGGATTTACATTTTCAAGATAAATTAAGCCAATAGTCACTTTGCCATGTTGGTTATTTTTTCCAACGCTTTCGCAGACGCAGAGCAGCGAATCTCCATCTCGAACATGTCAACTCGTCACCTCAAAACAACCGCCGCTGTTCCAACCCGCTTCCCATTCTCCTTTGTCTCTACCAAATACCGACCAGCCGGAATCTTACTTAACGAAAAGCTATTACTGCCGCGAGTATTAAAACGAGCCAAGGTTTTACCTCGCATGTCAAAGAGTCTGATTTGTAAGTCGGAAGTTGGGGATGATTTTATGTTTAAGGTTTTGCCTTTGACAGTGATAAGTGGCACTGATGCGATGGCAGTATTACGGGTGATTTTGTTTCCGATTACAGAAGTCGGTTTACCCAAAGACAATAAATAAGGGTAGCTCTGGTCTTCTTCTATTTGCCAGATATCATCAAAGTCCCAACCTGCGTATGTAATTTGTTGCCTCATCTGTGAGGTTGTACGGCCTTGGCCTACTGCAGATATAGTTAAACCGGAAGTTTCAATATCCCAAAAACAATTGCTAACAGTTCCTTTGGAGTCATAGCTATAGTATCCAATCAGGCCACCGATGTTATCACCAGTACCACTTACAGCCCCCGTAGAATAGCAATTGATAGCTATTCCATTGCCTGTAACAGCTCCAATCAAACCACCTATGTAATAACCTGTACCGCTCACAGAGCCTGTAGAGTAGCAATTGGTGATTGTTGTATTTGCTCCACCATCCCAAAACCCAATCAGACCACCTATTGTACAATCACCCGTACCGTTCACCAATGCAGTGGAATAGCTATTTGTAATGTGACCTCTATTCATGTAACCCACCAGCCCCCCCACATTACAATTGAGATATACGTTATCACAAGCCCCATACACATTTCCAGTAGAGTAACAATTGGTAATTGTAGCACCATTTGAATATCCCACAAGTCCACCAACAATAGCGTCCGTGCCACTCACATTTCCTGCGAAATAGCAATCGGCCATTGTACTCATTGTATTGCTGGAGCTGGGGTCAAAAGATCCAACCAAACCACCTATATTGTTATACGCCGTACCACTCACTGTTCCAATAAAATAACTTGCGGTTATTGTGGAGCTGCCTGTGACAGTACCCACTAAGCCACCTGTGCTCAAAGAGCCAGCTACATAGCCTTCAGTACCACTAACATTTCCAGTAGAGTAACAATCAATAATTTTACCAGTACCTAAACATCCCACTAAAGCGCCTACATTATAGTCGCCAAATACAAAAACATTCACAAGTCCAACGTTTTTAATTTCTCCTCCATTAGACATACGTGCAAACAAACCAATACAATCAAATGGAATTTCTCCAAGCCTGTTAATGTAAAGATCGTTTATTACAAAACCTTTTCCGTCAAAAGTACCTGTGAATGCAATCGATGGATTAATATCTCTTCCAATTGGATTAAATCCTTTACCATCATTCATATTGCGGCTTGATGAAGCATCTATGTTGCCGGTCAATTCATAATTACCGTCCAAAGGAAAATCAGTGTGCTTTCCAATCAGGCATAGTTCCCCAAAAGAAGATATTTTGATGACATCTGCACTTATATATAATACCAATACCGTAAGAATAGTAAATGTGAGAAACGGCCTGATTTTCATTACAGCATCCTCCATGCTTTGGATTATATGTATATTTTTTTCAATAGTTCACACCACACCCTCAATATTGTTAATCTGTCTATTGCCGCTTTCATCAATAACAATATCTCTATCCCCGCTTTCATCTATAATAATAAAGGTTGCTGGTTCTGGATTCACATTTTCAAGATAAATTAAGCCAACAGTCACTTTGCCATGTTGGTTATTTTTTCCAACGCTTTCGCAAACGCAGAGTAGTGAATCTCCATCTCGAACATGTCAACTCGTCACCTCAAAACAACCGCCGCTGTTCCAACCCGCTTCCCATTCTCCTTTGTCTCTACCAAATACCTGCCTGCAGAAATCTTACTCAATGAAAAACTGTTACTGCCGCGAGTATTAAAACGAGTCAGGGTTTTACCTCTCATGTCGAAAAGTCTTATTTGTAAATCGGAAGTTGGGGATGATGTTTTTATGTTTAAGGTTTTACCTCTTATGGTGATAGATGGTGCTGAGGCGGCAGCTGCGTTGCAGGAAATTTTGTTTTTGATTACAAAAGTTGGCGTTTGCGTTTTCCCCAAAGCTTGTAAGTAAGGGTAATCTTGGCCTTCTTCTATAGCCCAAATGTTCTCAAAATCCCAACCAACATAAGTAGCCTGCTGCTTCATTTGAATCGTGGTGCGGCCTTCACCGCCAAAAGAGGTACTTTGTTTGGTGGTCTCTGTGTCCCAGAAACAGTTGTTAGTTACATCCATCGAAGAATATCCAATCGATCCACCGACCAAAACTGAATTTATAATGCTACTAACACTTCCTGTAGAATAACAATTGGTGATTGCAACATCACGGCTATTATAAGCGTAGTATATTTCACCTACCAAACCACCTAATCCTGTAAAACCGACAACAGATCCTTTAGAATAGCAATTCATAATTGTACCACTTCTAAGATACCCAATCAAGCCACCTGCATAGTCAGTCCTTGTTTCTACATTAACTGTAGAATAGCAATTCATAATTGTACTGTTCTCTGAACGACCTACCAAACCACCTGCATAATCATATCTTGCGTGTACTTCACCGGTTGAATAACAATCAGTAATTTTACTATTCTTTAACTGGCCAGCCAAACTACCTACACGAAAATTGCCAAAGATTGAAACATCTTTAAGTCCAAGCGTTTTAATTTCACCATCTGCGATATAGCCAAATAACCCAATATCGGAAATTTGCTCCCGCCTAATATACAAGCCTTTGATAGCATACCCTTTCCCGTCAAAGATGCCTGTGAATGCAGAATCTAATATAGCATTCCCGTGTGAAGTATAACCTACAATTTTTCCAATCGGCTCAAATCCCTTACCATCATTCATATTGCGACTTTCAGAAGCGTCGATGTTGCCAGTTAATTCATAGTTGCCGTCCAAAGGGAAATCTGGATGTTTTCCTATTTTACACAAATCTTCAAAATCGCGTATTTTGATAGTCTCTGCGCTTGCTTGTAGCGCCAATACCGTAGAGATAATAAATGTGAGAAACAACTTAGTTCTCATTTACAGCCTCCCCCATACTTTGAATTATTGTTTCACTTAACATATTTCACACCACACCCTCTATATTGGAAATTTGTCTGCTACCACTCTCATCAATAACAATATCTCTGTCTCCGCTTTCATCTATAATGATAAAGGTGGCTGGTTCTGGATTTACATTTTCAAGATAAATTAAGCCAATAGTCACTTTGCCATGTTGGTTATTTTTTCCAACGCTTTCGCAGACGCAGAGTAGTGAATCTCCATCTCGAACATGTCAACTCGTCACCTCAAAACAACCGCCGCTGTTCCAACCCGCTTTCCATTCTCCTTTGTCTCTATCAAATACCTGCCTGCAGGAATCTTTGCTAATGAAAAACTGTTGCTGCCACTGCCGCTAGTATTAAAACGAAACAAGGTTTTACCTCTCATGTCAAAAAGTCTGATTTGTAATTCGGAATTTGGGGTTGATTTTATGGTTAAGGTTTTGTTTTTGATGATAATAAGTGGTACGGGTGCAACGGTTGCGTTGCGAATGATTTTGTTTCCGATTACAGATGTTGGCGTTTGAGTCTTACCCAAAGCCAAAAGGTAAGGATAGTCTTCACCTTCGTCTATAGCCCAAATGTTATCAAAATCCCAGCCTATATAGGTAGTTTTTTGTTTCATTTGAGTTGTGGTACGTCCTTCGCCTCTTGCTGAGGTAGTTAAACCAGAGGTCTCAATATCCCAATAGCAATTGGTAACTATTTCACTATCGCTAAAAAAAACTCCAATAAAACCATCTATATCTGCGCCCGTACCACTCACCAAACCTGTGGAATAACAATTGGTGATTGTGGAATTTATTACGTTGGTAAAACCACTGGTGATAATAATACCCACTAAACCACCTATAATGCCCACACCGCTTACAGACCCTGTGGAATAACAATTGGTGATTGTGGAGAAGTTTATTTCAGAATCATCATCGGTAATAGAACCCACCAAACCACCTAAATAACTAATACCGCTCACAGCCCCCGTAGAATAACAATTGGTAATTTGACCTCCAAATATACTACCCACCAAACCACCCACACTGCCACGCCCACTAACATTTCCATTAGAATAGCAGTTGGCAACTATTCCATTAGAAGAAGCTCCAATCAGACCACCCACGTATAAATCGCCAATTATAGAAACATTACTAAGCCCAATGGCCTTTATTATTCCACCAATACCTACAAACCCAAACAAACCGATATTACTTTCTGCGGGTCTATTAATATAAAGATTGTTTATTACAAAACCTTTTCCATCAAAAGTACCTGTGAATGCAGAATCGGGTATATAATACCGAAACGTACCATAAAGAAGTTTTCCAATTGGCTCAAATCCTTTCCCATCATTCATATTGCGACTATCAGAAGCGTCTATATTATCTGCTAATTCATAATTACTGTCCAAAGGGAAGTCAGGGTGTTTTCCTATCTTTTTAAGCTCCTCAAAATCGTGTATTTTTATGACATCTGCGCTTACCTGTAATGTTAAGACAGTAAAAACTGTGAATGTGAGAAAAAATTTAGTTCTCATAAATAACATCTCCGTTTTAGTTTATATATTAAAATTACGTAAATTTCCCATCTCCGATATGTTTGTAAGCCTGCCTCCGCTTTCGTCAATAACAATATCGGCATTGCCGGTTTCCTGAATAGTAATAAAAGCGCCAGACTCATTGACTGATTGCAAGAAAATCAAATCACATGTAACACGATTTGCATATTTAGTTTTTTTGACACTTTCGCAGACGCAAAGAAGTTCATCGCAGCCTCTTACGTGAGGCAATGACAATTCAATATGTGTCCCTACATTCCAAAATCTGCCAATTGACCATGGAACTACAATCTGCGTTCTTGCGAATTGTTGCCAATCTAAAATACTTTTCATTTTCCAAAGTGCAGTGTCATAGTTCTGTATCCACCTTTGCTCCGATAAACTGGTGGGCATTTCAGCAAATGCACGATACCTATTGTAAATAGATTTACAACGTCTCCATATTTCTCTGCCATCCTCAAGTGTAAATCCAGGAGCTAACACTTTAGCTAATTTTTCTTCCTCATCTTTTCCCAAATTATCAGGCCATTCATGTGTAACAATATTTCTCACCGCCATAGTTTTATTATAGCCTATACCTTCAATATACTCATATTTAAGTATCGGCTCACAAAAAATATCGTTTGCCCCAGGCTCCCTTATGTCACCATAAGAAATGAGTTCTTTGAGCGTGATCGTTTTGGTGATAAAATTTGAACCGGGAGTATAAAGACAAGAGATGCTTTCATCTGGTGGAGATGTGGACCCGAACCATATATCTTCAGAAGTTGTTTTATTGCGTGTAGGAATTGTTTTTCTGGAAATTATGTAAAAATCCTCGCATAATTCTTTAACAATAGCGTCATTATTCGCTTCATTTTCTTTGAGAATTTGTCCACCTATTGTTAGGCCCTTGACTTCATTGAGGGCAGGGTTATCGAATGAATCGGTGTCAATAAGCGCCCTAAACCCATCGGGCGCATACGTCTTGCCCCAACCTTTCCAATCGCATGGGATGTGAGGTTTTCCTATTTTCGTTTCACTCCAATTCGATAATCTCCGAAAATGTTCAATAGCGTCAACAGGATTATCAATATATCCTAAAATATCTCTGCGCCCGTGCCAAAAATCATTGAAAACTCTACCATATGTTGGCATTATAACATATCTTGACACATCAACTTCTTTTTTATAAACTACTCCGACATCATAAATATCTACATCTACTACCCTTGAATAAGAATAGAGCGGATAACCAGGCCTTGGCATAAGTGCCAAAGACACTAACAGTTTTTTAGGAATACTTTTTCTAAAGTCAATGTTACTAATTTGACCATTTTTATATCCCGACAAAATCGTTGAAAACATTGGTTTATCAAAAGGAATATTTGTATTCGCTAAAAAAGAATTAGTTACAATAGTGTTACCAGAAGATACTTGCGGACTCATTGGAATAGAAATTGGCGGTGCTATTTTTATATCGTTAATAAACTCCAAATAATCACCTGGTGCAAAGACGGGATGGAGATTGATGTCTGCTTCCCAAATGGTATGTACATTATTACCATTTTTAAATCTAATAAAAGCTCCCCCAAAACGCCAGTGCTCACCAAGACCCGCATTCATTTTTATTGATAGATAAGCAGAATCAAAATCAAAAAACTCATTTGGATTATTTATATCAAACTCTATCCCATAACAAGTTTGAGCGTAACCATTTGGTCGCAATGAATATCCCATTGACTCCTTTGTGTCAATTTTACCATCAAGTATATTTCCACCGTTTTCTGGTATCAAGCTATGGCTATCAATAAAAGCTGTACCTGATTCCTGCCGCACATATACACCTGGTGCAATTGCTGAATATCCATTAAAGGCATTGTTTATTGTACTCCATGATTTTAACCTTGTGTTTTTAGAAATTCTATCTTCAAGTTCGCGAACGTTGGCAACCATTTCGTGCCAAAACGAATTCACCGATAACAATTTTGGCAGCGACCACTCATTTGTAGCAAACCCCCTTCTCAGCAAAAACGGACTGGCTTGGATTGGGAGCAGTGTTCCTCTCTTCGTATCTATTATTTCTCCGTATGGTAAGATTTCCTGCAAAATGTTTTTACTGTTTATAAAATAAGCCCTATTCATCCCCATAGGAAGCGAATCGTGAGATGCTCCACTCCCAACACTATTAGGCCATCTGTCAGATACATACGAGTTGGTTTGAACATATATATCTACATAAACAGGTATTTTGTCCTGCGAAAATTTCTCATATAATACTATTTGCAAATTACTGTCATTATCAAAAGAAATATCTTTTACTTTAATAGCCGCTTCTGTTCCATCTGCAACACAAAATAAACCGGAATTTAAGTAATTTAAGGCATTGTTAAATTCATCCTGAGTAACGGCAGTTTCTATAAGCATCCTGTAAAGTAACCCGGATGGAGTTGAGAACTCATTAGCATCATCTAAATACAGATTCCCTAAGATTTTTTCAGGCTCATTTTCAATAGTATTAATACCATATTTAAGTTCACCAATAGTAACCGGCAACCCATCAATCATCACATTAGCCCGCCGCTGCATCTCAATATTCGGCACCGCAGACAACCTCAGCTCCGCCTCATTCCACTGCACCTCTTCCACTCGTCCAGCAAACAATGGATTAACCTCCACCTTTGGCAGTTCTGTTTTTCCATATTCTTTGTCCCATGAATATTCAATAATGTAAACCATACGGCCAAACAACCTTATCCATTCACCTTCAAGCGTACTTTTCAGCTGCGCAGTATTATTAAGCCGTATTTGTGTCTGCCTGCTCTGTATTACTCCACCGCCGTGTTTAAAGCTTCCACTTTCAGATATTTCTCCAATTCCGCCTTTTGCCAAAAATCCGGTTGCGTATTTCAAATCTGCAACATTATTTCCGTGTATCTCATCTTCGGCATAAATCAATGCCCATTCATCTTCCTCAGTAACGGCATTGCGCACCTTGAAGAGTCCAATATCAGGATATTCAGCGCCCTGATTTTGAGAATCACGAAATGCTATCTCGTCTTCACGTCCAAGTATTACATATACAACCAATACGCTGTGACTCATTAATTAACCTCCCGCTCCCGCCATAGCTGTAATTTAACGCTCCACAAATCAAAATCTTCATGAACAAATGTTAGAGTGTTATCTAAGAGTTTTACATCTATCGAGCCTTCCATTTCATTATCCGGCCCAAAAAGCCAGTAATTTTTCTTTGCGTTAATTGTTATACTGTTACCCCTTACCTTTTTTTGTAGATAATTCGCAAGCTCTGCCATTTTTGCTGTTGACGCCCGCTGCGTAATGATAGTAGTGTATTCATCTGTGACAGTATGAATTTTTGTAGCTCTGCCTCCCAATGTGATGTCGTGAGTTACAGCATATTCCTGTTCAGCTTCGCGCTCAGGGTCTCTCAGTCCTTTAACATCCCCGAAATCATAAACGCCGTGCGTATCCGACGGCCTATTGTTTACAATAGCATTATTCAAATCATGAAACAGTAGATGCAATTTACAATCAAACATACCAAAGTAATCAGTTCTCATAGTGCTGAATGAGTGGTTGCCTGCCATTGAAACCTTAAATGTACCACCGTCACCTTTGTCTGGCCCTGCAGGAAAGAAGTTACTTCCTGCATTAATAGACATTATAAATTCATGTCCATCGGCATTACTGTAAGAGCCTTTCAATGACTTAAAAAAGTTAGACAGCGCCTTTACTTCTGGTTCAGGTAGCAATAAAGAAAACTCTACTGTTCTATAATCATTATGCCCGCCTTGGTCAAATACGCCAATATTCCCTATAAAACGCTGAATTGTGAGAGCTTTCACAAGCTGTACAGTATAACCGAATGTTGGCAATGATACCTGTACATGCGCATTATCTCCCGGTATGCGCATGAATGTTATTTTGTCGTTACTCATTCTATCCCCATTTGCTTGGCACGTTGGAAGAACTCTGTTAAAAACAGATCCATCTGCCCGCTGCGCAACTCCCTGAACATACTATCTGTTACTCCACCGCTTTGATCAACTAATGTAATATTGACAGGCTGCGTTGCCGGTTGATTCTGTGCAGACATCGCCTCTCTCGCAAGCTCCGCCGTCTCCTCCCGACTCGTCACATTCGCCGGCCCCCGCACAATCTCCGGCCCATACTCCCCAACAATCCCCCACTTCCCAGCCATAATATTTCCACCCATATCAAACCCGCCGGCAAAGTTAGTACCTTTGATTTGTGATAATAACCCGGCGGTAGAAGCCGCTACAGTGGCCATTGCAGCAAGATTAGCCGGAAACGGCGTAGCTGCAGCTTTGGCCATGGCGTTTGCTATTTGTATAGCTGTATCTGCTGTAGCAAACGCTTTAGATAAGTTAAACATTTCGCTGTAGTCACCGCCAAGCTGAGAGATAAAATCTCCTATTATGCTTCCTATTCCATTATAGGTTTGTTGGTATCTGGCAAGTCCGCTTTGCATATTTTTCATGTCAAGCGC
>Ga0123356_10004247_pt1 | contig 14831 bp, 11 predicted proteins | sample TergutEmb28metaG_2_FD_92546 | JGI IMG/M metagenome (GOLD analysis project Ga0123356, IMG submission 92546) | Embiratermes neotenicus P3 segment gut microbial communities from Petit-Saut dam, French Guiana - Emb289 P3 | ecosystem: Host-associated > Arthropoda: Insects > Digestive system > Gut ... | reverse complement strand
TTTTGCCACGGCGCGTGGCGTGGCGGCGTTTTACCAGATGCTCGGCAACGGCGGTCGGCTCGGCAACGTGCGACTGTTCTCGCCGCGGCTCCTGGCCTACGTGTCGCGTAGCCACACCGGCGAGATGCCGGACGCGCAGATGGACGGCATTCCGATGCATCGCGGGCTCGGTCCGCATGTGCGCGGCGAAAGCGACCGCATCCGCGGCTTGGGAACGATCGGCGCTCCGGTGACTTTCGGCCATGGCGGGGTTGGCTCATCTTATTCCTGGGTCGATCCGAGCAGCGGAGTCTCGTTCAGCTATCTGACGAACTACGTCCATCCGGACCCGTGGCACTCGGCCCGGTTGGACCGGGTCGCGAACCTGGTGCACGCGGCGATCGACTGAGCATTTTGTCCAAGCCCGGCGCGGCCAAGGATCCTGGCACGTGCCACGTGCTTGGCCGGCGATGCCGAACTGCCGCCGTCTGCACCGTGGCGAGCCGCCTGACCAATGCTCGTCGTGGTCCTTTCATCGGCTCGAGCCACGTCTATTCCCTTGGCCATGCCTCAGGCGACATCCGTCCGATTAGCTGCAATCGCCTGCGGCCGGCCCGCTTGAGATCGTACGGTCCAGGGAAGGATGCGCACCACGCGCAGCAGGCCGGCTGCACTGGACAGGCTTTGCAGCGAGCGACGCGCCTCCAGGAGGAGATCGCGCACCTGCAGCGGATTGGTCGACCCCGCCGCCTCCTCCACGAAGGTTAGTCGGTACAGCGAATAGAGGCCGATCAGGCTGGCGAGAACGAAGTAGAATGTCCAGGCATGGAAGTACAAGACCGGTACCGTCACCGCATTGAGCTGGCCTTTCCAGGTGAACGCGAGCGTCAGCTCGTGGGCGGCGAAGAAGTCGGCAGCAAGGCCGCCAAGTACCGGCGCAACGGCAGCTCCGCTCGCGCTCATGACGCCGCTTGCAGCAAGGTACGCGGTCGCCTGCCCCGGAGGCGACAGTTTCATCGCGACATTGCCTGATGCCAGCGCGACGCCTGCCGTCGCAAACCCCATCAGGATGTGCAGCGCGAACAGCAGATAAAGCAACGCGGGCTGCAGCCAGGGAATGCCGGTGACGCTCCAGGCCAGCGTGCAGAGCAGGAACATGGGCGACGAAACGCGCAGCACGGCCTTGTTACTGAACCGGTCGATCAGGCTGCCCCATATCCCGAGGGCCGCCAAATTGCTCAACTGGCTGGTCGTGGTGAGAATGACCACGGTTGCCAACGGATAGCCAAGCGTCTTCAGCATGTAGACGGTAAAGAACGGTGCAGCGAGATTGACCGCGAAGTTCCAGGACGAGAGAAACACCATCAACCGGCGGAAGTTCGGGTCACGAAACGGTGCCGCCAGCAATCGGAAGACCGGGGTCCGCTGCGTCGTCTCCGGCATTGGCAGATCCGGCGTGATCGACAGCAGCCAAACACCGACCATTCCAATCCCGGCGCTGAGCAGAAACAGGACTGAGTAGGCGAGTGATGGATGGCTTGGTAGATGCTGTTTCCAGGTGTCTATCAGCAGACCGCAAGACAGCGCCAACGTCGTGGCGACCGCGGTGGTCGCCGCTGCGCGTCGACCGAAAAAGCGACCGTACTCGCTCTCTGGCACCAGGTCGCGCATCCAGGAGTTCCATGCGCAACCGGCGACAGCGGCCAGCGCCTGATACGTGGCGATTGACACCACCAGAACCGGGATAGCAGCGCCTGCACCAAACAACGGCGCGGCGGCGGCGGTAATCAGAAAACATCGGCCGATGCCCGCCGCCCAGGTCGCGACCAGGCGTCGAGCGCGCACCTTCTCGACGAGGGCGACCGCTGGCACTTGCAGAAACTGCACAGCGAATGGAACTGAAGCGAGCACGCCGATTGCGAAGTTGCTGGCGCCCAAGGCCAGGGCGTAACCGACCAAAAACACGCCGGTGGTGAGCGTGCCCATAGCTTCGCTCGCGATGGCGTCGTACAGGATCAGCCGGAAGGTGCGGGTGGGTTCGTTCATTGTTCGACCACTGTCGGGGGCAGAGGAGCGGAAACGCAAGATCTGTTTAATCTCGGAGCGAGCCCCAACCGCTCGCTAGAGCGTGAGGAGGATAGAACCCGGCTATGAAGCAGCACTCACACGCTAGAGACCAGGCATATTTGCCGGACGTGAGCGACACGTTCGGCGGCATTGTAATTGGCAAATAGCGGACTGCCGGTGACGACATGTGAGGCCGTGAGGTCGTTTTGCTCGCATGGGGCCCGCTTGGAAACGCTCTGCATGCCGCGGTATCGGCCGCGTCTTTGAACTGCCAACTTCGAACAGATCGAAGCGGCAAAATGGTGAATCCCGGCACAATTGTCGCCATCCGTGGTCGACCGTGATGCGTTGGGCCAGAACGCTGCGTGACAGATCAGGAGCACGCCAAGTCACTCAACCGAGATGAGCGGCCTGATAGCACGCGACAAGGCCGCACGGCCTATCCGCTCTGCGCGGCAACCGCTTCGGATGGGCCGCCTCGCGATTATGTGCCCCTCGTCGGTGGTTCCGAGCGGAAGCTCCACCGCGCACCTCGGATTTGCACTTGGCTGCTATCGAGGGTTTACTGGTCGCAATCAACGCGCCAGGGGGGCGTCATGAATAGGTGGTGGTTAGGAATTGCGCTCGCCTTCGCCCTGATGGCGTTTCAGAACGCGAGGGCTGCCGGAAATTATCTCGACCTGTCGTCGCCGGACTTCAAGGACGGCGGCCAGCTAGCCCAAAAATACGGCGGCAATAATCCAGGGAATCCCAACTGCACGGGTCAGAATGTTTCACCGGCCCTTAGCTGGAAGAACGCGCCGGCCGGGACAAAGAGCTATGCCATCATGCTCTTTGACACGGCTGGCCGCGCGCCACTGGGTGTGGTCCATTGGTTTGCCTACGGCATCCCGCCAACCAAGATGGGCTTCAAAGAAGGCGAGGCGGCAGAGGCGCCCAATGGATTCGCCGGCGGAAAGAGTACGATGAACCGGGCAAGTTACTTCGGCCCCTGTCCGCCCAAGGGGGTTAAGGCCCATCCTTATGTGTTCACTCTCATGGCGTACGATATCGCACCGGACGCGATTCCGGCTGGGTTGTCGCCGCCAGAGTTCGTCAAAGCCGTCCAAGCCGCGGGGGGCAAACTGTTGCAATCAGTGAGCCTGGTTTCCCGGTACGGCCATTAACTCACGTTGTCTGGAAGCCGATTTAACAACGGACCGCGCTTGCTGCCTCGGTCTCCCCGGCACGCCGCCGGACACCGCTTCTCCTTGCCAGTCGGCTCATCGCCACGAAGAGTTGACGCTGCTCGGGATCGCCTTCAGCGCTCTCCACACCGCGTCCGCAGGCATCGGCGCCGCTATCGCCCGGTCGCAAAGCTCGCGGTGCGCAGAATCTGGACTTCATCCGCGCCACGGCCGATCGTACGCTGCTGGTCCAGCGCAGCCGCATCATCGACGAGATCCGTCGAATCACCCTCGACGATCGCGCTCTCGTCGGAGAGTTCGTCGACGTAGCCTGAGCCGCCTAATCAAGGGGAGGACGATCATGCCGCTCGGAACCGTGAAGCTTCCTGGCCTCGATCGGATGCGGGATCTGGCGACGGACCTTGGTCTCGACATGAGCGACAGTGAACTCGCCAAACACCGCGAGGCCCTGGCCGGCAGCATCGCCGCCTACAACCTCATCGATCAGATGCCGGACGAGGTGCCGCCCGTCACCTATCCGCGTACGCCGGGCCGTCGTCCGAGTGCCGAGGAAAACCCGCTGAATGCATGGTACGTGAAAACCACGGTCGAGGGCGCGCCATCGGGCAAGCTCAAGGGCAAGACGGTCGTGCTCAAGGACAATATCTGTCTCGCTGGCGTGCCAATGATGAACGGCGCCTCGACGCTGGAGGGCTACACCCCCGACGTCGATGCCACCGTGGTCACGCGCCTGCTCGATGCGGGCGCCACCATCGTCGGAAAATCGGTGTGCGAGTATTACTGCTTCTCTGGCGGCAGCCACACCAGCGCGACCGGGCCGGTGCACAATCCGCATCGCCAGGGCTATTCCGCCGGAGGTTCCTCCTCGGGCAGCGCCGCTCTGGTAAGCGTCGGCGAAGTGCAGATGGCACTCGGCGGTGACCAGGGCGGCTCGATCCGTATCCCCGCCTCGTTCTGCGGTATCTATGGCATGAAGCCGACCTGGGGGTTGGTGCCGTACAGCGGGATCATGCCGATCGAACTCACCGTCGATCACACCGGCCCGATGACTGCTACAGTCGAGGACAATGCACTCCTGCTGGAGGTGCTCGCAGGACCCGATGGGCTCGATCCGCGCCAGTACGGTGCGGTGCCAAAGCCCTATCGTGAGGCGCTGGGCGACGGCGCGGGCGGCCTTCGGATCGCGGTGGTGGACGAGGGTTTCGGTCATCCGCAGTCGATGGCCAAGTCCGATGCGATCGTGCATGAGGCGGCGGATCGGTTCCGCGGCCTCGGCGCGTCAGTCGAGGCGGTGTCGATTCCGCTGCACCAGGCTGGCGCTGCCATATGGCTGCCGATCGCGGCCGAGGGCGCGACGGTGCAGATGATGCATGGCAACGGCTATGGTTTTAACTGGCAGGGACTTTACCTGACCTCACTCATGGATTTTCACAGCGGCTGGCGCACGCGCGCGAACGAACTGTCGGATTCGCTCAAGAACACGATGCTGCTTGGTCAATACATGACCACGACGCACCGCGGCCGCTATTACGGCAAGGCACAGAATCTGGTGCGGCGCCTACGCGCCGCCTACGACGCCGTACTGGCTCGCTATGACCTGCTGCTGATGCCCACGTTGCCGATGACCGCCTCCCCGCTGCCGCCCTCCGACGCACCGACAGAGCTCATCATCCAGCGCGCGTTCGAGATGCTGCCGAACACCGCACCATTCGACTGCACGCACCATCCCTCGATGAGTGTGCCTTGTGGCACGGTGGACGGCCTGCCGGTCGGCATGATGCTCACCGGCCGAATGTTCAACGAGGAAACGATCTATCGCGCCGCTGCCGCTTTCGAGAAGGGCGTAGATTGGAAAACGCTGACAGGATGAGATCCAACGTCCGCTGGACGCTTGCGGCGAGTCATTGTGCGATCTCGCGAGTCATTTGCCGGCCGCCAAGATCTCAGGCGAGCACGACGCGATGCCGACGGACTGGCGATCGAGGACGTTGATCGTCCTGTTGCCAGACTTTTGACAAACGCCCCGCCCTTCCATTCGCCTCCGTGCGAAGTACGACAATTTTGTGCGGGGAAGTTTCAATCCCGCCGCAAAGCTTGAGACTATCCGTGGCAATCGGTAAGCCTCGGCGCTGGCAAAGTGATGCGCTGTCGATCGGCGGCACGAGCACCGTGCGCCGGTACTTCGGGCAGAACACCACATCGTACTTGCAGGAATAGACGACGTTCCGGTTGCTCTTGAAGCTCATGGACCATGAGAGATACTGTCCCTGTCGGATATTCAAGAGGCATGTCCTGCGCTCACGCCAGACTTCAAAGCCGGGGCTTGCGCGCAGGAGCCGGCCAGCGACCTGGCGGACCTATGGGGTCTGTGCGAGATTGCCACCCGCGCCGGCATGGTGCCGTCTCTTGCGCTCTTCCTCCGGCCATCGTCGCCGACGCTCTGGCCTGTCACGACCGTATTTGGCCCGGGCGATCCGAAAAACATGCCGACCCAGGGGGAAGCGATTTTGCTGAACTTGACGCGCACTCCCGATTTCGGACTAATTCCGGCACGATTTCGGAAGACGAGTGCGCCCGCCTGCTTACCAAATCGACTCAGTGGTACCTCCGCGCCTCTTCAGCGTAGTACCGTTCCGCCTTCACCTTGCTGTACTGGAAAGGATGATACCGATGTTCTCACGGGATCTTATCCGCGGCCGTGGTTTGGGTTTGGCGATGTTGGGATTGGCAGCCGGCGTCCTCGCCAGCTGTGCACCTCAGCCCCCACCCCCAGCACCGATGCCGGCAGCCTATCAGACCTCGACGCAAGGGACCGTCAGCTTTACCGGCGGTGCAGTCGCGATCGGCGTCGGGTTCCAATGGGGCAGCGGCATTCTGACGTTCCGCGGCCAGCAATATCCGTTCCGTGTACGCGGCCTCTCCGTGGCGGATATCGGCGCCACACGGGTCAGTGCCACAGGGACAGTCCGAAATCTGAACAATGTGGCCGATTTCAGTGGCAATTACGTGGCTGTTTCGGCCGGAGCCACCCTAGCCGGCGGCGGTTCGATGGGCACGCTGCGTAATCAGAATGGCGTCGTCATCGACGGCGTCACCACTCAGCAGGGGCTGCGCCTGACGTTGGCTGCGAGCGGGCTGAACATCTCTCTCACGGGGCAGTAGGCTCGCCTTCAGATCTCCCGGCGGCAAAGCACAGGCGAAGGCGCCGGCTCGCAAAAGGTCACTCTCTTGCGGGCCATCGGCTGGCGTGTTGCCTGACTTGGCGTGATCGTGTCGTTGGTCATCGCGCTGATCGGCGGACGGGTGCGGTACCGCATGCCCTCTTCCGATCAGCTCGCGGTGGTCCCGAGTTCTCCGAGCATCCGTCAGTCACAATGAACCACGTTGATTGACGCTCGGCATCCGGCCCCGGGTGCGGTACACTTCCCCCCTTGCGCTTACCCCGCAGCGCTGTCGTGACGCCCTGCTCGCCCAGCCGTTGCCGCGCCGCTACGCTCCGCGTCATGCCAGGCTGGGAGAGATGGCCAGATGTCCATGAGCACTACCGCGGCCTGGCCGCGCGAATGGCCGCGGCTCGGCTTGCTCTGGTTGCTCGGCGTCGACCTTCGCTTGACCATCCTCGCCGTCCCGCCAGTGCTGCCATTGATTCACCGCGACCTCCATCTCGACGAAAAGATGGTGGCGGCCCTCACCGGATTGCCGCTCTTGTTGTTCGGCATCGCCGCCGTGCCCGGCTCGCTCCTGATCGCACGCATCGGCGCCCGCCGGGCAGTGATCGTCGCGATCGTGACGGTTGCCATCGCGTCCGCGCTGCGTGGCGCCGGTCCCTCGGTGGGGATGTTGTTCGTAATGACTGCGATCATGGGCGCCGGTGTCGCGATCATGCAGCCGGCCCTGCCGACCCTGGTCGGGCTGTGGTTCCCTTCGCGGATTTCGCTGGCGACCGGGCTTTATGCCAACGGACTGCTGATCGGCGAGACGATCGCAGCCAGTCTCACGATCCCACTCGTGCTCCCGCTGCTGTCCGGCAGCTGGCAGGGCAGCTTCGTATTCTGGAGCGCGCCGGTGCTTGCCACCGCTTTGCTGGTTCTGTTGTTCACGCCGCACTCAGAACCGCTGAGAGCACGTGGTCAGGTGATGTGGTGGCCGGATTGGCACCGAGCCCGTACCTGGCAGCTTGGGTTCGTTCTGGGCGGCACGGGCGCCATCTACTTCGGTGCTAACGCATTCCTCCCCGACTATCTGCATGCGATCGGCCGACCCGAATTGCTCAACGCGGTCCTCACCGCACTGAACGCCGGTCAGCTTCCCGCGTCGCTGGTCGTGATCGCTTTTGGCCGACACCTTGTTCGGCGCAGGGCGCCGTTCGTCGCGATGGCGTTGCTCGCGCTGATCAGCCAGGCAGGCCTGTTGGTTCCATCCGGCCTCATCGTTATCGCTGCCGCCGCAGGAATCGGTTTCGCGTCATCGTTCTGCCTCATTCTTGCTCTGGCACTGCCTCCACTGCTCGCCACACCCGACGACGTGCACAGACTGGCCGCTGGCATGCTGGGCCTCGGCTACACGATCACCTGCATCGTGCCTTACGTCGGAGGTGCGGTTTGGGACGCGCTGGTGGTGCCCGAGGCGGCGGTGTTGCCAGGCTTCGCCGGGGTGTTGATCATCACCGCCGCTGCCGCGACGCTCAGGCTTGGCGACGCGGCTTAGAAAAGGGGCTTGGCCCACCGAGCGCCAACCTTCACGCTCAGGTTGAGTAGTCCGGTTCCTGAAGGGCGCCATCGCGTGCGCGCCTACCCCACCTTCCGGAATTTGTGCAGGGACCGTAGATTATCCGGCCGCGGCTGGTCAGGCCAGGTCTGCGGCCAGTTCGTCCACGACACTTCGCCAACATAGAGATCGCCACGCGAATCAACCGTCAGCCCGTGCGGCGCGAGGAACTCGGTTGGCCCCATGCCCGGCCCGAGGCCGCCCAATCGCGCTATCCGCTTGCCGGTGTTATCGACGATCGTGACACGCGGCCCAAGATTCGGAACGTGCCGGCTCACCGGCTGCACCGCGCCCAACTCGCCAATGTAGCAGATGGGGCACTTCCCCGGCGGCATGAACAACCCGCACGGACGGTGCAGGTTATTCCACTGCGTCTCGTACCGCCCATTGCCGTCGAACACCTGTACGCGGTGGTTTTCCCGGTCGGCGACATACACCCAGCCGTCGGCGTCGCAGGTGATGTTGTGCGCGATATTGAATTCGCCCGGATCTGTACCCGGCGCTCCCCATGACAGCAGCAGCTTGCCGTTCGGCGAATACTTGTGGACACGCGAGTTACCGTATCCGTCCGACACGTACATATCGCCCTGCGGCGACATCGCGGTGTGCGTGCAACGATGGAATGGCTCGCCGCTCATATAGGGTGCAGGCTTGCCCGGAATGCCCAGCGTCAGCAGCACCTTCCCCGCAAGCGTGCACTGCCTGACCGTGTGGTCGGCGTCGTCGGTCAGCCAGATCGTATCATCCGGCGCCATGAACACGCCGTGGGCGCGGGGAAACACACCCTCGCCCCACGAGCGGAGGAAATTGCCGTCGCGGTCGAACACGATCATCGGGTGTTCACCGCGGTTGAACACATAAACGTTGTCGTTTTTGTCGACGCCGACCGAGCCGATTTCCTTGAACGACCAGCCGGGCGGCAGCTTCGCCCAGTTTACCACCGGTTCATATGTGTATTCGCCGCTACCCACGGTCGCCATGGCCCGTCTCCCCATGCAGATTGCGGATAGTTTCTCACGAACCTCGCAACGCGCCAACCCGACGCCCCCGGGCCGACGCCCCCGGGCCGACGCCACGGGCCGACGCCACGGCCATCGTTTCATAGGCGGCAAAACCAAACGCCGGGGCGGTGGCGCGTGATCTTCTATGCGGTCACGGCCGGCCTCGCAGCTCTGCTGATCGTCCTGTGGCCGCCATCACGCGCGCGGCTCTGCACCCGACGGGCCGACGCCGCGCGATGCGTCCTGCACCTGGCGTCGTAATGATCGCAGTTCGTTGAACCGCGCTGTCACGTCACGCATCACCGCGGCAATGCCTTCCATCGCGCCGTCAGCGCCGCGGAACGGCACAATGGTAAATTCGACAGAGATGCGTGTGCCGTCCTTACGCATCGCGGGTACCGACAAAAGATCGCCTGCGCCGTAGCGGGACTGCCCGGTGTGCATGGTGGCGCGAAAGCCATCCCAGTGCCGTTCGCGCAGGTTGGCGGGAATGATCATGTCGAGAGACTGCCCGAGGGCTTCCGCGTCGGTGAACCCAAAGATGCGAGTGGCACCGGCGTTCCAGAAGCCGATCACGCCCTTGCGGTCGGCATAGACCACCGCATCGGACATGTCGCGCAGCAACGCCGTCGCGAATTGCTGAACATCGAATGTCATGCGTGCCTCCTCCGGCCCGACCAATATCGCGGCTTGACGCCGCTCGGCCAGCGGACAGACTGGCGCCAACGCGCGATTGGCAAAAGGGGATACGACATGGCCGATGTGGGAATCCTGGCAACCGGCCTCGGCTTTCCGGAAGGACCGGTGGCGATGGCGGACGGCGCGGTGATCCTGACCGAGATCCGCAACAAGCGATGCGCCCGCGTCACGCCGGATGGTAAAGTGTCGATTTTCTCGGACACAGGCGGTGGACCGAACGGGCTGGCGATCGGGCCGGACGGGGCTCTCTATCTCTGCAACAACGGCGGCAGCCGGTATGTCGCCGGCAGTTCGATGGGACAGGGGCCGGCCGAGGATTACGTGCACGGCTCGATCCAGCGCCTGGACGCCACAACGGGCGCGGCCACCACGCTCTACACGCATTGCAATGGCAATAAGCTGTCGGCGCCGAACGATCTCGTTTTCGACGAGCACGGCGGGTTCTATTTCACCGACCTGGGCAAGCGCTATGCGCGGCATCGCGACCACGGTGGGCTGTACTACGCAATGCCGGATGGCAGGTCGGTCAACGAGATCGCCTTCCCGATCCTGAGCCCGAACGGCTGCGCGCTGTCGCCAGACAACAAAACCGTCTACGTCGCGGATACCGAAAGTGCGCGACTCTGGGCATTCGCAATCGAGTCGCCCGGTGTGCTGAAGAAAGACACCAGCCACGCTCCACACGGCGGGCGTCTGGTCGGCAGCCTCGCCGGGCACGCCCGCTTTGACAGCATCGCGGTGACTGCCAGCGGCAATATCTGTGTCGCTACGCTCGGCACTGGTCACATCACCGTGTTTTCACCATCCGGCGCGATCGTCGAGCAGGTGAAGATGCCAGATGTCTATCCGACGAACATCTGCTTCGGTGGCCCGGGTCTGAAGACCGCCTATATCACCTTGTCGGACTCGGGGCGGCTCGGCGTCTTGCCGTGGTCGGAGCCGGGCTTGAAACTGCACGGCACCTGAACGCTGCGCTCGCCGCGCCGTTATGCAACCGGCGCCCCGCGCGGGTCGTTCCGGTACGCCCGCCACATCGGCATCCAGAGGAGAGGCCGGGACATGAACGACGAATTCGCAGGCCCCGAGCGCGCAACGGGCGAGGCCGTCGGCAACAAAGACGCGCTCGCGAAAGGTCGGGACAACCAGAGCGCCGGCCGTGTTCGGCGTGCCATGGTCCAGGCACACGGGGCCGCAGATCAGTTCAGCGGCGTCGTTCGCGCGCGGCCGGCCGCCGCCGCCATCGCCCTCAGCGTCGGTTACCTGGTCGGGAGGCGCTAGCCGGGGCGCCACATGTCACTGGCTCTGCCTAAGTCCCGCATCAGCGAGGGCTCGCCCGACGCGCTCGGCGCGACCTGGGATGGCCTCGGCGTCAATTTCGCCCTCTTTTCCGCCAACGCGACCAAGGTCGAGCTCTGCCTGTTCGACGATACCGGAAAGACCGAGCTCGAGCGCGTCGAACTCCCCGAATACACAAACGAAATCTGGCACGGCTATCTGCCGGATGCGCGGCCCGGCACGCTCTACGGCTACCGCGTGTATGGACCATACGATCCGGCCAGCGGACAGCGCTTCAATCCCAACAAGCTGCTGCTCGATCCGTACGCCAAGGAGCTTGTCGGGAGGCTGCGCTGGGACCCCGCCTGTTTCGGCTACACCATCGGCGCGAACGACGGCGATCTGAGCTTCGACGAACGTGACAGTGCGTCCTTCGTCCCGAAATGCCGCGTCATTGATCCAGCCTTCACCTGGGGTCGAGAGCGCCTGCCGCGCATCGGCTGGGGCGAGACGGTCATCTACGAACTGCACGTGCGCGGCTACACGAAGCAGCACCCGCTGGTCCCGGAGAATCTGCGCGGCACGTTTGCCGGCCTCGGCCGCAAGGAGGTGGTGGACTACATCCGCTCGCTCGGTGTGACAGCCGTGGAGCTAATGCCGGTGCATGCCTTTGTTGACGACCAGCATCTGCTCGACCAGGGGCGGCGCAATTTCTGGGGCTACAATTCCGTCGGCTATTTTGCCCCCGACGAGCGCTATGCGGCGATGCCGGCATTCGTCTGCTCAGAATTCAAGGAGATGGTGGCGCGCCTGCACGACGCGGGGATCGCGGTGATTCTCGATGTGGTCTACAACCACACGGCCGAGGGCAACGAACTTGGTCCCACCTTGTCGTTCCGCGGAATCGACAACGCGTCGTACTATCGACTGCTCCCCGAAAAGCACCGGTACTACGTCAACGACACGGGCACCGGAAACACCCTCAATATGAGTCACCCGCGCGTGCTGCAGATGGTGACCGATAGCCTGCGCTACTGGGTCAGCGAGATGCATGTCGATGGGTTCCGCTTCGACCTCGGCACCGTGCTGGCGCGCAGATATGACGGGTTCGATCAGGGCCACGGGTTCCTCGATGCGTGCCTGCAGGATCCCGTGCTCTCACACGTGAAGCTGATCGCCGAGCCATGGGACCTTGGCCCCGGGGGTTATCAGGTCGGCGGCTTTCCCCCCGGCTGGGCGGAGTGGAACGATAAGTTCCGCGACACGCTCCGTTCCTACTGGCGCGGGGATCCCGGGATCCAACCGGAAATGGCGACGCGCCTCGCCGCGTCCGCCGACTGTTTCAACCGGCGCGGGCGCAAATCCTGGGCGAGCGTCAACTTCATTACCGCGCACGATGGCTTCACGTTGCAGGACCTTGTTTCGTACAACGAGAAGCACAACGAGGCCAACGGCGAAGACAACCGCGACGGGCATGCAGACAACCTGTCATGGAACCATGGTCACGAGGGCCCCACCGACGATCGCGACATCGTCGCTCTGCGCGAGCGGCAGAAGCGCAATATGTTGGCGACGCTCTTGCTGTCACAGGGCACGCCCATGTTGCTGGCCGGCGACGAGTTCGGCCGCACGCAGCACGGCAACAACAATGCTTATTGCCAAGACAATGAGATAAGCTGGGTGAACTGGGACATTGGCGAGGGCGGCACCGAACTCGCCGAATTTGTCCGCAGACTGATCGCGCTGCGCCGATCCTTCCCGATCCTGCGCCGCTCCCGGTTCTTGACCGGCGAGTACAATCCCGAGTTCGACGTGAAGGATGTGCGCTGGCTGACGCCGGCCGCAACCGACATGGCGAACGAGCAGTGGGCGGATCCGAATGCCCGCTGCTTGGGCATGCTGATCGACGGCCGGGCGCAGGCCACTGGCATCAAGCGGCCGGCGATGGATGCGACCGGATTGCTCGTGCTGAACGCACACCATGACGTCGTGAAGTTTTCGCTGCCCGAAGTCGCCGGCGGAACGGTCTGGCGGTGCCTCCTGGACACCAACGCCCCCACGCTGCATGGCGCAACCCGGACCGACAGCGGTCAGGCGTACACGGTGACCGGCCGTTCATTCGTCTTCTTCGTGCTGGAGCCGCAGAGCCAGCCGTCGATCCCGCTCCGTCTGGCGCGCGAGGCGTTCCGACAAATGGCAGAGCAACCGATTCCGGCACCGGAGGCCGGGATTTGAATTCTCTCGCGCCCGCGCACTCATGCGGTCGGCGCAAACTGTCGCATCAAGGTGCGATGGGCCAACGCGCATTGCCCGCACGCGTGTCGCTCTCTGTCTCGACGCCATTTCGGGAGCGGGAGAGGTTTTCTTAGCGCTTAGCTGTGCTAAGCCGCGCCGATGCGCCAGTTCCTCGATTTCGAAAAACCAATCGCCGAGCTCGAGGGTAAGATCGACGAGCTTCGCCGCCTCACCGAACCCGGCGGCATGAACATCGCCGATGAGGTCAGTCGACTGAGCGCAGCGGCCGAGCGCCAGCTCCGTGCCACCTACGCCAAGCTCTCCGCCTGGCAAAAGACCCAGGTTGCTCGCCACCCGGACCGTCCGCACGCATCCGACTACATTGCCGGGCTGATCAGCGACTTCACGCCGCTCGCCGGTGACCGCGCCTTCGCCGATGATGCCGCTGTCCTGGGCGGCCTCGGACGCTTTCACGGGCGCTCCGTGATGGTGATCGGTACTGAGAAAGGGGCCGACACCGATACCCGTGTCGCGCACAATTTCGGCATGGCACGCCCCGAGGGTTATCGCAAGGCGCGTCGGCTGATTGAGTTAGCTGGCCGGTTCGGCCTCCCGGTTCTCAGCTTCGTCGACACCTCGGGCGCCTATCCTGGCATCGACGCCGAAGCACACGGCCAGGCGGAGGCGATCGCACGCTCGATCGAGGCCTGTCTGACAGCGCCGGTCCCTCTGATCGCCGCGATCATTGGCGAGGGCGGCTCCGGCGGCGCGGTGGCCCTGGCAGCGGGCGACTGCGTGGTGATGCTGGAACACGCAATCTATTCGGTGATCTCGCCGGAAGGCTGTGCATCGATCCTGTGGCGCGACGCGGCGCAGGCTCCGGCCGCAGCCGACGCTCTGCGGCTCACGGCCGACGATCTAGAGCGCCTCCACCTGGTCGATCGCGTGGTGGCAGAGCCGCTCGGTGGAGCACAACGCGACCCGCAGGCGACAATTCATGCCGTGGGAGACGCGATGATGGAGCTGCTCACGCCCCTTCTCGCGCTCGACGGCCCGACCCGGAAAGCACGGCGGCGCGAGAAGTTTCTCGCACTCGGGCGCGACGGTCTCGCCTGATAACCCTCTGCATCGGCTTTGAGAATGGGCAGCTGAGAACCCGAGAACGGCGCCGACGCCAGCCGGTCACAAAGCAGCCGGACTACAGAAACGACACCGGGTCGACATCGACCTCGATCCGCCCACCGCGTGGCAACGCCACCTTCGCCAGCCAATCACGCAGTATTGGTTGCACGGCAATGTCGCGCCGCGTCTTCAGAAGAAGCCGCCGCCGGTGCCGCCCGCGCAGGATCGCGAGTGGCGCTGGCGCGGGACCGAGTACCGACACGCCGTCCCGGTGCGGCGCCGCGCGCCCGAGATCGCGCGCCAGCACATCCGCCGCTGCCGGCGAATCGGCGCTGACGATCAGCGCCGCAAGCCGACCGTAAGGCGGCCACTGGCCGGGACGGCGCTGCGCCGCCTCGCTTGCCATGAACTGCGCCAGATCGCCCGAGACCAGCGCCTGCATCACCGGGTGTTCCGGCGAAAATGTCTGCAGCAGCACGCGCCCCGGCGCCTCGGCACG